>Ga0075363_100000400_pt1 | contig 13285 bp, 14 predicted proteins | sample EndMetdeltDD1763_FD_71470 | JGI IMG/M metagenome (GOLD analysis project Ga0075363, IMG submission 71470) | Populus endosphere microbial communities from Tennessee, USA - Endosphere MetaG P. deltoides DD176-3 | ecosystem: Host-associated > Plants > Roots > Endosphere | place: USA: Tennessee...
TCGCCGCTCCACAGCGTGTGGAACCGCTTGGCGCGATCGTCGTCGATGCGTCCATAGGTGTGCGCACCGAAGAAGTCACGCAGGCCCTGGGTCAGCGCCGCGGGCAGTCGCTCGGTGCGCAGCCCGTCGTAGTACGACAGTGCCGAGCTGAAGCCGGGGATCGGGATGCCGAGCTCGGTGGCTTTCACGACCACCCGCCGCCAGCTGTCGATTGCCGCCTCGATCGCGTCGCGGAAGTACGGGTCGACGATCAGCGTGGGCAGGTCGGCGTCGTTGTCGAAGGCGTCGGTGATGCGGTTCAGGAACTTGGCCCGGATGATGCAGCCACCGCGCCAGATCCTCGCCATGTCGCCGGGCGTGATGCCCCAGTCGTACTCGTTGGAGCCGGCCTGGATCTGGTTGAAGCCCTGGGCGTACGCGATGATCTTCGAGGCGTACAGCGCCTGGCGGATGTCCTCGGTGAATTGAGATGCGTCCGTTGGCTTTTCGCCGAGATCACCCGACGCCAGACCGGTGGTGGCCTTGCGTTGGGCGACCGAACCCGACAGGGCGCGGGCGAACACCGCCTCGGCGATACCGGTCACCGGCACCCCCAGGTCGAGCGCCGACTTCACCGTCCACCGCCCGGTGCCCTTCTGCTCGGCCTCGTCGAGGATGAGGTCGACGAGCGGCTTGCCGGTCTTGGCGTCGGTCTGCCGCAGCACGTCGGCGGTGATTTCAATGAGGAAGCTGTCCAGGTCGCCCTTGTTCCATTCGGCGAAGACGTCGGCGATCTCGGGTGCGCTCAGTCCCAGCGCGTCGCGGAGCAAGTGATAAGCCTCACCGATCAGCTGCATGTCGGAGTACTCGATGCCGTTGTGCACCATCTTCACGAAGTGGCCGGCGCCGTCGGGGCCGATGTGCGTGCAGCACGGGACGCCGTCGACGTGCGCGGAGATCTCCTCGAGCAGGGGCCCCAGCGACTTGTAGGACTCGGCCGGACCGCCGGGCATGATCGACGGACCCTTCAGCGCGCCTTCCTCGCCGCCGGAGATGCCGGCGCCGACGAAGTGCAGTCCGCGCTCGCGGATCGCCTTCTCGCGGCGGATGGTGTCGGTGTAGAGCGCATTGCCGCCGTCGATGATGATGTCGCCTTCCTCCATCGCATCGGCCAGCTCATTGATGACGGCGTCGGTCGGATCGCCGGCCTTGACCATGATGATCACGCGGCGTGGCTTTTCCAGTGCGGCAAGGAATTCGGGAATCGTCTCACTACGTACGAACTTGCCCTCGGAGCCGTGCTCGGCGAGCAGCGCATCCGTCTTGGCGACGGACCGGTTGTGCAGCGCGACGGTGTACCCGTGGCTGGCGAAGTTTCGCGCCAGGTTGGATCCCATGACCGCGAGGCCGGTGACCCCGATCTGAGCGGTGCCGGTCGTGGGGTTTTCGGACGAGCTCATACGGGCAGCCTTTCGATTTTTGTTGTGCAGGGATGGCCTACTACTGAGAAGCGCCTACGCAGTGAACAAACGATTCAATTCGTCCAACCATGGCAGGACCACCGCGACCGTGGGCACCACCAGTACCGCCGCTGCGGCGACGTACGCGCAGGCGGCGACCGTCAGGCTGTTGCCGTTGCCGCCGAGGCGGCGAACCCGGACCACGGTCGTCGGTCCGCCCGCGGCCAACGCGCCCGCGGGCGTGCGGCCGGTGGCGCAGGCGACCAGTGCGCGGGCCAGGGGAGTGGGACCGGCGGCACGCACCGCGGCGTCGTCGGCCAGCATCTCGATCAGCAACTTCACGGCGTCGAGCGCGCTGGCGCTGCGGACGAAACGCGGAAATGCGGCGTGCACCGCGGTGAACATCTCGAGCACCAGGTCGTGGCGGGCCCGCAGATGGGCGCGTTCGTGCGACAGGATCGCGGCGATCTCGTTGTCCGCCAGTGTCGCCAGCGTGCCCTCGCTGACCACCACGCGGCTGCGCACGCCGGGCAGACAGTAGGCCAGCGGCTCATCGATATCGAGGATGCGAAGCCCATGCCCGGCTTGCGCGTGGGCCCACTTCCGCGACTTGCCGACGAGGTCGACCACCATCCGGTGGTGTGCGCGCCGACGCCTCGTCGCTATCGCGACCTGAACGATGGCCACCGCCAGTCGCGCCCCGATCACCAGGGTGAGGGCGAACACCGCGACGTAGGCGACCCATAGCGGCCAGCCGAGAACATCGATCTCGCTGGCGATCGTGGCGGTCGGCCTGCCGTCCGGTCCAGGCGCGAAAAGCCTGCTCGCAATGGCGATTCCCGCAGAGAAGGCCGACAGGACGGCGGCCAGTGCGATCGACTGCCAGAGGACGATTGCGGCCCGCGGCGCCCGCGACGGCCACTTTGCCCGCGCCAGCATCGATGGCACCGGTCCCGACAGGACCAGCGCCATGACGGTGAAGGCCAGCGCGGACACGCTGTAAGTGTCTCTCAGCCGGTGCCCGGCTCGCCAGCGGGTGGCGATATCCGGTGCTTGCTCTCCAACTCGGTCAGGGCGCGGCGCAGAGCCGCCGCTTCGTCGGCATTCACGCGCTCGACGAAATGCACCAGCGCAGCCTCACGGCCACCCGAGTCCGCAGCTTGATCCAGAGCATCGACCATCAGCCCGGCGACCAACTCGTCCCGCCCGTGTGTTGGGGCATAACGATGGGCCCGGTCATCGCGGTGCTGGACGACGAGGTTTTTCTTCGCCAGCCGCTGCAGGACGGTCATGATCGTGGTGTATGCAAGGTCGCGCCGGAGGGCGAGTGCCTCGTGAACCTGGCGCACGGTTTGGGGCTCTCGCGCGGACCACAGGTGGTCCATCACAGCGCGTTCAAGTTCCCCTAGACGCGTCAACTTGGCCATTCTTCGTTCATCTCCTAGAGACGGTAGGTCCAGCGTACTACGGGCTTACTACCGTGCGTCGTATCGCGCAGGGCTACCCCGTTCGGCGTCGTCGCCCGCACGCCCGACGAAATGTTCCGGCTTCATTCTTTCGAGGTCACCGCCCCTTCGCCCACCCTTGTGAGTCCAGTCACAGGGTATGGCTCCCGCGATCGGTCTGACTATAGTAAGGCTAACCTAAGTCAATATCGGGAGGTCCCCATGACGGTTCTGGTCGACGACCCGCTCATCTCGAGCATGGCCATCGCGCAGGCGTTGCCGTTGCACGAATCGAGTCGCCGATTGCGAGAGCTCTATCCCGAATGTCCGCGCGTGTACGGCGTCGCGGTGATCGGCGACCTGTCGCGCCGGCGCTGGTGGCCGTTGGCGCAGGCGCTGACGACCGACCGGCTGCAGTCGATGTTCAAGCTCGCCGCCGAGGAGACCGAAAGCCGCGCGGCCGTGGCGCAGCAGCTCGCCGCGACCTTGGCGCACGTGGTCATCGGGCGGGTGATTCCGCTGCTGGTGCTCGAGGGGCGCGCCTGGGATACCGGTCTGGAGAACCTGTGGGTGCACGTGGATTCCGAGGGCGCGATCGACTGGGTCGGCGTCGTCGATCCGACGCTGCGCTCCCTGCCCGACGACCCGTTCTTCGGTGGTCGGCCGAATGCGCGGCCGCACAACGCCATCCGCGATGGAATTGTCGCCCTGCCCAATGAGGCGGCACTGACGACGTGGATCGCCCACCGCAGCCATCGCACGCTCGCACCGTTGTTCGGCAAGCTCGCTGAGGTCAGTGGTTCGGCCATCTCGATTGCGGCGATGTGGCACATCGTCGGCGCCGCGGTGGTCAGCGCAGCGACACAAGTGCCCCTGTTGGCGGGCTCCAGCGAGTTGACGAGCATGCGTCGCGGTCAAGCCGTGCTCGATGCACTGGTCGGATTCGGACTGCCCGTTCGTGGCACCGCGAGAAAGTCGACGGGAGCCACCGGGAAGGTCTTGCTAAATTAGGGCAGCCTTGCCTATGCTCTTGAACAGAACGAACTTGAACCACCGGACCGCACCGGAGTCCTGAGGGCTGCAGAGACTCCCGGTCCACACGAAGGAAGGGCCCCGCACTCTGTGCGGGGCCCTTCCGCATTTCCAGCTCGCGCCCATCACCGTGTAGACAAATCTGCGTGAGCACAGACATCCCAGCCGGCCTCGGCGCCGGGTTCGACAAGGAGATCGGCCTCGAATTCCTGGAGCTGACGCCTGACGGCGGCACCGCCCGACTCGAGATCGACGACAAGCTGCTGCAGCCGTGGGGGATCGTGCACGGCGGTGTGTACTGCTCGGTGGTCGAGAGCTTGGCGAGCGTGTCGGGACAGGTCTGGCTCACCGAGAACGGCGGCGGCCACGTCGTCGGGGTCAACAACAACACCGATTTCCTGCGTGCCATCTCCGCGGGCACGGTGACAGCGGTGTCGGTTCCGATCCATCGTGGCCGGCGCCAGCAGCTGTGGCTGATCACCATCACCGACGACAAAGAGCGGGTCGTGGCCCGCGGTCAGGTGCGGCTGCAGAACCTACCCCCCGAGTAACAACCATGTTTCGTCGTGCTGCTGAGGTGTGCACGACATGGCAATATCGCCGACCATGCGATTAACGCCGCATGAACAGGACAGGCTGCTGCTGTCATACGCCGCCGAGCTCGCGCGCCGACGCCAGGCGCGGGGGCTGAAACTCAATCACCCCGAGGCGGTCGCGGTGATCACCGATCATCTCCTCGAAGGGGCGCGTGACGGCCGCACGGTGGTCGAGTTGATGGCCAGTGGCCGTGAGGTTCTCACCCGTGACGACGTGATGGCCGGCGTTCCGGAGATGCTCTACGACGTCCAGGTGGAGGCGACCTTCCCCGACGGAACGAAACTCGTCACCGTCCACCACCCGATCCCATGAGCTGGACACCCGGGGAAGTCGTCTACGCCGACGGTGACATCGAGATCAACGAAGGTGCACCACGGGTCCAGATGGACATCCTCAACACCGGCGATCGCCCCGTCCAGGTCGGCAGCCACGTGCACCTACCGCAGAGCAACGCCGCCCTGCAGTTCGACCGCGTCGCGGCGCACGGGCATCGGCTCGACATTCCGGCGGGCACGGCGGTGCGTTTCGAACCCGGTGTGGCCCAGCAGGTCTCGCTGGTCCCGCTGGGCGGATCGCGTGAGGTACACGGACTGAGCCTGCAACCACCAGGCCGATTGGACGCACAGTGAGCGCGATTTCCCGGGCCAGATATGCAGCGTTGTTCGGGCCGACGACCGGCGACCGCATCCGCCTCGCGGATACAGACCTGTTCGTCGAGATCACCGAGGACCGCAGCGGCGGACCGGGCCTGGCCGGCGATGAGGCCGTATTCGGGGGCGGCAAGGTGCTACGCGAGTCGATGGGACAGGGCCGCGCCACCCGGGCCGATGGGGCTCCCGACACCGTGATCACCGGTGTGGTGATCATCGATTACTGGGGAATCATCAAGGCCGACATCGGTATTCGCGACGGGCGAATAGCCGCGATCGGCAAGGCGGGCAATCCCGACATCATGTCCGGTGTGCACCCCGATCTGGTGGTGGGTCCGTCGACCGAGGTCATCGCGGGCAACGGGCGAATCGTCACCGCGGGCGGCATCGACTGCCACGTGCACCTGATCTGTCCGCAGATCATGGAGGAAGCCCTCGGCGGTGGGATCACCACCATCATCGGTGGCGGTACCGGGCCGGCCGAGGGCAGCAAGGCCACCACCGTCACGCCGGGTGCGTGGCATCTGGCCCGCATGCTGGAGGCGCTGGACTCCTGGCCGATGAACGTCGCACTGCTCGGCAAGGGCAACACTGTCAGCGCCGATTCGATGTGGGAGCAATTACGCGGCGGTGCTTCGGGTTTCAAGCTGCATGAGGACTGGGGGTCGACTCCGGCGGCGATCGACGCATGTCTGTCCGTCGCGGATGCCTCCGGGGTGCAGGTCGCTCTGCACTCGGACACCCTCAACGAGGCGGGTTTCGTCGAAGACACCATCGGTGCGATCAAAGGGCGGTCGATCCACGCCTACCACACCGAGGGCGCCGGAGGGGGGCACGCACCGGACATCATCCGCGTCGCCGCCGAGCCGTACGTGTTGCCGAGTTCGACCAACCCCACGCGTCCCCACACCGTCAACACGCTCGATGAGCATCTGGACATGTTGATGGTCTGCCATCACCTCAACCCCGCCGTGCCAGAGGATCTCGCGTTCGCCGAAAGCCGCATCCGGCCCTCGACGATGGCGGCCGAGGATCTGCTGCACGACATCGGCGCGATCTCGATGATCGGCAGCGACTCTCAGGCGATGGGCCGCATCGGCGAGGTGGTGATGCGCACCTGGCAGACGGCTCACGTGATGAAGCGCCGGCGGGGCGCACTACCCGGCGACGGCGCGGCCGACAACAACCGTGCCCGCCGTTACGTCGCGAAGTACACGATCTGCCCGGCGGTCGCGCATGGACTCGACCACGAGATCGGTTCGGTGCAGGTCGGCAAGCTCGCCGACCTCGTGATGTGGGAGCCGGCGTTCTTCGGCGTGCGTCCGCATGCGGTGCTCAAGGGCGGCATGATCGCCTGGGCCGCAATGGGTGACGCGAACGCATCGATTCCGACACCGCAGCCCGTGCTGCCGCGGCCGATGTTCGGCGCCGCGCCGAGTGCAGCCGCCGCGACCTCGGTGCACTTCGTGTCCGGACACGCCCTCGACGACGGACTGGCCGACCGACTCGCCGTGAACCGCAGGCTCGTTGCGGTGAAGGACGTCCGCCGTGTTGGCAAGGCCGACATGCCGCTCAACGACGCGCTTCCCGAGATCGAGGTCGACCCCGACACCTTCACCGTGCGCATCGACGGCGATGTGTGGCAGGAGGACCCGGCCGTCGAGTTGCCCATGGCGCAACGGTATTTCCTGTTCTGAGCATCGATGACGAACCTGGCGACGCTGCTGACGCTGTCGGACTCGCGGCTGCCCACCGGCGGACACGTGCATTCCGGTGGCGTGGAGGAAGCCGTCACCGAGGGCATGGTTCGCGACCTCGCGACGCTGCGCGCCTTCCTCGTCCGCCGGATCCGCACCACCGGGTTGGTGACCGCATCCGTGGCTGCGGCAGTGCACGGCGGCAGCCTGCCGGTGACGAGCGGGGACCACGAGATCGACGCCCGCACACCGGCCCCCGCCGCGCGTCAGGCATCCCGTGCCCAAGGTCGAGGCCTGCTGCGGCTGGCACGGCGGGTCTGGCCCGGGCAATGCTGGGAATCGCTCGGCGCCGCACCGCATCTCGCTACGGTGGCTGGTGCGGTCGGCGCGGCCAGCGGGCTCGAGCCCGAACAGACGGCGCTCACCGTCGTGTACACGACGATGACCGGTTCCGCGACGGCGGCGCAGCGCCTCCTGGCGTTGGACCCGGGTGACGTTGCGGCGCTGACGTTCGAGCTGGCCGCGCTGTGCGACCAGACCTCTGCGACGGCCTGCAAGGAGTTGGCCGACCTGTCCGATCCGCTGCTCGACGTGCTGGCTCAGAAACACAGCCAACGCGAGCGACCCCTGTTCGCATCCTGAAGGAGAGTTCGCCTATGCCACCGCACTTCCTCGACGGCCAGCCACACGGTCACAATGACCGGCCCAGACGTCAGCGGACACCGGGGGAGCCGCTGCGCATCGGTATCGGCGGCCCCGTCGGCTCCGGCAAGACGGCGCTGGTCGCCGCGCTGTGCAGGCAGCTGCGCGACGAACTGTCATTGGCCGTGCTCACCAACGACATCTACACGACCGAAGACGCCGACTTCCTGCGCCGACACGCTGTGCTGCCCGACACCCGCATCACCGCCGTGCAGACGGGCGGATGCCCGCACACCGCGATCCGCGACGACATCACCGCGAACCTCGACGCGATCGACGACCTCATTGCGGGCAACGAGCGACTCGACCTGATCCTGGTGGAATCCGGCGGCGACAACCTGACGGCGACCTTCTCGTCCGGGCTGGTCGACGTGCAGATCTTCGTGATCGACGTCGCCGGGGGAGACAAGGTGCCGCGCAAGGGCGGACCCGGTGTGACGTACTCGGATCTGTTGGTGGTCAACAAGACCGATCTCGCACCGCTCGTCGGCGCCGACCTCGACGTCATGCGTCGCGATGCGGCGGCCGTACGAGGCGACCGCCCCGCGGTGTTGATCTCCCTGACCGAAGACCCGGCCGCGACCGCGGTGCTCACGTGGGTGCGTGAACAGCTGAAAGTGCCCGTCTGATGCGATCCGACGTGCTCATCGTCGCGCATCGCGGCCGACGCCCGCGCATCGAAGCCAGCGGTGGCATCGCGGCCCGGGAAACCGAACTCGACACCGTCCATCTGGTTTCGGCGGCGGCGACCCCGCTGGGCGGCGACTCCATCTGTGTGCGCATCGTCGTGGAGAGCGGCGCGCTGCTGCGGGTGCGCACCGCGGCAGCGACCATGACGCTGCCCGGCCCGGCGACCCGTGAGTCACATGCGAGTTGGGCCCTCGAGGTCGCCGGAGAGCTCGATCTCGATCCGCAGCCGACCGTCGTCGCGGCCGCCTCCCGGCACATCACCTGCACGCGCCTCGCCCTTGATGCATCGGGCCGCGTCAAAGTGCGCGAACGCATCCAGATCGGGAGAGCCGATGAGCGACAGGGCTTTTGGTCTGGATCGCTACATGCCGACGTCGACGGGGCAGCGTTGCTGCGGCACCGCATCGAGCTCGGCCGCGAATCAGTGGCCGACGACGAATTGGCCGCGCCGATGGCCTGCATCAGCGAACTGCATTATCCCGATACGGAAGTCGACACCGCGGGCATGCCGCTGGCGCTGGCCGGCGGTGGTTGCCTGTCGACCTGGCAGGGCGAGCGGCTCTAGACCGCAGCTCTCTCTTCGGGATCCTGCACCAACGCCGCTATCTCCTCGAGCTCCTCGATTCTGGTGCGGGCGTAGGCCTGTTGCTCGGTGATCGTCAGGTTGCCGCGCTTCTTCGACAGGAACGTCACCGTCCACAACAGCAGCGTGGTGATCTTGCGGCGGAAGCCGACCAGATACACCAGGTGCAGCACCAGCCATGCCAGCCAGGCGATGAAGCCGCCGAATTCCACCGGTCCGATCTTCGCGACGGCGGAGAAGCGTGACACCGTGGCCATCGAGCCCTTGTCGAAGTACTGGAAGGGTTCGCGCTCAGCGGGATTGGCGCCCTTTAGCTCGGCCTTGATCGCCTTCGCTGCGTACCGGCCGCCCTGGATGGCGCCCTGCGCCATACCGGGGACGCCTTCGACGGCGGCCATGTCGCCGACCACGAACACGTTGGGGTAACCCGGCACGCTCAGGTCGGGGAGCACCTTGAGCCGTCCCGCGCGGTCGACCTCGGCGTCGGACTGCTCGGCGATGTCGCGACCGAGCGGGCTGGCCGACACGCCGGCCGACCACACCTTGGTCGCGCAGTCGATGCGACGGAACTTCCCGTCGGGATCCTTGACCGTGATGCCGTTGCGGTCGACATCGGTGACCATTGCGCCGAGCTGGATCTCGACGCCCATCTTCTCCAGCCGCGCTTTGGCCTTGTTGCCGAGCTTCTCACCCATCGGGGGCAGCACCGCGGGAGCGGCGTCGAGCAGGATCACCCGCGCCGTCGTCGAATCGATGTGCCGGAACGCGCCTTTGAGCGTGTGGTCAGCGAGTTCGGCGATCTGTCCTGCCATTTCGACGCCGGTCGGACCGGCGCCGACGACCGTGAACGTCAGCAGCTTCTCGCGCCGGGCGGGATCGCTGGACCGTTCGGCCTGTTCGAAGGCGCCGAGGATGCGGGCACGCAACTCGAGCGCGTCGTCAATCGACTTCATACCGGGCGCCCATTCCGCGAAATGGTCGTTGCCGAAATAGGACTGGCCCGCCCCGGCCGCGACGATCAGCGAGTCATACGGCGTCACGTACGTGTGCCCGAGCAACTCCGACCTGACGGTCTGGTTGGCCAGGTCGATGTGCGTCACGTTCCCCAGCAGCACCTGCGCGTTCTTCTGGTTGCGCAGGATCATCCGGGTCGGCGGCGCAATCTCGCCCGAGGAGATGATGCCGGTCGCCACTTGATACAGCAGAGGCTGAAACAGGTGGTGAGTGGTCTTGGCGATCATCTTCACGTCGACGTCGGCGCGCTTGAGCGCTTTGGCAGCGGTCAACCCGCCGAACCCTGAACCGATGATGACGACCTTGTGCCTATCAGTTGCAGTGGCTCCGGGATGGCTCATTGGTGGGCTCCTCGACGCTGCTTCACGTGCTTGTTCTACCCACTACGGTAGCCGCCCGAACCTCTGATCCACGCACGGTTTGGCTGTGTTATTTCCCACGTCAGCGGGTGGAATTAAGCGGGTGGGATTAGGCGCCGAGGAGCGGCTTCAATGCCTCGCCGACCGCGGTGACGCCGCCGGGGTGGTAGCCGTCAAGACTTGTCACCGGGCTCAGGATCACGCCGGTGAGGCCCGCGTCGAACACCTTCGTCTTGACCTGTTCGGCGACCTGCTCCGCGGTGCCGAACACGGCCCGCTGCTTGAAGTCTTCGGGAATCAGATCTTCGGTGATGTTGTCGCCGATGAGCGCGATGACCAGCATGCTCGTCTCGAGCGTCGCGGGGTCGCGGCCGATCTCCTCGCAACGCTCCTTGACCACCGCGAGCTTCCGGGGCAACTCGTCGAATCCGGCGATGATGTTCAAGTGGTCGAAGTGCTTGGCGGCCAGCGGAATCGTCTTCTTCTCGCCGCTACCACCGATCATCAGCGGAATGTGATCGCGGAAGCGGGGCTCCGCCATGGCCTCGACCGTGCGGTAGTACTTGCCGCTGAAGGTCGGCCGCTTGCCCTCGAGCATCGGCAGGATGATCTCCAACGCCTCACCGAGCTTGTTGAACCGGTCGGTGAACGTGCCGAACTCATAGCCGAGTGAATCGTGCTCGAGTTCGAACCAGCCGGTGCCGAGACCGAGGACCGCCCGGCCCTGGCTCACGACGTCGAGCGTGGTGATCGCCTTGGCCAGCAGCGTCGGGTTGCGGTACGTGTTGCCGGTGACCAGGGTTCCGAGCTGGACGCGCTCGGTCGCCGTGGCCAGCGCGCCGAGGGCGGTGTACGCCTCGAGCATCGGCTGGTCGGGGGTTCCCAGACCGGGCAGTTGATAGAAGTGGTCCATCACGAAGACGGAGTCGAAGCCGGCGGCCTCGGCTTCCTGAGCCTGCGCGATGACGGTGGGGAAAAGTTCGGTGACGCCGGTGCCGTAGGAGAAATTGGGGATCTGGAGTCCGAGTTTGATGGTCACGCCTTCACGTAACCACAACTAACCGGAGCGGTCACCCCGCTTTAGCTATCGGCGAACGAAGGAATATCTAGCCGAAGTTCGCCAGCGCACCGTGGCTGACGTGCATTGTCTGGCCGGTGATGTGTCGGGCGGCCGGCGTGGTGAGGAAGAGCGCGAGTCGGCTGATCTCCTCGGCCACCGACGGCGGCGTCTGGGAGAGACCGTCGTAACCGGGTTCGGCGTTCCGGCCTGAAGCGACCGCGTTCACGGTGATGCCGCGGATGCCGAAGTGCTGGGCCTGTCCCGCCGTCCAGTCGGACACCGCGGCCTTGATCGCCGCCTCCGCACTGCCCTCGGCCGGGTGCTCGGGAACGACGGTGATGATCGAACCGCCCGAGCGCAGGTGGTCACCCAGAATCTGCACGGTGAGCACCGCCGACAGCATGGTCGAATCGAGCGCATTGCGCCACGCGGCGGCTCGATCGGCGAGCGAGTACGTCCGCGGGTCGCCGCCCTGCCAGCGTGGGGCGGGCACATTGACGATGGTGTCGAGGTGATGGGGGAGATGATCCCGCGCCGCCTCCAGATTGGCCGCGTCGGTGTTGTCGAACACGATGGCGTCGACTTCGAGTTCCTTGGCCGCGACGTCCAGCTCGTCGCGGCGTGCGCCGGCGATCACGACCTGGTGTCCGGCCTCGCGGAAGTTCTCCGCGATCGTGCGTCCAAGATCGGTGTCGCCTCCGGTGACCAGCACCTCCATGGCAGGACCTCCTCTGTGTTCGACGCTGAACCCCAGCCCGTGCACGAAATGTTACTGGACAGTAGCTATAGGAGGAAACGCGGCACGCGGACACGGCACCACATCGGGGCCGACGTGCCATAGGGTCGTGATCTGTGAAGCCCTCCGCGGCGCTGACACGCCGTATTTCCGCAGCTCGCAGACCTTGAACCCGTCGGCCGTTCTCCCTCGGTGGATCTACGTCCCCGCCGTACTGGGGGCGCTGTTCGTCGCGGTCCCTCTCGTCGCGATCGCCGCGAAGGTCGACTGGCCGCGATTCTGGTCGCTGATCACCAGTTCGGCGTCGCTGTCGGCCCTGGAGTTGAGCCTGGGCACCGCGACGGCCAGCACCGTGTTGTGCCTGGTGTTGGGTGTGCCGATGGCGCTGGTGTTCGCCCGCAGCGACGCCAGGGTGGTGCGAATGGCGCGGCCGCTGATCCTGCTCCCGCTGGTACTGCCGCCGGTGGTCGGTGGCATCGCGCTGTTGTACGCGTACGGGCGCCTCGGCCTGATCGGGCAGTACCTGGACGCGGCGGGGATCCAGATCGCCTTCACGACCACGGCCGTCGTATTGGCGCAGACGTTCGTTTCGCTGCCGTTCCTCGTCATCTCGCTCGAGGGCGCTGCCCGCACCGCGGGGACCGATTACGAGGTCGTCGCCGCGACCCTGGGCGCCAGGCCCACCAGGGTGTGGTGGCGGGTGTCGCTGCCGCTGCTGGCCCCAGGCCTGGTCTCCGGCGCGGTGCTTGCGTTCGCCCGAGCGTTGGGTGAGTTCGGCGCCACCCTGACGTTCGCGGGTTCACGCGAAGGTGTCACCCGCACGCTTCCGCTCGAGATCTATCTGCAGCGCGAGAGCGACGCGGACGCCGCGGTAGCGCTGTCGCTCCTGCTTGTCGTGGTCGCCGCCGTGGTGGTTCTCGGTCTCGGCAGTAGGCGCCTGCGAGCCGGTGGTGCCAATGCGTGGTGACTCAGCGTGACCGACCTCAGTGTGCGGGCGATCGTCGAAAACCGCGACGTGGATATCGAATTCGCGGTCGCTGCCGGCGAGGTCCTCGCGGTCCTTGGTCCCAATGGCGCGGGCAAATCGACGGCCCTTCACGTGATCGCGGGTTTGGTGCGGCCCGACGAGGGTCTCGTTCGCCTGGGCGATCGCGTGCTGACCGATACGGCGGCGGGCACGCACATCGCCACCCATGACCGTCAGGTCGGACTGCTCCTGCAGGACGCGCTGCTGTTCCCGCACCTGAGCGTCGCGGCCAACGTCGCGTTCTCACCACGCAG
>Ga0075363_100000401_pt1 | contig 13284 bp, 8 predicted proteins | sample EndMetdeltDD1763_FD_71470 | JGI IMG/M metagenome (GOLD analysis project Ga0075363, IMG submission 71470) | Populus endosphere microbial communities from Tennessee, USA - Endosphere MetaG P. deltoides DD176-3 | ecosystem: Host-associated > Plants > Roots > Endosphere | place: USA: Tennessee...
GAACCGATGCGGGCCAGCTCGCGGCGGCGCAGCGTGCGCGCGGCGGCGATGGCGCGCACCGGGTCGCGGTGACGGCCCGCCGAGGCGACCAGCGCGCGGGCCACCGCGGCGGGCTCGGTCTCGAGCAGTTTCGGGCCGGCCGGGCCGTCGCCGTAGTCCTGGATGACCCGCGGCGCGCGCATCAACAGGTCGGGCACATACGTCGAGGTCCCCAGCACATGCATGAGGCGCCTGGCCACCGCGGGCTTGTCGCGCAGCGTGGCCAGGTACCAGCGTTCGGCGCCCAGCGCCTCGGACAGGCGGCGGTAGGCCAGCAGCCCGCCGTCGGGGTCGGGGGCATACGACATCCAGTTCAGCAGCCTGGGCAGCAGCACCGACTGCACTCGGCCGCGCCGACCGCTCTGGTTGACCAACGCCGACATGTGCTGCAGCGCGTTCTCGGGCCCGTCGTAGCCCAAGGCGGCGAGCTGGCGTTCCGCGGCCTCCGACGTCATGCCGTGGCTGATCTCGAGACCGCTCGGCCCGATCGACTCGAGCAGCGGCTGGTAGAAGAGCTTGGCGTGCAGCTGGGACACCCGCAAATTTTGATGCCGGAGCTCCTCGCGCAGCACCCCCGCCGCGTCATGCCGTCCGTCGGGCCGGATGTGGGCCGCGCGCGCCAGCCAACGCACCGCCTCGTCGTCGTCGGCCTCGGGCAGCATGTGGGTCCGCTTGAGGCGTTGGAGCTGCAGCCGGTGCTCGAGCAGCCGCAGGAACTCATAGGAGGCGGTCAGATTCGCCGCGTCCTCACGCCCGATGTAGCCGCCCTCGCCCAACGCCGCCAGCGCGTCCACCGTCGACGCCACGTGCAGCGACTCGTCGCCGCGGCCGTGCACGAGCTGCAGCAGCTGCACAGCGAATTCCACGTCGCGCAATCCGCCGCTGCCGAGTTTGATCTCGCGGGCGCGCATGTCGGCGGGCACCAACTGCTCCACCCGGCGCCGCATGGCCTGCACCTCGGTCACGAAATCTTCACGCTCGCAGGCGATCCAGACCATCGGCATCAAGGCGGCCACGTAGCGTTCGCCGAGTTCGGCGTCGCCGGCCGCCGGGCGGGCTTTCAGCAACGCCTGGAACTCCCAGGTCTTGGCCCAGCGCTGGTAGTAAGCGACGTGCGATTCGAGCGTGCGGACCAGCTCTCCGCTGCGGCCCTCCGGGCGCAACCCCGCATCGACTTCGAAGAACGCCGAGGAGGCCACCCCCATCATCTCCTTGGCGAGGCGGGTGCTGGTCGGGTCGGCCTGCTCGGCGACGAAGATGACATCGACGTCGCTGACGTAGTTCAGTTCGCGCGCACCGCATTTGCCCATCGCGATGACGGCCAGCCGTGGCGGCGTGTCGGCACCGCATATCGCCGCTTCGGCCACCCGCAGCGCCGCCGCCAGCGCGGCGTCCGCCATGTCCGCCAGGTGGGCGGCCACGACGGTGAACGGCAGCACCGGTTCGTCCTCGACGGTCGGAGCCAGGTCCAGCGCTGCCAGCACCAGCAGGTGGTCGCGGTACAAGGCTTGCAGCCGTTGCATCAGCGAACCCGGCTCCTCCGACGCTTCCTCGATGCATCGGGTGAAAGTGCGGTCCAGCTGGTCCCGCGAGGGCAGTGTGACGTTGCCCCGCAACAACTTCCAGGACTGCGGGTGCGCGACCAGGTGCTCCCCCAGCGTCAGCGACGAGCCGAGCACCGCGAACAGCCGCCCGCGCAGGCCCCGTTCGGTGAGCAGGGCCGCCTTGAGCTCATTCCATCCGGTGTCGGGGTTCTCGGCGAGCCTGACCAGCGCGCGCAGCGCGGCGTCGGCGTCCGGCGCGCGCGACAGCGACCACAGCAGGTCGATGTGGGCCTGGTCTTCCTCGCGATCCCAACCGAGCTGCGCCAACCGTTCGCCGGCGGGGGGGTCGACCAATCCGAGCCGGCCGACGCTGGGCAGCTTCGGTCGCTGCGTCGCTGGCTTGGTCACCCAACGACGTTAGCGCAACCGCTAGAGCGACAGGTAAGTCTTCAGCTCATAGGGCGTGACGTGACTGCGGTAGTTCGCCCATTCCGTGCGCTTATTGCGCAGGAAGAAGTCAAACACGTGCTCCCCCAAGGCCTCCGCGACCAGTTCGGAGGCCTCCATGGAGCGCAGCGCGCTGTCCAGGCTTGACGGTAGCTCGCGGTAGCCCATGGTGCGGCGTTCCTCGGGCGTCAGGTCCCACACGTTGTCCTCGGCCTGCGGTCCCAGCACGTAGCCCTTCTCCACGCCGCGCAGCCCGGCGGCGAGCAGCACCGCGAAGGCCAGGTACGGGTTGCACGCGGAGTCGGGGCTGCGTACCTCGACCCGTCGCGACGACGTCTTGTGCGGCGTGTACATCGGCACCCTCACCAACGCGGAGCGGTTGGCCGCGCCCCACGACGCCGCGGTGGGCGCCTCGCCGCCCTGAACGAGCCGCTTGTAGGAGTTCACCCACTGATTGGTGACCGCGCTGATCTCCGAGGCGTGCTCGAGGATCCCGGCGATGAACGATTTGCCGACTTCCGATAACTGCAGCGGATCGTCGGCGCTGTGGAAGGCGTTGACGTCGCCCTCGAAGAGGCTCATGTGGGTGTGCATCGCCGAACCCGGGTGCTGCCCGAATGGCTTGGGCATGAACGAGGCCCGCACGCCCTCGTTGAGCGCGACTTCCTTGATGACGTAGCGGAAGGTCATCACGTTGTCGGCCATCGACAGCGCGTCGGCGAAGCGCAGGTCGATCTCCTGCTGGCCCGGCGCGCCCTCGTGATGGCTGAACTCGACCGAGATGCCCATGAACTCGAGGGCCTCGATCGCATGCCGGCGAAATTTTGACGCCGATTCGTGCACCGCCTGATCGAAATAGCCGGCGTTGTCGATCGGAATGGGCTCCGACCCATCTTCCGGACCGGATTCCAGGAGGAAGAACTCGATCTCGGGATGCACGTAGCAGGAGAAGCCGAGTTCGTTGGCCTTCTGCAGCTGACGGCGCAGCACGTGCCGCGGGTCCGCCCACGACGGCGAGCCGTCGGGCATCGTGATGTCGCAGAACATCCGCGCCGAGTGGTGGTGGCCGGCGGTGGTGGCCCAGGGCAGCACCTGGAACGTCGACGGATCCGGGTGCGCCACGGTGTCCGATTCCGAGACCCGCGCGAAGCCCTCGATGGAGGATCCGTCGAAGCCGATCCCTTCCTCGAAGGCACCCTCGAGCTCAGCCGGCGCGATCGCGACCGACTTGAGGAAACCGAGCACGTCTGTGAACCAGAGCCGGACAAAGCGAATGTCCCGTTCCTCCAGCGTTCGGAGGACGAATTCCTTCTGTCGATCCATAACCCGAACAGTAGGCAACACCTGTTAACGGCGTGTTACCGGTGCCCGGTCACGCGCGTTGCGGGGCGCGCGCGAGCGCTACGACGCGCAGTGCAGGGCCGGCGGCGGAGGCGTGCCATCCATGAAGTAACGCGCCACCGCGCTGTCGACGCACTGGTTGCCGTCGAACACCGCGGTGTGCTGCGTGCCGTCATAGGTGATCAGCGGGGCCCCCAGCTGGCGGGCCAGGTCGACCCCGGCCTGGTAGGGGGTGGCCGGGTCGTGGGTGGTGGAGACGACGACGACCTTGCCCGCCGGGACGGGCGCCGCGGCATGCGGCGTCGTCGTCGCCGGCACCGGCCACAGCGCGCACAGGTCACGCGGCGCCGACCCGGTGAACTGCCCGTAGCTCAGGAAGGGGGCCACCTGGCGGATCCGCTGATCGGCCGCCACCCAGGTCGCGGCGTCCGTTGGCGCCGGCGAATCGACGCACCGGATCGCGTTGAACGCGTCCTGGTCGTTGGTGTAGTGGCCCTGGCGGTCGCGGCCGTCGTAGTCGTCGGCGAGCGCCAGCAGGTCGCCGGCGTCGGTTCCGCGCTGCAGCCCGAGCAGGCCACTGGTCAGGTACTTCCAGTGACTCGGGGTGTAGAGCGCGTTGATGGTGCCCGTCGTCGCATCCGAGTAGCCGAGGCCCCGCGGATCCGACGTCTTACCCGGTGTCTGGACCAGGGGGTCGACCAAGGCGTGGTAGCGGTTGACCCACTGCGCCGGGTCGGTGCCCAGCGGGCAGGCCGCCGATTTCGCGCAGTCTGCGGCGTAGTCGTTGAAAACCGTTTGGAATCCCGCCATTTGGCTGATGTTCTCGTCGATGGCGCCGACGGTCGGGTCGATGGCGCCGTCGAGCACCATCGCGCGCACGTGGGCGCCAAACCCCTCGACGTAGGCGGTGCCCAGTTCGGTGCCGTAGCTGTACCCCAGGTAGTTGATCTGATCGTCGCCCAGGGCCTGCCGGACCATGTCCATGTCGCGCGCGACGGACGCGGTCCCGACATTGGCCAGGAAGCCCTTGCCCATCCGGTCCAGGCACTCCTGGGCCAGGTGCTGGTAGACCTGCTCGATGTGCGCCACGCCCGCCGGGCTGTAGTCCACCATCGGGTCTTTCCGGAAGGTGTCGAACTCGGCGTCGCTACGGCAGCGCAGCGCCGGGGTCGAGTGGCCGACGCCCCGCGGATCGAAACCCACCAGATCGAAGTGGCGGGCGATCTCGGTGTCCTTCAGCTGGTCGGCCATCGCGCCCGCGAACTCGACCGCCGATCCCCCGGGCCCGCCCGGATTGACGAGCAACGATCCGATGCGCTGGCCGGTCGCGGGAATGCGGATCACCGCCAACTTCGCTTGTGCCGCACCGGGATTGTCGTAGTCGACGGGAACCGTCACCGTCGTGCAGCGGGCGGTGGGAACCGCGCCGGCGTCATCGCCGAGGAACTGGCCGCAGCTGCCCCAGCTCGGCTGCGATGTCACCGCAGGCGCTCCCGGGCTTGACGTTTGGCCCGTGCCCGTATCGGGCTCCGGTGTCGCGCCGGCCACCGGAAGTCCCGACGCGAGTTGCCCGCCGAGCATCAACCCGAATGAAAGCAGCGCCGAGCTCAGGGGTTTCAGGCGGCACATGGCCGAAATCGTCTCATCTTGGAATGGGCCCGCAGGACGCGAAACGGTTACGCCTTGGTCTCTAATCCGTTGCCGGGCGGACTTAGCACTTCGCGCCGCTCGGCGGCGTGGTGCCGCCGATCAGGTACGCCGTCACGTAGTCGTCAACGCAGCTGTCCCCCTGGAACACCACCGTGTGCTGGGTGCCGTCGAAGGTCAGCAATGAGCCCCGCAGCTGGTTGGCCAGATCGACGCCGGCCTTGTACGGGGTCGCCGGATCGTGGGTGGTGGACACCACCACCGTCGGCACCAGCCCGGGCGCCTTGACGGCGTGTGGCTTCGTGGTCGGTGGCACCGGCCAGAACGCGCAGGTGCCCAGCGGCGCGTCGCCGGTGAACTTCCCGTAGCTCATGAACGGCGCGACCTCGCGTGAGCGGCGGTCTTCGTCAATGACCTTGGCGCGGTCGGTAATCGGCGGCTGATCGACGCAGTTGATCGACACCCGCGCGTCCGTGGCGTTCGTATAGTGACCGTGCGCGTCGCGGCGCATGTACATGTCGGCCAGCGCCAGCATTGTGTCCCCGCGGTGCTCCGCCAGCTCGGACAGGCCGTCGGTCAGGTGGTGCCACAGGGACGGTGAGTACAGCGCCATGATGGTGCCCACGATGGCGTCGCTGTAGCTGAGCCCGCGGGGATCATTCGTTTTGGCCGGTCTGCCGACCATCAGGTTGTTGGGGTCGACCAGCTGGTCGACGATGCTGTGGTAGACCACGACGGCCTTGGCCGGGTCGGTGCCCAGCGGGCAGCCGGCGTCCTTCGCACAGTCGGCGGCGTAGTCGTTGAACGCGTCCTGGAATCCCTTGGCCTGGCGCAGGTCGGCCTCGATGGGATCGGCGTTGGGGTCGACGGCGCCGTCGAGGATCATCGCGCGCACGTTCTGCGGGAATGCCTCGGCGTAGGCCGAGCCGATCCGGGTGCCGTAGGAGTAGCCGAGATAGGTGAGCTTGTCGTCACCCAGCGCCGCGCGGATGGCGTCCAGATCCCGGGCGACGTTGAGCGTCCCGACATTCGCCAGGAAGTTCTTGCCCATCTTGGCCACACAGCGGCCGACCATCTGCTTGGTCTCGTCCTCCATGTGCGCCACACCCGCCGGGCTGTAGTCGACCCCCGGCTCGGTCCGCAGCCGATCGTTGTCGGCGTCGGAGTTACACCAGATCGCCGGGCGCGAGGCACCCACCCCGCGCGGGTCGAACCCGACCAGGTCGAACCGTTCGTGGATCCGCTTCGGCAACGACTGAAAAACACCCAAAGCCGCCTCGATGCCGGACTCGCCGGGCCCACCGGGGTTGATAACCAGCGAACCGATCTTGTCGCCCGTCGCGGGAAAGCGAATCAGCGCCAGCGTCGCCAGGTCACCATCGGGATCGTCGTAGTCGACCGGCACGGCGAGCTTGCCGCACAGCGCGCCGCCAGGGATCTTCGTGTTCGGGTTTGAGCTACGACACGGCGTCCACGTCACCGGCTGGCCCAGCTTGGGCCCGGCCATGACCGCGTGCCCGCCGACCACGCGGACGCAGCCCGAGAGCACCAACGCCACGGCGGCAATCGCGGTCCAGATCAGCAGGAGACGCGCGACGTTGTCGCGGCGAGGTGCGGCCATGCCACCATATGGTGCCAGAGCGACCTTCCGATGCAGGTTAACGACCATTTACGCGTTGACTGCCAACAGTTCTTCACCCCGACGGCAAACTCGTCGGCCGAAGGTGTCGCCGCCCGGCATCGTCGATGTGTCCAATTCCATAGTCGAGTACATGTGCATCGGCGGGTCGGAAGTTTCCAGGTAGAGGAAGTTTGCGTCGAGTCCACTGAGCCGTTGCATCCGCCGATGGTATGTCCCAGTGCCCGAGGGCGATGCATCCGCGCGCAAGAGATGGCAGACTAGCAACGTCAGACGAACCCGGGGACCTTTAAGGCCACGAGGATCGACCCGACCACCACTAGGGACAATGATGTCTGAGCAGAATGTTTATGGTGCAAACGCGGCCAGGGGCGGAGCCCCTTCAGAACCCAAGCCCAAAGTCCGCACCCACCACCTGCAGAAATGGAAGGCCGAGGGCCACAAGTGGGCCATGCTCACGGCCTATGACTATTCGACGGCGCGGGTTTTCGACGAGGCGGGCATCCCGGTGCTGCTCGTCGGTGATTCGGCGGCCAACGTCGTGTATGGCTACGACACCACGGTGCCTGTCTCGCTTGACGAGCTGATCCCGCTGGTCAGGGGCGTGGTACGCGGTGCCCCGCACGCGCTGGTCGTGGCCGACATGCCGTTCGGCAGCTACGAGGCCGGACCCACCGCCGCGCTGGCGTCGGCCACCCGGTTCATGAAGGAGGGCGGCGCGCACGCCGTCAAGCTCGAGGGCGGTGAGCGGGTCGCCGAGCAAATCGCGTGCCTGTCCGCGGCGGGCATTCCGGTGATGGCCCACATCGGCTTCACCCCGCAAAGCGTCAACAGCCTGGGCGGCTTCCGGGTGCAGGGCCGCGGTGACGCCGCCGAGCAGACCGTCCACGACGCGATCGCCGTCGCCGAGGCCGGCGCGTTCTCCGTCGTAATGGAGATGGTGCCCGCCGAATTGGCCACGCAGATCACCGGAAAGCTCACCATCCCGACGATCGGCATCGGGGCCGGCCCGAGCTGCGACGGCCAGGTCCTCGTCTGGCAGGACATGGCCGGGATGAGCGGCGGGAAGGCTCCTCGCTTCGTCAAGCGGTTTGCCGAAGTCGGCGACGAATTACGCCGCGCCGCAACGCAATACGCGGACGAAGTGGCCAGCGGCGTTTTCCCCGCCGAGGAGCACTGCTTCTAATTTCCGGAGCCGCCGAACGTAGGGGCTATCGACGAATTCACGGCAGTTGTCGTATTTGAGGCCCACCCTCGACGGCCTGGAGAGTGCGTAACCCTGATGTGGCACCCTATGGAGGCCATCGGAGATCAGCGTTCGCACCGGAGCCGGAGATGCCTGCAAAAGCGCCCGAACCCTCGCGCCATCTGGAGGTAGAGCGCAAGTTCGACGTCGTCGACACGACGGTGTCGCCGTCGTTCGAGGGCATCGCCGCGGTGGCGCGGGTCGAGACATCGCCGACCCAATCCCTGGACGCCGTGTACTTCGACACGCCGGCGCACGACCTGGCGCGCCACAGCGTCACGCTGCGGCGTCGCACCGGGGGCACGGACGCCGGTTGGCACCTGAAGCTGCCGGCCGGGCCCGACGCGCGCACCGAAATCCACGCACCGCTGGCGGCGTCGGGCGACGCGACCGAGGACACCGTGCCCGGCGAGCTGCTGGACGTGGTGCTGGCGATCGTTCGCGACCGCCGGCTGGAGCCGGTCGCGCGCATCACCACCCGACGCGAAATCCAGACCCTGTACGACGCGGGCGGCGCCGCCCTGGCGGAGTTCTCCAATGACCACGTCACCGCGTGGTCGGCCGGCGCGTCGGACACCCCCGCCGAACAGGAGTGGCGGGAGTGGGAACTGGAACTTGTCGAGTCAAACGAGACCGCGGACCGCGAGTTGCTGAACCGGCTGAGCAACCGGCTGCTCGATGCCGGGGCCGCGCCCGCGGGTCACGGCTCCAAACTAGCCCGCGTACTCGGCGAGTCACCGTCCAACGGCACCCAACCCGCCGCCGACCCGGTACACCGCGCGGTGGCTGAGCAGGTCGACGAGCTGCTGCTCTGGGACCGCGCCGTGCGCGCGGACGCCGACGACTCCGTCCACCAGATGCGGGTAACCACGCGCAAGATCCGTAGCCTGCTGCGGGACTCCCAGGATGCGTTCGGATTGTCCGAAACCACGTGGGTCATCGATGAACTGCGCGAGCTTGCCGGTGTCTTGGGGGTGGCGCGCGACGCCGAGGTACTTGGCGAGCGCTACGAACGCGAACTGGAGCGGCTGGGGCCGGAGCTGGTGCGCGGACCAGTCCGGGAACGGCTCGTCAAGGGCGCGCAGCGGCGCTACCAGGCCGGGCTGCGGCGCTCGTTGATCGCGATGCGCTCGCAGCGATACTTTCGTCTGCTCGACGCCCTCGACGCGCTGGTCGCCGCTTCCCCCGACACCGTTTCGGGCCCGGAATCGGAGCCGGTGGCCCCGGTAACCATCGACGCGGCCTACAAGCGGGTCCGCAAGGCCGCCAAGACCGCCGCTCAAGTGGAGCAAGACGAGGTCGAGGGCCTGGAGGCCGAGCACGACAAGGACGAGGCGCTGCACCGGATCCGCAAGCGCGCCAAGCGGCTGCGCTACACCGCGGCCGCCACCGGCGCCGACCAGGTGTCGCAGCAGGCGAAGGCCATCCAGTCGTTGCTCGGTGACCATCAGGACAGCGTGGTCAGCCGCCAACACCTGATTCAGCAGACCGAGGCCGCGCACAACGCCGGTGAGGACACCTTCACCTATGGCCTGCTCTTCCAGCTGGAGGATGACCTGGCCGAGAGTTGCCGCCGGCAGCTCGACGGCGCCCTGCGCAAACTCCGCAAGGCGGTCCGCAAAGCCCGGTCCTGACCGCGCCCCCGACCGCCGAGTGTGAACCACACGACGGTCAATCGGCGTGTCGCGTCGTGAGATTCACACTCGGTGCTTATCCGCAGCGTTATTTCGTGAAGGGCGGACGAGTTGGCCTGTAAGCCGGATTCTGTTCCGTGCCGCCGCGGCTTAACCAACGGCGGCACGGCGGCGGCCATCCATCTGGACACACCGTCGCCGGGTGCCTCAAGCGGCCTACCCGCAGGCTCGGGCGAGCAACCCTCGAACGCCTGCGCGGCCGCACCTCCCGGTGCGGCCTTCTTGGCCTTGCTTCGGGTGGGGTTTGCCAAGCCACTCCGGTCACCCGGAATGCTGGTGCGCTCTTACCGCACCGTTTCACCCTTACCACCGCGAGGGTGGCGGTCTGTTTTCTGTGGCACTTTCCCGCGAGTCACCTCGGATTGCGGTTAGCAATCACCCTGCTCTGTGAAGTCCGGACTTTCCTCGACTCAGCTATAGATTGAGCCGCGGCCGCCCGGCCAACTCGTCCGCGCCGACCTACGGTACTCGTTAGGTAATGCCTGTTCAATCCCGGTCGTAATGGCAGACCGCTTCGAGCATCAGTCCGAACGGATCCAGCCAGAACGTCGCAAAGTACGGGGGCGCGTATTGCGGAAACGGTTGTGGCTCATGGAGCACTTCGCCACCCAGCCGCTGCACGAATTGATGAACATCGTGCACGGCTGATCGGGTCTTCACCATGAACGCGAGATGTTGCAGCCCGACGCGATGCCGCGAATACGAACCGTTCTCGGCAGCCGGGTAAAAGAAAATGAACGTCCCCGGTTTGCCCCCGGCCGGGCGAAAGGCGAACTGGTCCTCGGCCGTCAGGAAGGGCTCGAAGCCCACCACCGGCATCAGCTGGTCGTAGTAGCTTTTCGCCGCGGAGAGGTCGGGAACGTTGACGCCGAGATGCCCGAGCATGGTTCACATTTAACTAGCCGAAGCAAACGATGCTGCGCGCCCCGCGCCCGGCGGCCATGTCGGTGAACGCGGCCTCGACGTCGTCGAGGCCTATCCGTCGCGTCACCAGCGCCTCGAGGTCGAGCTGGCCGCGTTGGGCAAGCTCGGCGAGCACCGGGATGTCGCGGGCGGGGTCGCTGGCGCCGTAGACGCTGCCCTGGATCGTCTTGCCGTCGGACATCAACGACAGCGCGGGCAGCGTCACCTCCTCTTTGATGCCGGCGGCTCCCACCAGCGTGACCTTGCCGCCGCGGCGGGTGGCTTCGTAGGCCGCCCGGATGGTGGCGGGCTTGCCGACCACCTCAATTCCGTGATCCGCCCCGGCGCCGCCGGTGAGGTCACGCACGGCGGCGACGAGGTCGGCCTCGCTCGTATCGACGGTGTCGGTCGCGCCGTTGGCCAGCGCGGTGGGCAGCTGGTCGGCCATCCGGTCGGCGGCGATGATCCGCCCCGCGCCGACCAGCCGGGCCCCCTGGATCGCAGCCAAGCCCACGCCGCCGCAGCCGATGACCAGCACGCTCTCGCCGGGGCGGACGGCGGCCGTGTGCATCACCGCGCCGACCCCGGTGGTGACGCCGCAGCCCAGCAGCGCGGCCTGATCGAGCGGCAGTGACTCGTCGACGCGCACCACCGCGGCGGCCGGCAGCAGCGTCTCTTCGGCCAGCGACCCCACGCCCATTCCCGGCCACACCGGGCCGGCGCCCTCGGCGTACGGCGCGCCGTAGACATGGTCGTAGCTATGCAGGCACAGCACGGTCTCGCCGCGCAGGCAGTGCGGACAGGACCGGCACGGCACGCTCCACGTCAGCACCACGTGCTCCCCCGGTTTGACGGTGGTGACACCGTCGCCCACCTCGGTGACGATCCCGGCGCCCTCGTGACCGAGCGTGCACGGCAGCATCGGCGGGATGGACCCGTCGCGCAGCGACAGGTCGCTGTGGCAGACGCCGCTGGCGGCCAGCTTCACCCTTACCTCGTGGCCGGCCAGCGGCCTTAGCTCGAGCTCCTCCACCACGGTGGGCTGTCCGACCTCGCGCAATACCGCCGCTTTCATGGAGCCTACGATTGCGGGACAACCGCAGCAGGTCAAGGGAGTCAGAAATGACTGGATCAACGACGATCACACCAGCCAGCCAAACCGCCGACGAGGGAACGGTTTTGACGATCGGCGGGCAGCCACAGCCCGGCGCCGCCGGAACCTACCCGGTGCACAATCCGGCCCGGCCGGCCGAGATCGTCGGCCACGCGCCCGCCGCCGACCGCGCCCAGCTCGACGCCGCGGTGGCCGCGGCACGGCGGGCGGCGCCCGGCTGGCGGGCGCTCAGTGTGGCCGAGCGAGTCGCCGCGTTCGCGGCCGCGGCGACCGCGGCCGCCGAACAGGTAGCCGCCCGCGATGGCGCCCGGCTGTACACCCGCGAGCACGGCAAGGTGCTCACCGAGGCGAACTTCGAGCTGAGCACCGGGCCGGGTCTGGCCGGGCTGATCGGGGCGATGGCCGAGGTCGCGCTCGCACCCGAACAGGTCGACCCGGGTGCGGCCTACCCGCGCCTGCACCGGGAGCCATTCGGGGTGGCCGCCGTCGTGCTGCCATTCAACTGGCCGCTGGCGCTGACGATGACGAAGCTGGCGTCGGCCCTGGTCGCGGGCAACACCACCGTCGTGAAGGTGCCCCCGACCTGTCCGCTCGCGACGCTGCAGCTGGCCGGGGCGCTAGCCGCGGCGTTGCCTCCGGGCGTGGTGAACGTGCTCGCGGCCCCTGGCAGCGAGCTGGCCCAGGCGCTGGTCACCCATCCCGGCATCGACCTCATCTCGCTGACCGGCGGCGTCGCCACGGGGCGTGCCGTGATGGCGGCGGCCGCACAGCGGCTCACCCCGGTGCTGCTCGAACTCGGCGGGAACGATGCCGCCATCATCGCGTCCGACGTCGCGATCAGCGACGAACTCGTCGAGCGGCTGGTGACCGCGACCTACACCACCGGCGGTCAGGTCTGCATGGCCATCAAGCGGCTCTATGCCCCCACGGAGCGGGTCGGCGAGCTGGCCGAGGCGCTGCTGGCCCGCTGCGAACGGGAGGTCGTCGGGGACGGCCTCGCCGGGGACACCACCCTCGGCCCGCTGCACACCGCCGCCGGGCGCGACCGGGTGGCCAGGCTGGTCGGCGACGCCGAAGCGCGCGGGGCGAACGTCAGGACCGCGGGACGCATCCGCGAGGCCGACGCCGACGCCGGCGGATACTTCGCGCTGCCGACCGTCGTCACCGATCTTCCCCCGGACGCGGCGCTGGCCACTGAGGAACAGTTCGGCCCGGTGCTACCGATCTTCCGCTACCACGACATCGACGACGCCGTAACCGCGGCGAACGCAACCGAATTCGGGCTCACCGCGTCGGTCTGGACCGGTGACGACGCGCTCGCCGACCTGGTAGCGGGGCAGCTCGTGGCGGGGACGGTCAGCGTCAACTGCCACGGCCTGGCCGCGCAGGACCCGCGCCTGCCGTTCGGCGGCTGCGGCCAGTCCGGGATCGGCCGCGAACTGGGCGTCGAGGGGATCCGGGCCTTCACCCAGCCCCGGACGTTCGTGCGGCACCCCGTCCCGCGCTAGCTCGCCGGTTTGCCTGCACCGCAACGTGTTTGCGGTCCGTGGCGGGAACGCGAGTACAGTAGTTCGATGGCTGTCGCCGCATCCAATGGACGGATGCTCGCCGGGGTCGCCGCCGCGTCCGTCTCGCTCGGGGTCGCCCAGTTGGTGGGCATCCCGTTCGAT
>Ga0075363_100000403_pt1 | contig 13279 bp, 10 predicted proteins | sample EndMetdeltDD1763_FD_71470 | JGI IMG/M metagenome (GOLD analysis project Ga0075363, IMG submission 71470) | Populus endosphere microbial communities from Tennessee, USA - Endosphere MetaG P. deltoides DD176-3 | ecosystem: Host-associated > Plants > Roots > Endosphere | place: USA: Tennessee...
CGGCGCCCTCCGGGGTGGCGAGCCGGCGGTCGTTGAGCAGGGTGCGGAGCTCCTCCCACTCCGTCACCACCAGCTCGACCCGCTGGCGATCCTCCTCGGTGCCGCCCTGGTGAATGCGACGAACGTCCGTCAGCAGCGCTTCCGCTGCCGGGATCCGCTCGTCGTAGAGCTCGGCGGCGAGTCCCGCGTCGGGCCCCTGGAGAGCAAACGTCACACCCGTCGCGTAGGCCCGGTCGACCTGCAGGGAGAACCGGGCCACGAGGCTGATCGTCGCGACCTCGTCCTCGCTGAGCGCCTCGGCCTGCTCAGCGGACCCGCGCAGCCCGTCGATCGCGACGCCGGTCAGCGTCACCAACGCGAGCACAGCCGTCGCGCAGAGTCCCGCGATGACCGCGGAGCTGCGCGACAGAAGAGCGTTCATCATCATTCCGGAGGCCTCGCGCCGAGCCCGGTCTGCCGGCGCCCTGGCCTATCACGCTAGGTGCGTCTCGCGGGCCGCGCCGGACTTTGGCCGAAATGCCGGTGAGGTGCGGCCCAGCCTCCGCGGGCACATCGGCCGCCGTGGGGCGGGGCCCCGCTCGATCGAGCGCGGCCCCGCCGCCGGGCTCAGGGGACGCCGGTGGTCGTCTCGCGACCCGGTGGCGCGTCGGTGTCGAGCCGGTCGAGCTCTTCGACCAGCTCGTCGGGTGGCGGTGGTGTCGCCTCGGTCTCGGCTCCGGCGCCGCCGGTCCCGGCCGCACGCTTCTTGTTCCACACGTCGAAGGCCACCGCCGCGAGCAGGACCAGGCCCTTGATCGCCTGCTGCCAGTCGATCGAGACACCCATCAGGGACATGCCGTTGTTGAGCACACCCATGACGAGGCCGCCGATGATCGCACCGACGACGGTGCCGACACCGCCCGTCACGGCCGCACCACCGATGAACGCCGCCGCGATCGCGTCGAGCTCGAAGTTGACTCCGGCCTTGGGGTTGGCCGCGGTCAGGCGGGCGGTGGTCACCAGACCGGCGAGACCGGCCAGCAGTCCCATGTTGGTCATGACGAGGAAGTCGACCCGCTTGGTGTTGACACCGGACATCGTGGCCGCGTCGACGTTGCCGCCGATTGCATAGACGTGCCGCCCGAAGACGGTGCGGGACATGATGAAGGTGTAGATCCCGATCAGGGCGAACAGGATCAGGCCGACGATCGGCAGGCCGCGTGCATCGGCGAGCAAGTAGGCGAACTCCATGATCACGGCGCCCAGCACGACCTGCTTGAGGGCGAACAGGGGGAACGGCAGGACCTCGAAGTTGTAGCGCTTCGCTGCTGCGCGCTTTCGGAAGTCCAGCACGACCAGGATCGCGACCACCAGCACACCCAGGACGAGCGTGAGGTTGTGCAGGTCGGTGTCGGGCCCGATCTCGGGCAGGAAGCCGTTGCCGATCTTCTTGAAGCCGTCGGGCAGGCCGCCGACGGTCCTGCCTTCGAGGAGGACCAGGGTGAGGCCGCGGAACAGCAGCATGCTGGCCAGGGTCACGATGAAGGCCGGGATGCCGACGTAGGCGACCCAGAACCCGTGCCAGGCGCCGACGAGCGCACCGAGCGCCAGGCAGATGATCACCGCGAGCATCCATGGGACGTCGTAGTCGGTCATCATGATCGCGCCTGCTGCGCCCACGAAGGCGGCCACGGACCCCACCGACAGGTCGATGTGCCGCGCGACGATCACGATCACCATGCCGATGGCCAGGATCAGGATCTGCGCGTTCTGCACGACCAGGTTGGACACGTTCAGCGGCTTGAGCAGCACCCCGTCGGTGGTCACCTGGAAGAGGATCACGATCGCCGCCAGGGCGATGATCATGCCGTACTGGCGGATGTTGCCGCGCAGGATGTTGGTCAGGTTGTTCATCGGTATCTCGCATCCACAGTCATGTAACGCATCAGGGACTCCTGAGTGGCGTCCTTCGCCTCGAACTCGTGGGTGATCACGCCCTCGGCGAGGGTGTAGATCCGGTCGCACAGACCGAGCAGCTCCGGCAGCTCGGAGGAGATCACCAGGACGCCCTTTCCCTCGCGGGCGAGCGCCTGGATGATCCCGTAGATCTCGAACTTGGCGCCCACGTCGATGCCACGGGTCGGTTCGTCGAGGATCAACAGCTTCGGCTCCGTGTAGAGCCACTTGCTCAGCACGACCTTCTGCTGGTTCCCACCGGAGAGCTTGCGCACTCCGGCGGTCACGCTGGGTGCCTTGATGTTGAAGCTGCGGCGGTAGCGCTCGGCGACCACGATCTCCTCGTGCTCGTCCACCGTCAGCCCCTTGCGGAGCCGGCCCAGCCCGGCGGCGGTGATCGACGTCTTGACGTCGTCGAGCAGGTTCAGGCCGAGGCCCTTGCGGTCCTCGCTGACGTAGGCGATGCCCGCCTTGATCGCGTCGTGGACCGACCGGAGCTGCAGCTCGCGCCCGTCCAGGGTCAAGGTGCCGGTGTGCCGGCTGCCGTAGGAGCGGCCGAAGATGCTGCGGGCCAGCTCGGTGCGACCGGCGCCCATCAGGCCCGCGATGCCGACGATCTCGCCGTGGCGCACGGTGACGTTGGCATCCTCGATCACGACTCGGTGATGGTCCTGCGGGTGCATGACCGTCCAGCTGCGGACCTCGAGCAGCAGCTCGCCGACCTGCGGTGTGTGCTCGGGGAACCGGTGCTCGAGATCGCGTCCGACCATGCCGCGGATGATCCGGTCCTCGTCGACGCCGCCGGCGCGGACGTCAAGGGTCTCGATCGTGCGGCCGTCGCGGAGGATCGTGATCGCGTCGGCTATCCGTTCGATCTCGTTCAACTTGTGGCTGATCATGATCGAGGTGATGCCCTTGTCCTGCAGACCCTTGAGCAGGTCGAGCAGATGGGTCGAGTCGTCGTCGTTCAGGGCGGCGGTCGGCTCGTCCAGGATGAGCAGCTTCACCTCCTTGCTCAGCGCCTTGGCGATCTCGACCAGCTGCTGCTTGCCGATGCCGAGGTCCTTGACCGGGGTCAGGGGGTTCTCCCTCAACCCGACGCGGGCCATCAGCTCGATGGCCCGGTGGTTGGTCTCGTCCCAGCTGATGACGCCGCGGGTCGCGGTCTCGTTGCCGAGGAAGATGTTCTCGGCGATCGACAGCTCCGGGATCAGCGCCAGCTCCTGGTGGATGATCACGATGCCTGCGGCCTCGCTCTGCCGGAGGTCCTTGAACGACACCGGCTTGGCCTCGAACACGATGTCGCCGTCGTAGGACCCGTGCGGGTGGACCCCGCTCAGCACCTTCATCAGTGTCGACTTGCCCGCGCCGTTCTCACCGCAGATCGCGTGGATCGCGCCACGCTCCACGGTCAGGTTGACGTCGGACAGCGCCAGCACGCCAGGGAAGCGCTTCGTGATCGAGCGCATCTCCAGGATCGGCTGGACCATGGGGTCCACCTCCTCGGGTGGTAGCCCGCGGGCGGGTCCGGGGGTCACCAGACCCGCCCGCGGGAGCTCACTTCAGGTCGTCGGCGGTGTAGTAACCGGTGTCGACGAGCGCGGACTGGACGTCGTCCTTGGTCACCAGGACCGGCTCGAGCAGGTAGGACGGAACGACCTTGACGCCGTTGTCGTAGGTCTCGGTGTCGTTGACCTCCGGCTCGTCGCCCGCGGCGAGCGCCTTGATCATGTCGACGGTCACCTTGGCCAGCTCACGGGTGTCCTTGAAGATCGTGGAGTACTGCTCGCCCGCGAGGATCGACTTCACCGACTGCACCTCGGCGTCCTGGCCGGTGACGACCGGCAGGTCCTTGCCGCCGCCGCCGTAGCCGTTGCCCTGGAGCGCGGCGATGATGCCGATCGAGAGGCCGTCGTAGGGAGAGAGCACGCCCTCGACGGTCTCGCTGGCGTAGGTGCCGGTGAGGATGTCCTCCATCCGCTTCTGGGCGGTGGCCGGGTCCCACCGCAGGATCGCGGCCTGCTCGAAGTCGGTCTGACCGGACGGAACCACGATGTCGCCGGAGTCGATCATCGGCTGCAGGACCGACATCGCGCCGTTCCAGAAGAATGTGGCGTTGTTGTCGTCGGGCGAGCCGGCGAACAGCTCGACGTTGTAGGGAGCCTCGCCGCGCTCCTTCAGGCCGGTCACGAGGGACTCGGCCTGCTGCACGCCGACCTTGTAGTTGTCGAAGGTCGTGTAGTAGTCGACCGCGTCCGAGTCCCGGATCAGGCGGTCGTAGGAGATGATGTCGATGTCCTGGCTCTTGGCCGTCTCGAGGACCTCGCCCAGGGCGGTGCCGTCGATCGCCGCGATGACGAGGGTGTCAACGCCCTTGGTGATCATGTTCTCGACCTGGGAGACCTGGGTCGGGATGTCGTCCTCGGCGTACTGCAGGTCGACGTCGTAGCCCGCGTCCTCGAGCTGATCCTTGATGTTGTTGCCGTCAGCGATCCATCGCTCCGACGACTTCGTCGGCATCGCGACACCCACGGTGCCCTTGCCTCCGCCGTCGGATGCGCTGTCGTCGTCGCCCCCGCAAGCGGCCAATGTCAGCGCAAGGCTGCCTGCGACGATCGTGGTGAGTAGCTTGCGCATGCACCTTCTCCATTCCACTACATGGGCCGCGGGTCGGTCCCGCCCCCCTGGACCGGCGAGGAGTTCCATCAGAACCCCTGCGCCAGTCGGTGATACGCCTGGTTCCACCGCAGCTCCTGCCGGAGGCGTCGCATGGTGGTGTCGGCGTCGATCAGCACCAGTTCGGTGCCGGTCATCTCTGCCAGGTCGTCCAGGTGCTCGGCGGTCAGGGCGGTGGAGAGCACCGTGTGGTGCGGCCCCCCTGCCGTGAGCCAGGCCTCGGTGGACGTCCGGAGGTCGGGTGCCGGTCGCCACACGGCGCGGGCGACAGGCAGGTTCGGCAACGGTGCGTCCGGTGGCACCACGTGCACGTCGTTGGCCACGAATCGGAACCGCTCGCCCAGGTCGGCGATGCCGAGCACCACGGCCCGACCCGGCGCCGCGTCGAACACCAGGCGAACCGGGTCCTCACGGCCGCCGATCCCGAGCGGGTGGATCTGCAGAGCGGGGCGGCCCCCAGCGATACTCGGGCACACCTCGAGCATGTGCGCGCCGAGGATCTTCTCCTCGCCGGGCACCAGGTGATAGGTGTAGTCCTCCATGAACGAGGTGCCGCCGGGCAGGCCGTCGGCGACCACCTTCAGGGTGCGCAGCATCACCGACGTCTTCCAGTCGCCCTCGCCGCCGAAGCCGTAGCCGTCGGCCATCAGCCGCTGGACCGCCAGGCCGGGGAGCTGACGCAGTCCCCCGAGGTCCTCGAAGTTCGTGGTGAACGCCGTGAAGCCGCCGTCGTCGAGGAAGGTGCGCAGCCCGGCCTCGATGCGGGCGCCGTAGCGCAGGGACTCGTGGCGGGCAGCCCCCGGCAGCAGCTCGGGCGCGACGTCGTAGAGGTCGGCGTACTCCTGGCAGAGGCTGTCGACGTCGGTGTCGCCCACCTGGTCGACGACAGCGACCAGGTCGTTGACCCCCCAGGTGTTGACCGAGACCCCGAACCGTCGCTCGGCCTCCACCTTGTCGCCCTCGGTGACCGCGACGTTGCGCATGTTGTCGCCGAACCGCGCCAGCCGCATCGAGGTCATCGCCGCCCGGCCCAGGGCCACGCGCGCCCAGACGCCGACCCGGCGCGCGACCTCGGGGTCGGCCACGTGGCCGGTGACGGTCTTGCGGGACACGCCCATCCGGGTCTGGACCGACGCGAACTCCCGGTCGCCGTGCGCGGCCTGGTTGAGGTTCATGAAGTCCATGTCGATCTCGGCCCACGGCAGCGCCTGGTTCGCCTGTGTGTGCAGGTGGAGCAGGGGCTTGCGCAGGGCATCGAGACCGGAGATCCACATCTTCGCCGGGCTGAAGGTGTGCATCCAGGCGATCACGCCGACGCACGCGTCAGTGCCAGTGGCATCGAGCAGGGTGCGGCGGATGGCGTCGGCCTCGGTCAGCACCGGCTTCGCGACCAGCCGGACCGGGACCTCGGTCGAGGCCTCGAGGGCGGCGACGATCTCGGCGGCGTTAGCGGTCACCTGGTCGATGACCTCGGGCCCGTAGAGGTGCTGGCTCCCGGTCAGGAACCAGACCTCGGGCTCGTGCGGCTGTCCGGTCACCCGACACCGCCGGCCTGGCCGTAGACGTTCTGGTAGCGGTGGTGGAGGGCGTCGACGTGCTCGGGGGCGATCGGCAACGGCTCGCCGAGCTGGCGGGCGACGTGCACCGTGCGGGCGACGTCCTCGACCATGACGGCCGCCTTGACGGCCGACCGTGCGTCCTTGCCGACGGTGAACGGGCCGTGGTTCTGCATGAGCACGGCGGGGGACCGGCTGCCGCGCAGCGTCTCGACGATGCCCCGCCCGATCGAGTCGTCCCCGATGAGGGCGAACGGGCCGAGGGGGATCTCGCCGCCGAACTCGTCGGCCACCATCGTGAGCACGCACGGGATCGCCTCGCCGCGCGCTGCCCACGCCGTGGCGTAGGTGGAGTGGGTGTGCACGACCCCACCGATGTCGGGCAGGTGCCGGTAGACGTAGGCGTGGGCGGCGGTGTCGGAGCTGGGCTGGCGCTCGCCCTCGACCAGGTTTCCGTCGAGGTCGCAGACCACCATCGCGTCGGCGTCGAGCTCCTCGTAGGACACGCCGGACGGCTTGATGACGAACAGGTCTGCGCCGGGCACGCGGCCGGACACGTTGCCGGCGGTCCAGACGACCAGCTGGTAGCGGGTCAGCTCCGAGTGCAGGGCCGCGACCTCCACGCGGAGCCGGTCGACCTCGGCGCGGACCTCGGCGGTGAGGGCGCTCATTCGCCGACCCCCGCCTGGTCGGCCCCCGCGTGGACCCGGCGCCGAATGGCCTTGAGTCGGCGCATGACCTCGTTGCCGCCGCGGCCGAAGTGGTCGTGCAGCAGCAGGTACTCCGCGTAGAGCTCGTCGTATGCCGTGGCCCTGGCCGGATCCGGTCGGTAGACGTCGCGGTCGACTGCTCCCATCGCGGCCGAGGCGGCGTGGATGTCGGGGTAGGCCCCGGCCGCGACCGCGGCATGGATCGCCGAGCCGAGGGCCGGGCCCTGCGCGGACCTGATGATCGAGATCGGGAGTCCGAGGACGTCCGAGTAGATCTGCATGAGCAGCGGGTTCTTCACCAACCCTCCGGCGGCGATGAACTCGCGCACCGGCACGCCCGACTTCGAGAAGGCCTCCACGATCGTGCGAGTGCCGTAGGCCGTGGCCTCGATGAGGGCCCGGTAGAGGTCCTCGGGGCGGGTGCTCAGGGTGAGGCCCAGCACCAGGCCGCTCAGCTCGTGGTCGACGAGCACGGACCGGTTGCCGCTGTGCCAGTCGAGCGCGACCAGCCCGTGCTCGCCGACGGCCTGGGTGCCGGCCCGCTCGGTGAGCAGCTCGTGCACCGAGAGGTCCCGGGCAGCCGCATCGTCGGCGTACGAGGACGGGACGGCGTTGGTGACGAGCCAGTTGAAGATGTCGCCGACGCCGGACTGGCCGGCTTCGTAGCCCCAGAGGCCCGGCGTGATCCCGCCCTCCACGACGCCGCACATGCCCGGCACGTCGCGCAGGACCTCGCCGTTCATGATGTGACACGTCGAGGTGCCCATGATGGCGACCATCTGGCCGGGCTCGGTGGCCTGGGCCGCGGGCGCGGTGACGTGAGCGTCGACGTTGCCGACCGCGACCACGATGCCTTCGGGAAGGCCGGTCCAGGAGGCTGCTTCGGCGGTGAGCCGGCCGGCCATCGCACCCAGCTGCCCGGAGACCGGGCTGAGCTTGTCGGTCACGAAGCCCGCGAAGTCGGGGTTGAGCTCGGCGAGGAAGTCGCGGGTCGGGTAGGTGCCGTCCTGGTGGATGCCCTTGTAGCCGGCGGTGCACGCGTTGCGGACGTAGGTGCCGCACAGCTGCCAGACGATCCAGTCCGCGGCCTCCACCCAGTGCTCCATCGCCGCGTACGTCGCGGGGCTCTCCTCGAGGAGCTGCAGCCCCTTGGCGAACTCCCACTCCGAGGAGATCAGCCCGCCGTAGCGGCCGAGCCAGGCCTCCCCGCGCTTGGCCGCCAGGGTGTTGATGCGGTCGGCCTGGGGCTGCGCGGCGTGGTGCTTCCAGAGCTTGACGTAGGCGTGCGGATCGCTCGCGAAGCCGTCGACCTCGTTGAGGGGGGTGCCATCGGCCGTCGTGGGGACCATCGTGCAGGCGGTGAAGTCGGTGGCGATCCCGATCACCTGTGCCGGATCGACCCAGGCCGCCTCGAGCGCGGCGGGCACCGCGTGACGGAGCACGTCGACGTAGTCCGCCGGCACCTGAAGGGCCCAGTCGGGGCCCAGCGGCGTCCCGTCGGGAAGCGTCCGGTCGAGCACGCCGTGCTGGTAGTCGTGGGTGGCCGCGGCGAGCTCGGCGCCGTCCTCGACACGGACCACGACGGCGCGCCCGGACAGGGTGCCGAAGTCGACGCCGACCACGAGCCGGGCATTGCGGGCGACCACGCCTGAGTCCTCCTGTGACGAGCGTCATATGTGAGCGCTCACATCATTGTGAACGCTCACATTTCTGTCAAGAGGAGAATCAGGGACGCGGCGAAGATCCCGCATCCTGGGCGACGAGACCGTCCTCCGGGCGGGGCGGTGCCGTCGACCCGCGGACGACGAGCGAGGTCGGCACCAGCTCGGCGGACGGTTGGTCCTCCCCGCTCAGGACCCGCTCGAGCAGGCCCATGGCGCGCGTGCCCAGCTCCGCGAAGTCCTGGCTGACGGTGGTCAGCGGCGGGGCGACGTACGGCGCCTCCGGCAGGTCGTCGAAACCCACGACCGACACGTCCCTGGGCACTCGGCAACCCGCGTCGCGGAGTGCGGCGATGACGCCCATGGCCATCTGGTCGTTGGCCGCGAAGATGGCAGTGGCATCGGGATCCCGGGCCAGCGACACGCCCGCCTCGTAACCACTGCGGGCACTCCAGTCGCCGCCCCACCGCAGCGGCGGCACCGGCCGGCCCCACGCCTCCAGCTCCATCCGCCACCCGTCGATGCGCGCGCGCGACTCCGCCCACCCGGGTGGGCCCGCGACGTGGACGACCGTGGGGTGACCCAGCCCGAGCAGGTGTCGGGTCGCGAGCTGGCCGCCCTCGACGTTGTCGACCCCGGCCGTGAGCGGGGTCCGCGACAGGTCTCCCTCCAGGACGAGCGTCGGCACCCCGAGCTCCACCTCGGTGGCGAACCTCAGCACGGTCTCGTGCGGGATGATCAGCACGACGGCTTCGACGCCGAGCTGCATGAGCTCCTCGACCGCCTGGCGGGTGTCCGCCTCGGTCAGCTCGTGCAACGTGCTGACGGTGATCCGGTAGCCGGCGCTGCGCGCCGCGGCGTCGAGCGCGAGGAGCACCTGCTGCGGCCCGTAGAGCCCGGTCCCCCACGTGGCGACGCCGATCATCCGCGAGCGCGACGAGGCGAGCAGGCGGGCGAGCTGGTTGGGGCGATATCCGAGGTCGGCGATCGCGGCCAGCACCCGGCTCGCGGTCTCCGGTCGCACTCCCGACACCTTGTTGATCACCCGGGAGACCGTTTGATGCGAGACCCCGGCGCGGGCGGCGACGTCGGTCATCGTCGGCGACCGGTGGCGGCTCGCGTCGGGCATGGGCGAAGGGTACGCGTGGCCGCTGCGCGCGCAGTGCGTTGGAGCGGGAGTCGAACAGGTGGGAAGGTCAGTCGACGCGCTGGGCCAACCCCTCGAACGCGACAGCCGTGACCGCGTCGGCGAGCCGGGCGGTGTCGACGGGTCCCGACGGGCGGTACCACTCGATCAGGGAGTTCACCATGCCGAACAGCAGCCGGCTGACCAGGTCGGGATCCAGGTCGGCGCGCAGGGCGCCTTCGTCGGCGGCCTGACCGACGAGCGCGGCGAGTCGCGTGTCGATCTGGCGACGCCGGCGCAGGGCGGCCTTCTCGGTCTCGCTGTTGCCGTGCACCCGGAGCAGGAGGGTGACCGCGGGCTGGTGGTCGACCAGCACCTCGACGCTGGTGCGTACCGCTCCGCGCAGCCGCTCGTACGCCGATCCGTCGGCCGCCGCCGCAGCGGAGACCGCGGCCTCGAGACCGTCGAGCGCCTCGTCCAGCGCCTCGGACAGGAGGTGCTCCTTGCTCGGAACGTGGTGGTAGACCGCGGACTTGGTGACCCCGAGCTCCTCGGCGACGTCGCCGATGCTCGTGGCGTCGTACCCCTTGCGGTTGAAGAGGTCGATCGCGGCCCGCAGCACGGCGGCCTGGTCGTGACCGGGCCGCCCGCGACGTGGGATGGCCGGTTCGCTCACGTCGGAAGCGTCGCACACTGGGTGGCTTGCGTCGTGTTCACGTCGAGTGACCCATTTGGCAGGTCGATCGCCATGGTTCACCCGCAGATCGGGTCACTCGACGGCAACGTCAGGCGACCCACTCCACGGCGCAGACAGCGTGATCGCCGGCCAGCCCCTTGAGCTGCACCTCCCGTGGCTCCGCCAGCGTGATGTCGTCGCAGTCGGCGATCGCGTCGGCGACCGTCTCGCTGACCAGGATCTCGCCACCGTCGGCGAGCGCGGCGACCCGCGCCGCCTGGGCCACATTGCGGCCGAAGATGTCGTTGTCGCGATGCACCACGTCGCCGTGGTGGATGCCGATCCGGATCAGCACGGTGGCCCGGCCCTTGCGACTGCCACGCTCGAACGCCTGCTGGATCGCGATCGCACTGCGCACCGCCTGCTCGGGGGCGCCGAACGCCGCCATGAACCCGTCGCCCTGAGTCTTGACCACGTGCCCGCCGCACCGCTCGATCGCCGAGCGCACCGCCGCGTCGTGCCGGGCCAGGAGCCGGACCCACTCCTTGTCGCCGAGCCGCTCGTTGAGCTCGGTCGAGCCCTCGATGTCGGAGAACAGGATGGCCACGCTGCCGTCCGGGCCGGCGATCTGCGTCAGCGCGGGCCGCTCGACCTGCGCCCACCCGGCCAGGTCGTCGATCGAGCTCCGGAGCGCGCCGCCGAACCCCTTCTCGCGGACCCGGTCGACGGTCTCCCAGACCGCCTTGACCGCTTCGTCGGGAGTGGGGACCAACCGACGAGCGCGCCGACGCGACGGCTGCCGTTCCTGCAGGGCCGCCACCTCGGCGCGAAGCTTCCGCCGGGCGCGGCGACCGCGCAGCCAGAGCACGAGGAGCACGACCACGAGCGCCGTCTCCGCCGCCAGGGCGACGACGAACAGCAGCAGCGCGGTCGTTCCCACGCCCGGATGGTGTCAGACCGCGTAGCGGAGCAGCACGTTGTCCGACCCGTCCCAACGGCGTACGTCGAGGAGGCGGAGGCCGGCCGCAGGCACCCCTGCGAACGCGTGGTGGTCACCGGCGACCAGGCTCGGCCCGACCATCAGGCGCAGCTCGTCGACGAGGCCGTGCGCGAGCAGGTCCGTCCAGAGCGTGCGGCTGCCGAACGTCACGGCGTCGTCGCCGTCCCGCTCCCGCAACCGGGCGACCGCCTCGTGCGCGTCGGCGCGGCGGACGATCGTGGTCTGGTCGCGCCACGGGCCGGTGTCGACCTCGGTGAGCGAGTCCGAGACCACGGTGATCGGGATGCCGTCGGCGAACCGCTGGGCTATGTACTGGTGGTCGGGATGGTCGGTGTTGCCGAGCTCAACCGGCCAGAACTCGACGAAGCCGCGGTAGGTCGTGCCGCCCACCAGGAGCGAACCCGCGTCGCGCATCAGCTCGGCGTTGTGCCCGGTGAAGGCGTGGTCCATGGGCATCGCGTACACGTCGCCGCCGGGGCCTTCGGTGTATCCGTCCACGCTCACGATGCTGCTGACGACGACCTTGCTCATGTCCGGCTCCTCTGTGTCCTGGGTGGTTCCTGCACCGGTGCAGAGGGCTTCGAGGGTCACAACTCATCGGTCCCGCCGAAAGTTCTCCGACGCGTCGGGGTCGGCGAACCCGGCGATGTGCGTGACGAACGACGCACGGACGTCGGTGCGGTCATCGCTTGAGCTCAACCGCACTTCAACTCCTACTCTCGACGAGTGACCCTGATCGACCGCCCCGAGACCGTCGCCGAGACTGTCTCCGAGACTGTCGCCGAGACTGTCTCCGAGGCTGGTCCGGTGACCACGCCGCTCCTCGCCCCGGCCTACCGCTGGGCGACCATCGGCATGGTCAGCCTGGTCTTCCTCGCGGCCTTCGAGGCGCTTGCGGTCACGACGATCATGCCGTCGGTCAGCGCCGACCTCGACGGCCGGGCGTGGTTCTCGGCGGCCTTCTCGGTGACCCTCGCCGCGAGCGTGGTGGGCATGGTCGCCGGCGGCCTGTGGTCCGACCGCTGCGGCCCCCGGCTGCCGCTGCTCGTCTCGGTCGCCTTGTTCGCCGGCGGCCTGCTGCTGGCCGGGCTCGCCCCCGGGATCGAGCTGTTCGTGGCCGCCCGGTTCGTGCAGGGGCTCGGCGCCGGCGCCATGACCGTGGCGCTCTACGTCGTGGTCGCGCGGATCTATGCAGCGATCGACCACCCGCGCATCTTCGGCGCGTTCGCCGCGGCGTGGGTGATCCCGTCGATGATCGGCCCGAGCATCGCCGGAGTCGTCGGCGAGACGGTCGGCTGGCGCTGGGTCTTCCTCGGGGTCGTCGGCCTCGCGGTGGCCGCGACCGCGATGTTGTTGCCGGCCCTGCGCGAGCTGGTCGACCTCCCCGAGCCTTCGGCCGTCGCGACTCGCGGCCGGCTCGCGCTGGCCGTCGTCGTTGCCGCCGCGGTGGTCGCCCTCGACCTGGCCGGCCGAGCAGCCGGGGCGATGGGCCTGCTCGCCGCCGCAGCTGCGCTCGTGGTCGTCCTCGTCGCCGTGCGGCCGCTACTGCCGGCCGGCACCCTCGTCGTACGCCGTGGTCTGCCCGCCGTGATCGCGCTCCGCGGTGCGATCGCGGCGACGTTCTTCGCGACCGAGATCTACCTCCCCTACCTGCTGCAGGAGCACTACGGCCTGTCCGCGTGGCTTTCCGGCGCCACGTTGACCGTTGGCGCGCTCGGCTGGTCCGGCGCCTCCCAGGTCCAGGCCTCGCTCGGCGCCCGGCTCGACCACCTGACCGCCCTGCGGATCGGTGCCGTGCTGCTGCTCGGTGGCGTCGCGGCCGAGCTGGCGGCGGCCGCGCTGCACCTGTCGCCGTGGCTGGTGGGTGCCGCCTGGGTGGTGGCCGGGGCGGGGATGGGGCTGATGTACCCGCGCATCTCCGCGCTCGTCCTGGCCGCCT
>Ga0075363_100000404_pt1 | contig 13265 bp, 12 predicted proteins | sample EndMetdeltDD1763_FD_71470 | JGI IMG/M metagenome (GOLD analysis project Ga0075363, IMG submission 71470) | Populus endosphere microbial communities from Tennessee, USA - Endosphere MetaG P. deltoides DD176-3 | ecosystem: Host-associated > Plants > Roots > Endosphere | place: USA: Tennessee...
TCACCGCGGCGAATGCCGGGCAAGCGGCCGCGGTTGCGGCCGAGCCCCTCCTCACCATTCCCATCCCCATTCCTCCCCTCCCTCCCAGCACCGGCGGGGGCCTTTTCGGTGTGCTCGGCGGTAGCGGCGGGCTACTAGGCCCGGTCCTCTTCGGCGGCTCGGAGGGGTTGCTGGGCGGGTTGATCGGCGGCGGCAGCCCGCTGGCCTCGCTCATCGGCGGCGGTCCGCTGGGCCCGCTGCTCCAAAACGTCGGCCAGGAGGCTGGCGCCTTCGTGTCCGCTCTGCTCGCGGGCCAGGCTGAGACGTTCCTGACCAACACGCTCACAGGCATCTCGGGACTAGGCGGACTGCTCCAGGGCTTGCTACCAGGAATCTTTGGAACCCCGACGACTGGCATTACTGGCCCCGCGCTCAACGCGTGGCAGATGCTCTACATCCACACCAACCAAAACTTGGTGGGTCTCAACCAGGCTTGGGCTGCCGACCCGAACCCGTTGGCCGGCGCGATCACCCACAACTGGCAGGGCTACGCCTACGAGACCGGCAGGGACTGGCAGCTTGCCCTCAACAACCTGCCCTTCGAGTTACAGCACATGCCGGAGACCCTGCAAACCGGCGCCGCGGGCCTTGCGGCCTTCGACGCGGCCAAGTACCTGCAGATATCCTCCGCCGGTGCATCCGGCGCACAGCAGACGATGAATACATCGTTCGCGAAGTTCAATGCTGACCTGAACGCGAATTTCGCGAAGTTCCCGTCCGATTGGGCGAAAGTCAACTATGACATTGGGACCGGCCACTACAACACCGCGGTTACCGACGGCACCAAGGCAGTGCTCAATCTCTTCTTGAATGGATTCGACACCAGCAACTTGAACGATATCAAGCTGGAAGGGCCGATAGCGGACCTCTTCCCGGTCCTCGCCCTGCCCGGTACGCAGCTCCAGGGAATGAGCACCCTGATGACCGGCGGCTCCGTTGGGCAACAGATGGTGGCCAACGCCGGAAAGTTCTTCACAGCGTTGTCGGACACGAGCGTCTCGGCGGGCGTCGAAGTACAGATACTCCCTCCCGACCTCACCGCCAACCCTCCGGTCCTGCTGCCCAGCATCGCGCTACAAATGAATGCGTTCTTTGGGCTGCCGCTGTCGCTCATGTTCGGACTCGGGGGCGCTCCGGTTGCCATGTTGAACGGGATAGCGACCTCCGGCCAGATCATCGGGGCCGGCATGGTCACCGGGAACCCGTCCCAAACCTTCGGCGGCATTATCGACATGCCCGCCTACGCCTTGGACGGCCTCCTCAACGGCGAAGCCATTGTGGATGTGCCGCTGCCGGTGACGATCTCGACCGGGATTCCGATCATCGGGGATATCGCCACCATTCCGATCGTGGCCCATTTGCCGTTCGACGGGCTTCTCGTCCCGCCGCACCCGCTGAAGGCGACGATCCCGATACAACTTGTTGGCGTGAATATCCCGGTCGACCTGACCCTGGGCGGCACCAAGTTCGGCGGACTGGCCTCGCTGCTGACGAACAACGGCTTCCGCATCCTCGCCGACGCAATTACCAACACGTCGTAGTCGATCCTCACGCCGCGCCCCTCGCCGGCCACCGCCACGCGCCGGTGAGCCGCCGCCTCGATCGCTCGACGGCCTAAACTATCGACCGCCGGGCAATCATTGGAGCGGGAGACATGAAAACCACTGTGGCGGTCGTCAACGAGAAGGGCGGCGACTTCTCCCTCGAGGAGCTCGAGCTGGAGGGCCCTCGTGACGACGAGGTCCTCGTCCGGATCGTCGCAACGGGCATCTGCCACACCGACATCCACCTCAAGGACACCCTGCCGGACGAGATGGGCTGGCCAAGGGTCTTCGGCCACGAGGGCGCCGGCGTCGTCGAGGCGGTCGGCCCCGGTGTCGGCGGCGTCGAGGTCGGCGACCACGTGGTGCTCAGCTTTCGGTCGTGCCGTGCCTGCGCGAACTGCGCGGGCGGACTGGTCGGCTACTGCGAGGCATCACCGCTGCTCAACTACCTGGGCATGCGGACGGACGGCTCGACGACCTACAGCCGCGACGGCTCCCCCGTCTTCGGCAACTTCTTCGGGCAGTCCAGCCTCGCCATGCACGCCATCGCGTACGCCGACAACTGCGTGGTCATCGACAAGTCCGCCGACCTGACCAAGGTGGCGCCGTACGGGTGCGGCTTCCAGACCGGAGCCGGCACCGTGCTCAACGTCCTCAAGCCGGGGCCGGCCGAGAGCCTCGTCGTGTACGGCGTCGGCGCGGTCGGGCTGGCCGCGCTCGCCGCGGCCAAACACCTGAAGGTCGGCACGACCGTCGCGGTCGACCCGATGCAGAGCCGACGTGACGCCGCAGCGAAATACGGCGCCGTCGGGGTTGACCCCACCGGCGCGCAGGACGCCGTCGAGAAGGTCAAGGAACTGACCGGCGGCGGCGCGTCCTACGCGATCGACACCACCGCGATCTCGGCCGTGGTCAAACAGGCCCAGCTGTCGCTGCGGAGCCGCGGCACCCTGATCGCGCTCGGCCTCGGCGCCGAGGAGTACACGATCGACGCAATCGACCTGCTGATGTCGGGCAAGGTGATCAGGTCCACGGTCGAGGGCGACTCGGACCCGCTGGAGATGGTGCCGCGCCTGATCGGGCTGAACGCGGCGGGCGAGTTCGATGTCGACGGCCTGATCGCGACGTACCCTTTCAGCGAGATCAACACCGCCGTCGCCGACGTGCTTGCCGGGAAGGTCGTTAAGCCCGTCCTGGTCTGGTGACGACGGCCTTCCCGTGAAACTCTGCGCAGCGAACCTGTCCGCCCTCGAGATTCCCGTCCCGGAGTATGACCGCGGCGAAATCAGCATCGGCATCGTGCATTTCGGCGTCGGTGGCTTTCACCGTTCGCACCAAGCCATGTACGTCGACCGGTTGCTGAACGCGGGGCTCGCGCGGGACTGGGGAATCTGCGGCGTCGGCGTCCTGCCGGGTGACCGGCGTATGCGCGATGTACTGCGCAGCCAGGACCACCTCTACACGCTAATCCTGGAGTACCCCGACGGCACACGCGAACCGCGCGTCATCGGCTCGATCGTCGACTTCCGTTATGCCCCCGACGATCCCGAAACGGTCATAGAGCTGCTCGCCGCTCCGAGCACCCGGATCATCTCGCTCACCATCACCGAGGGTGGCTACCAACCACCGCTGAGCGACGCCTTCGGGCTGGTGACCGAGGCGCTGAACCGGCGACGGGAGCGGAACCTTCGGTCCCCGACGATCGTGTCGTGCGACAACATCGTCGAAAACGGACAGGTTGCACGGCGGGCGTTCACGTCCTACGCCGAGCAATCCAATCCCGAACTCGCGCAGTGGATGCGGGACAACACCAAGTTCCCCAACTCGATGGTCGACCGGATCACGCCGGTCGCCACGCCCGAGGTGATCGCACGATTGGACTCGGAATACGGCATCGAGGATGCCTGGCCGGTCGCCGCGGAACCGTTCGCCATGTGGGTCCTCGAGGACGATTTCGCCGACGGCCGGCCGCCGCTCGACAAGGCCGGCGCCCAGCTCGTCGACGACGTGTCGCCCTATGAGGCGATGAAGCTGCGGCTGCTCAACGCCAGCCATCAGGGCCTGTGCTACTTCGCCTACCTGGCCGGATATCGGCTAGTACACGAGGCCGCGCAAGACCCCCTGATCGCCGAATTCCTCTCGCGCTATATGGATTTCGAGGCGATGCCGACACTGCACCGGATCCCGGGCCTGAGCGAATTCAAGGACGGGCTCATCCCCCGCTTCGCCAACGCCCATGTCCGCGACACGGTCGCCCGGTTGTGCGCCGAATCCTCCGACCGCATCCCGAAGTGGCTGCTGCCCGTGGTCAGCGACAATCTCCGATCCGGCGGCCCGGTGCGGCTGTCCGCGGCGATCGTGGCGAGCTGGGCGCGCTACGCCGAGGGAGTCGACGAGAACGGCCAGCCGATCGAGGTGGTGGACCCGCTCGCCGGCACGCTCGTCCCGATCGCGCGGTCACAGCGCGTCGACCCGTCCGCATTTCTGGCCAACCGTTCGGTGTTCGGTGAGCTCGTCGACGAGCCCCGCTTCGTCGAGCCGTACCTGTGGACGTTGGACTCGTTGCACCGCAACGGTGCCCGCGCAACGCTCGCCGCACTAGTCGAGGAAGCCGGCTCGTGACTCTGGTTGCCGGCATCGACTCGTCCACCCAGTCCTGCAAGGTACTCGTGTGTGATGCCGACACCGGCCGGGTGGTCCGCGAGGGCCGCGCCGCTCACCCCGAAGGCACCGAAATCGACCCGGCCGCATGGGAATCCGCTGCGAGCCAGGCGATCGCGGCCGCGGGCGGCTTCGACGACGTGGAGGCGGTCGCGGTCGGCGCGCAGCAGCACGGCATGGTGTGCCTCGACCCCGCCGGTCAGGTGGTGCGGCCCGCGCTGCTGTGGCACGACCTGCGTTCGGCCGGCGCGGCACACGCGCTCGTCGACGAGCTCGGCGGAACCCGCGCCTGGGCGCAAGCCGTGGGCGTCATGCCACTCGCCGCGATCACGGTGGCGAAGCTGCGGTGGCTCGCCGACAACGAGCCGCACCACGCCGACCGCACCGCGGCCGTCTGCCTGCCCCATGACTGGCTCACATGGCGGTTGCGGGGCAAGCCCGGCACAGCCGAAATCGCCACGCTCACAACCGATCGCAGCGACGCCAGCGGCACGGGATACTTCGACGCGGCAAGTGACAGCTACCGTTTCGACCTCCTCGAGCTCGCGATGCGTGGCCGTCGCCCCGAGTTGCCCACCGTGCTCGGACCCTCGGATTCCACCACCGGCGGCCGACGGACCTTTGGCGCGGGCCTCGGCGACAACGCCGCCGCCGCACTGGGTCTCGGCGCCGAAGAGGGCGATGTGATCGTCTCGATCGGCACCTCGGGCGTCGTGACCGCCGTCGCCGCCGACCCCGTCGTCGACGAGGACGGATTCGTGGCGGATTTCGCCGACGGCACCGGTCGCTACCTTCCGCTGGTGTGCACGCTCAACAGCGCGCGGGTGCTCGACGCCGCCGCCACCATGCTGGGGGTCGACCATGACGAGCTGTCCCGGCTCGCGCTCTCGGCGCCGCCGGGCAGCGAGGGTCTGGTATTGGTCCCCTACCTGGAGGGCGAGCGAACTCCCAACCTTCCCAACGCAACCGGCGCCCTACACGGCCTGCGGGTGTCAAACTCCACGCCGGCCAACCTGGCCAGGGCAGCGGTCGAAGGGCTGCTCTGCGTGCTGGCCGATTGCCTGGCACACCTGACGGCGCACGGCTTCAGCACGCACCGGGTGCTGCTGATCGGCGGTGGCGCCCGGTCGCGGGCGGTCCGAGAGATAGCGCCCATGGTGTTCGGGTTGCCCTTCCTGGTGCCCAGCCCCGCGGAGTACGTTGCGTTGGGCGCGGCCCGGCAGGCGGCGTGGGCGTTGAGCGGATCGTCACGGCCACCCGCGTGGAAACCGCCGGCGAGCACCGAATACACCGCGGACCCGACGCCCGAGGTGCTGGAACGTTACGCGGACGTGCGTCACCTGACCGAAGGAATGTGATTGTGGGCGAACGCGTGACGTTTTGCAGCTGCACGGGCCCGAGCCTGGCGGGGATCATCGACGTGCCGGACGGGGCGGTGCGCGGCTGGGGTGTGTTCGCGCACGGCTTCACGCTCGGGAAGGACTCGCCGGCCGCGGCCCGCATCTGCAAGCAGCTGGCCTCCGACGGCATCGGCATGCTGCGCTTCGACGCGCTGGGGCTCGGGAAATCCGAAGGAGACTGGGGCGACGGGTCATTCACCGTCAAGGTCGACGACATCGTCAAGGCCTGCGAGTTCATGGCCGAGCGCGGGACCCCGGCCGACATCCTGGTCGGTCACTCGTGGGGCGGAGCGGCCGTGCTCGCCGCGGCACGCCAGGCGCCGGGCGTGCGGTCGGTTGTCACGGTGGCGGCGCCGATTGACGTCGGCCACGTCGAAAAGCACTACGACGCCGTCGTCGACCGCTGTTTGTTGGAGGGCAGCGCCGAGTGGATGGTCGGCGGGCGCACGCTGACCCTGAAGCGGGCTTTCGTCGAGGACGTCCGCGCGGCTCACCTGCACGACAAGATCAGGGGCCTGCGGCTGCCGCTGCTGATCCTGCATTCGCCCACCGATAACACCGTCGGCATCCAGAACGCGACGGACATCTTCCGCTTGGCCCGCCACCCGCGCAGCTTCGTCTCGCTGGAGGGCTCCGATCACCTGCTCACCGCCCGCGGCCAAGCTCATCGGGCCGCCCGTATCATCGGCGCCTGGGCAGACGCCTACCTCGACGATCCCAGTTAGGTTGGGAAATAATGCAATTCATCGGTTATCCGGAAGCGGACGGAACACCGGCAGCACCCGATACTGCGCGGTGAAAGTCGCCTTGTCGTAGCGGTCGCCGACCTCGCCGTCGTGGGCGATGACCGTCGGGGCGTCGACGGTGCAGAAGCTGAACTCCGGCACCTGCAGCTCGTGATAGAGCGTGCTGCGCTCGAGGCGTCCCAGGATCAGCGCCGTCAGGATCCGCGTCCTCGCCAGCCGGCGCCCGGTCTCGAGGATGCGCACGTCGATGAGGCCGTCGTCCATCCGGGTACGCCGGGACGGGGCGAATCCGGTGGGCAGATACGCCGAATTGCCAAGGAAGAACAGCGATGTCAGCAGGGTCTTGTTGTCGTAGCGGATGCGGACGGGCTGGTCTTTGCGCAGTGTCTGCACCATCGCGTAGACGGCGGCCAGCGGCTTGCCGACGCGCTTCTCGAGCTTTTCGCGCCGCTGAACGAACTTGGGATACGCGCCGATGCTGGCGTTGTTGACGACCATCCGACTTTCGTTGAGGCACACCAGGTCTACGCGCGCCACGCTGCCGCGCCGGATCGCGTCGACGGTCTTGGCCACGGTGTCGCAGCCGATGTCCTTCGCGAAATGGTTGAACGTACCCGCGGGAAACACCGCCAGCGGCAGACCGGCCTCGTGGGCGACCGCCGCGGCGGTGGACACGGTGCCGTCCCCGCCCCCGACGGCGAGCACCGCGGCACGCTCGGCGGCATCGCGCAACACCCGCACCGGGTCGTCGCCGGGATCCAGTTCAACGATCTCGGCCCGCGGCAATTCGGCGCGCACCTCGTCGGCGACGCGGGCCCCGGTGCCGCTCGCCGACGCGGGGTTGATGACCACGACCACTCCGGAGCCGTCGGGCCGTGCCGGCGTCTCGACGCGAACCGGTTCGGTGCGCGGCAGCCTGGCCTCGACGATGGGCGGGACGAGCTTGCCGCCCAGCACGGCGATGCCGGCGCCGATGCCGAACCCGGCCAGGACATCGCCGGGGTAGTGCGCGCCGGTCGCCACCCGAGAGAGCCCCACCAGGCCCGCGAGCAACGCCAGCGCGAAGCCGATCGGCGGATTCTCCAGCCCGACGCCGACGGCGAACGCGGCGGCGCTCGCGGAGTGCCCGGACGGCAGTGAGTTCGACGTCGGCCGGCGGCGGACCCGTCGGATCAGCGGCACCGACTCATAGCCGGGGCGTGGGCGCTGGCGGATTCGCTTGGCGCCCTGGTTGGTGAACAAGCTGGTGGCCCCCAGCGTCACCACGCCGCGTATCGCCCCGCGCTGCGCGGACTTCCGTCCCGTCGCGAACAGGCCGGCGGCGATGACGAACCACAGCTTGGAATGATCGGCCGCCCGGGTCAGCGGCGGCATGACGGTGTCCAGCAGCGGCGTGGGGGTCTCGGCGATCGCCTCGAACAATTCGCGATCGAGAGAGCCCAGCCCCCGGGTGATCTGGTTGATGCTGCGACTGCGTCGCCGGGGCCATCGGTTCATTGGCCCCAGCCTAGGCATCCTGCGATCACCCTTTCCGGCGCAGCGTCCAGGCCGGGATCCAATGGGTCACGGTTTTGCGCTTGGACCCGTAGGCGATCGGATAGGTCACGAGGCCCCACCAGTCGCCCTGCTCGCAGATGCCCCAGCAGGTCAGCCTGCCCTCGACGACCTTGTGCAGCTGCAGGCCGTTCGGGTGATACCGGCCCGAGCGGTGCGGCTCGCGCGGGAAGAGCATCGTCAGGTCAACCAGCACCGGGATCGGCGGGCGCACGATCCGGAACGGCTCCCGCACTGGCTGGCCGTTGTACCCGATCGACGCCAGCCGGCCCATCTGTCGATCATACGTTCGAAAGCGGGGTTATAGCGCGTGGATTCCGTTGTAGAGCACCATGAGGCCGATCAGGATCAGGACGGCCGCCAGCAGCGCGCCGGTGTGCCGGTCCATCCAGTCTTTGATCCTCACCAGCGGGGCGTCCAACCGTTCGCCGGCGCCCGCGTAGGCCAAGATGGGGATCGCGACCGTGGACGCGGACGCGGCGACGTAGAAGGCCGCGCAGATCACTTCGTCGGCGACGCTCAGCCCTTTGGCGCCGATGTCCAATCCGGCTGCGATGCAAACGATTAGCACCTCGGGCCTGACCACCACGAGCACCGCCCCGATGATGCCCGCGCGCACCGGGGTGATGGTGTCGAACACCCGCATCCAGCGCGGTGACTCGGTGTGGCCGTGCCGGTTCAGCCACCGGTAGATGCCGAACACGATCAGCGCCGAACCGAGCACCACACGCAGCCAGGATGCCCAGGCCGGCGGCGCCTTGTGCAGACCACCGAGTAGCCCCGAGGCCGCGACGAACAGGCTTGTCAGCACGACGAGACTCAGCACCCAGCCACCGAGGAAGGCCAGGCTGGTCGGCCGGGGCCGCGGCGATTGCAGGACCAGCACCGCCGGGATGATCGACAGCGGCGAGACCGCGACGACCGCCGCGAGCCCAAGGAGTGCGGGCAGCTCCGAGACCCAACTACCGCTCATGAGCCGACCAGCTCCGGGTGAAACTTGGCCGCCATCCGGCGCATTCCGTCGCGCCAGTCGACTGTGCTGCCCCCGATGAGCTCGTGCATCAGGGCCACGTCGGTCGGATTCCCGCGCAACGCCTGCGCGCTTTCCTCGAAGACCGGCTCGCGGCCGACGAGCGAGCCGACGTAGGTGCACCAGTCCTGCAGGCTGACGGTTTGATCTCCGCACCAGTTGACCGTGGTTGCGGGGACCGACGCCGCCTCGAGCAGCTTGGGGATGGTCGCGATGATGTCGTCCTCGTGGATCGGGTTGTAGCGCGCCGGGCCGCCGGGCGGGACCGGGATCGGGATGCCGGCCAGCGTCATCTCCATGTGGTAGAACGGCCAGCCGCCGTTGTCGCCGTAGGGGACGTTCAGGCGCCCGATCGTGGCCGGCACGCCCAGCGCGCGGGCCATCGTCCGCACGACGACCTCCCCGGCGATCTTGGAGATGGAGTAGGTGGGGAACAACGGCTTGTGGTTGTCGCCCAGCGCGGCGCCCTCGGTTCGGGGCTCGTCGTCGGGCGGGTCGTAGACGGCCGCCGACGAGCAATGCAGGAAGGCCGTCGCGTTGCGGCAGTGCGCCATCAGCAGGCCGATCGACTCCGCGTTGGCCCCGAGGTCTTTGTCCCAGTTGCCGCTCTTGGCCACCGCCAGGTTGAGGACATAGTCGAAGTCGGATGGAATGCCGGTGAAGTCTCCCGCCGCCAGATTGACGGTCTCGCAGTGAACTCCGGCGTTCTCCAGGCCCTCGCGCGCCGCGGCGTCGGTGAAGCGGGCGATGCCCCACACCTCGTTGTCGGCGGCCAGGGCGAGCGCGACCGGCTTGGCGACCTGGCCGGTCGGACCGGTGATCAGGATCTTGGCGCCGCGAATCATGCTGGGAATGGGCACGGTACAAGACCTTATTGGTCGACGCGCCCGCGTGCGCGCACAACCCGCGAGAACTACTCCCAGTACACCTGCACGACGATGGGATCAGGCTCAGCGGGGCCAGAGCATCGTCGCCTCATCCGGCTCGCCGGCCGCGGTGGCGAACCGGTCGAGGGCCGTGCTGAGCGATTCGCGATCGTCGGGGTCCATGCCCCGCAGTACCCGGGTGATCGCGGTGCGCCGATGCCTGGTCACCTTGTTGACGAGCCGCCGTCCGGCCTCGGTGAGGCTCAACGTGATGTTCCGCCGGTCGTCGGATGATTCCTGGCGATCCAGCAAGTCCGCCCGGATGAGGCGCTCGCAGATGCGGCTGGCATTCGACGGGTTGACGCCGAGGGCGGTCGCCACACCCGCGAGGTTGAGCGGGCCGCGGGTGTCCACCATGACCAGGACCCGCAACTGCGGCACGGTCACGCTGTCGTCCACCGCGGCGATCGCCGCGGCGGCGATGCCCACCAGCGCCCGCGATGCCCGCAGGACGGAATCGATCTCTTGGGCCGAGGGGCCCTCGCCGGGCACGTCGCGCCGGTCTAGAAGACCCGCACCCAGTCGATGAGCATGTCCTGGGGATACGAACCCGCCCCGGGATCGCCACCGCCGGAGCCGCCGACCGCAAGATTCAGCACCGGGAACACCGTGTATTCGGGGTCGTTGAACGGCCACTCCCGGAAGGGCTCATCCAGGTTCTCGATGCCAGTCGCCGGGACCGAGAAGTACGGCTGCGCACCGTCGGTGTAGTCGAGCCAGAAGTACATGCCGGTCGTATCCCAGCGCACCCGCCAGTTGTGCCAGGCGCCGTCCACACCGATCGGGTGAGTCTCGAAGGCCGTGCCGTCCGGGTTGGCGTGGACGGTGGTGCCCGACGGCCAGGTGCCGTTGCCGTACCACTCGATCAGGTCGATCTCGCCGCTGCGGCCGGGATCGTCATTGGACAGCCACCACGCCGGCCACATGCCGGCACCGAGGCAGTTCATCTTGATCCGGGCTTCCCAGGTGGTCCCGACGCCGCCCCGCCAGAGGCCATGTACCAGGCCGCCGAAGTAGGCGTCGCGGTCCCTGGTGGCGCGCAGCACCAGGTTGGATTTGCCGTCCAGGAACACATTGGCGCGACTGTCGCGGTACTGCCCCCAGAACTGGGGCTGGTCAAAGTTGACCGGGTTCCTGATCGGCGTCCGGAAGTTCGAGATCCCCCACTTCGACGGATCCGGGGCAGAGCCGGCCGGACCATCGAACTCGTCGCGCCAGATGATGGCCCCGCCCGACCCCGCCGCCGGTGCGGCCGGCGCCGGTATGGGGCCCACGGGCGCGGCGGGGCGGGATGGGTAAGCCTGGGCTTTCGCGACGGGGAGCGCGGCGGCCGCAAGCACGCCCAACCCCGTCGCCAACATACGGCGACGGTCCATCTGTGACATGGCAAGGGACGATAGCAGCCCGCGCCGCGCGGCGCCGTCCGTGATGGCGCATAGTGCGCTGTGAAGTTGTCGGCCGCACGCCGGCGACCATCAAGTTAGTTGACATCGCGGCCGTCGGTGGTATCAAGGAAGTTGATGGTTGGCTGGTTCAGGAAAGGAACGACAACGATGTCTGGTGGTGGATTCTTCGGCGGCGGAGCCGGATTCGGCGACTCCGGTTTCGGGCCGGGCGCAGGTGGCTTTGGCGGCGGGTTCGGTGGGTTCGGCGGGTTCGGCGGACACGGCGGGGGCCACGGGGATGGCGGTGGCTTCGGGCGCGGGTGGGGCCGCGGTGGCCTCAAGCGCGCGGCATTTGGCACCGCGGCGATGCTGCTCGACGGGCCGGCGGACGCCGCCCAGGTGGTGCAACGGGTCTCCGACAAGACCGACGGCGCTATCACCCCGCCCGAGGAGATGGCGGCGCTCGCCATCGGGCTGCTCGCCGGTCGGGGCGTGGTGAAGGTCGAGGACGGCGTGGCCACCCTGACCGAACTGGGCCAGAACCTGCTGGCGTGGCGGGGCATCAGCAGCGAAACGGCGGAGGCCTTCCTGGGGCGGGCGGCTCAGTTCGGCGACGTCTTCAAGATCCGCCGGGAACTCTTCGAGGTCGCCGGCCTGGCCCGCACGATCACCTGGACCGGCACCGACGAGCAGAAGCAACAGCTCGCCGAAACCCGCACCAAGATCCTGGAGGCCCTGCGCGACGCTAAGAAGACGCTGCACCGCGCGCTGGGCGAGGACTAGTCGAAACTGACTGTCGCCCTCAGGAGCGCGTGGGCTCGCTGAGCTTGACCAGCGTCTTACCGATGTTGGCCCCGGTGAACAGCCCGTTGAGCGCGTCGACACACGACTCGATGCCGTCGAAGATCGTTTGGCGGTGCCTCAGGCGTCCCTCGGCCTCCCACTGACGTAGGTGGGCGAAGGCCTCGTCGAACCGGCCCCATTGGTGCAGTGAGTTGAATCCCTGCATGAGCGCCGTCTTGGCCAGCAGGTTGACGTAATTGGCCGGCCCCGGGTGCTCGCCGGTGAGGTAGCTGGAGATGACGCCGCACAGCACCACCCGCGCGTTGTCGGCCAGCCGCCCCAGCACCGCGTCGAGGATCGGCCCGCCGACGTTGTCGAAGTAGACGTTGACCCGCCGCGGGCAGTGCTCTTTGAGCGCCGCCGGCAGCTGGTCGTTCTTGTAGTCGATGCACGCGTCGAACCCGAAGTCCTCCACCACCGCCCGGCACTTCTCGGGCCCGCCCGCGATGCCCACCACGCGCGCCCCGGCGATCTTGGCGATTTGGCCGGCCACCGACCCGGTGGCTCCCGCGGCTGCGGAGACCACCACCGTCTCCCCGGGCGCGGGCCGGCCGATGTCGGTCATCCCGAAGTAGGCGGTGGCCCCCGTCGGGCCGTACACCGACATGATCGCCAGCTGGTCGCCCTCGCCCGGGATGGGCGTGCTGAAGACGTCGTCGCGGATGATCACGTACTCCTGAAAGCCCGTCAGGGTGGTGACCACGTCGCCGACGGCGTACGCGGCACAGCGTGACTCGACGACCTCACCGATGCCGGCCGCCCGGATGACCTCGCCCAGCTGCACCGGCGGAAGGTAGCCGGGCTGGTCGTCGAGCCAGGTGCGGGCGGCGGCGTCGATACCCACGTAGGTGGTACGCAACAGGGCCTCGCCGTCCGCGGGCTCGGGCGCCACCGAGGTGATCAGCTCGGTGTCGCCGGGCTGCACGAGCCCGATGGGACGGCGACGCAACAGAATCTGGCGGTTAGGCAATTCGGCCACGCCGCTGAAACTACCGAAGAGCGGAAGATACCCAAATGACCAAAACCCGTGGGAGCATCTGTGCATGAACCCCGAGGATGACCCGGAAGCCCGAATCCGGGCGCTGGAGCAGCCGCTGGCCGATACGGCACGCGCATCCGAGCTGGGCGGCGCCCAGC
>Ga0075363_100000405_pt1 | contig 13263 bp, 9 predicted proteins | sample EndMetdeltDD1763_FD_71470 | JGI IMG/M metagenome (GOLD analysis project Ga0075363, IMG submission 71470) | Populus endosphere microbial communities from Tennessee, USA - Endosphere MetaG P. deltoides DD176-3 | ecosystem: Host-associated > Plants > Roots > Endosphere | place: USA: Tennessee...
CATCTACATCTACGATGCCGCGTACCACCGCCGGGTCCATGGCTCGCATCGCATCGAGCATGCAGCTGTTGTCGCGCGCATAGGCGCTGGGCTGTACAAACACAAAGCGCCCGAAACCCATGCTGCCCGCCAGCGCCAGGTACTCCTCGAGCGGCGCATAAGGCGGCCTGTAACGCAAGCCCCCGCCCACCGGGTACTGCTCCGCCTTGCCGAATACGTGAAAGTGACTGTCGCACGCCCCGGCGGGTGCCCGCCAGGTTGGTACCGCTTCCTGCAATTGACTCATAGACCTTCCACCTTGACGCCCGCCTTGCTGATCACGCCTTTCCAGACGCCGATTTCCTCTTCCACCCGCCGGGTCATTTCGGCCGGTGTGCCCGTCACCGCACGCGCGCCCTGCCCGACGTAGACGGTCTTTAGGCGGTCGTGCTGCGCGGCTGCCGCAATTTCCTTGTTCAGGCGCGCAATCACGTCCGCCGGGGTGCCGGCCGGCGCCGCCACGCCCCACCAATAGGTGGTGTTGTAAGCAGGTGCCCCCGCCTCGATGAAGGTGGGCACATTCGGCAGCAAGGGGCTGCGCTCCTTGCCCGTCACTCCCAGGCCCTGCAGGCGGCCGCTTTGCACATAGGCCATACCGCTGGCCAGGCTGGCGATCGACACATCAATGCGCCCGGCCAGTACCTCGGCAATCGCCGCGGCCACCCCCTTGAAAGGCACGTGGGTCATCTTGATGCCGGTGGTACCCATGAACAACTCGGTAGCCAGATGCGCGGAAGAACCCTGTCCGCCCGAACCAAAAGTCAGCTCACCCGGCTTGGAACGCGCGAGGTCCACCAGCTGCCTGACCGACTTGGCGGGCAGGTCCAGGCGCGCAACCAGCATCGAAGGGGATTCGGCAAGCTGGGTGATCTGCGTGATGTCCTTGACGGGATCGTAGGGCAGCTTCGGATACAGCGCCGCGGCAATCACATACGAATTGTCGGTCAGCAGCAGCGTATAACCGTCCGGCGCCGACTTGGCCACCGCGTTCGCGCCCAGGGTGCTGCCGGCGCCGCCGCGATTCTCGACGATGAATTGCTGGCCCATCTGCTGGGTCAGTTCCACCGCCAGCGAACGCGCGGCAACGTCGGTGAACGAGCCGGGCGCGAAGGGCACGACGATGCGCACCGGCTTGTTGGGCCAGGTCTGCGCGAGCGCCGGTGCGGCCGGCAACAGCGCCAGCCCGAGGGCTGCGAGCAGGAAATTCCTCTTGATCATTGCGATCTCCAAGTTGCGTCAATCCGTGTCAGGCAGCAGTGTATGCCGGACTTGCGCCTGCAAACAGCTCCATATTCTCGCTGCGGATTTTATCATCGGTCATAATAATATCCGCACATATGGGATTTTTTATCTCCCATATTCCTGCTTGGCGGCGCGGGGCACCAAGCAACCCTTATGGGTAAAATGCGTAAACACGAAAGGCCCCGCGCATTGAACAGTCTGGAAAAGCTGCTTAGCCTGCTGGATGTATTTACGCCGGCGGCCCCGGTATGGTCCACGGACGACCTGATCCGCTATTCGGGCAGTTCCCGCTCGACCTGCTACCGTTACATCAAGGTGCTGCAAAACGCCGGCCTGCTGACGCCGGTGGCCAACGGCTCCTACATACTGGGGCCACGGATCATCGAACTGGACCGCAATGTACGCATGTGCGACCCGGTCTATCTCGGCGGCGGCCCGCCGATGGCCCGGCTGGCCACCAAGACCAGGCTCAACGCGATGGTCTGCATCCTGTTCAGCGACACCGTGATGTGCGTGCGCGACTTCCGCCACCCGGACGCGCCGGAGGAAATGTTCGCGCGCGGCCAGCGCCGGCCGCTGCTGGTGGGCGCAGCCTCCAAGATCATGCTGCCCTACCTGCCGGCGCACCAGCAGCGCGCCCTGTTCGCCAAGCACCGCAAGAACATCGCCGCCGCCGGCATGGGATCGGACTGGGAAAGCTTCCGCAAGTCTCTTGCGCAGATGCGCCTGGACGGCCACTGCATCACCCAGGGAGAGTTCTCGCCCGGCATTGTCGGCATCGCCGCACCGCTGTTCAACGGCGCGGGCAACGTGCTGGGCAGCATGGGGCTGGTGTTTCACCACACCAAGGTAAAGCGCCCGGAATTCCCACGCCTGGCCCAGGCAGTGATGAAAGCAGCGCAGGAAGCGACCGACCGCATCAGTTCCGGCACCCACGGCGTAGACCTGCCGGCCCGCGCGGTCGGCTGACCCAGGCTCGACTCCTTATGCAGCCTGCAGGTCTAGGGTTTGCATTGCCTGCCGGGTGGTACTCCAGATCGAAGACAGCACCGGCCTGCCGAATTCGCGGTTCAGTTCCTCCAGAATGCCCTGGGTAGGAAGCTGCGCGCAGGCGACGAACATGGCATCGCAATCGGCATCCATGGTGGCACGCGCCAGTTCGGCCACTTCATCGGAACGGATGCGCCCGAGCTTGTCGACATTATCCGCATAGAAGCTGTTGAAACGCCGTACGTGGATACCGCCATCGGCGAGAAACGCCTTCAATTGGTCATTGACCGCGTGCATATAAGGGGTCACCAGCGCGATGTCTTTCGCGCCAATCTCCTGCAGGGAAAGCACCATCGAACGGGCGGTCGTAACCACCGGCTTGCCGCTAACCGCGGCCAGTTGTTCGGCAAGTTCTGCGTCGCCAGCGGGACCGGAAATAAAGCCCGCGGCGGTGCACCCATACACCACGAGGTCGAGATCGCTGCCCGCAAACTGTTCAGCCAGCAACAAGGCGCTTTCGACGTAAGCCGGCAAGGTCTCGGTGGTGAGCATGCCGGCGCCGCGCGGAATGCGCAGCGTCTGGCAGGTGGCGCCCTCGGGGAGCCAGCCCAGCAGCTCGCCCTCGTAGGTCGTGTTGTTGATCGGCACCATCAATCCGACTCGCGGGGCTCTATTGAGGCTCATCTGCACGTTTCCTTCCAGCCAGACAGCGTAGCGTACGCCGATTTGTTTATGCCGCCCATGCGCGCGGCGCGGCACAATATACCTGTCAATATAACTGACAAGCGACTAAAGATATCCTACTATTTGGCATTAGAAGAAACGGCATCCACACCTCTTCAGGAGACAAGCATGCGCGCCCTGATCAAGCTGGCGACCCTGTTCGCAGTCGCCTTATGCGCTGCCCCGGCCGCGGCACAGCCGTTTCCCAGCAAGCCCATCCGCATCGTCATCGGCTTCCCGCCCGGCGGGGGAATCGACATCGTCGCGCGCCTGATCAGCCCCGAGCTTTCCAAGGCCCTCGGGCAGCCGGTGCTGGTTGAAAACAAGCCTGGAGCGGGCGGTACGCTGGGCACCGACATCGTCGCCAAGGCAGCGCCGGACGGCCACACCATTTTTCTCGGCACTACCGGCAACATCAGCATCAACCCGATTTTCATGACCAACCTGCCGTTCAATATGGATCGCGACCTGATTCCATTGACACAGGTGGCTTCGGTCTCCTTCCTGCTCTATTCGAATGCGGCCTTCCCGCCCAAGACCCTGGGCGAACTGATCGCCAATGCAAAGGCGAATCCCGGCAAGCTCAACTTCTGTTCCAGCAGCACGGGCGGCCTGCCGCATCTGGCGGGTGAATTGCTGAACACCCTGGCCAATATCAAGACGGTCCACGTGCCTTACAAGGGTAGCGCAGCCTGCCTGAACGACCTGATGGGCGGCCAGGTGCAATTCGACTTCGACGCGGTCGCCATCGGCATGCAGCACGTCAAGAGCGGCCGTCTGCGCGCGCTGGCCACCACCGGCGCCAAGCGGCTCTCGATGCTGCCGGATATTCCCGCCGCGAACGAGACCGTGCCGGGATTCGAGGTGGTGAACTGGTATGGCATGCTGCTGCCGGCCGGAACCCCCCGTGAAGTCGTGCTGCGCCTGCAACGCGAGATCGTCAAGGTCATGCAGATACCCGACATTCGCGAGAAGCTGATCGCCCAGGCCACTGACCCGGTGGGGACCACGCCCGAAGAGTTTGGCGCCTTCATGAAGGCCGAAACGGTCAAGTGGGCGCGCGTGATCAAAGGCGCCGACGTCAAGCCGGAATAAGTAAACCGCCGCCCGGCGGCGGCTGTGGCTCATTGCTTGTGGCGACCCGCTAGGTAGCCATGGCGCTGGCCTTGATGAACGGCCGGGTGACGGCGTGCGGCGCCCGTCGGATGCCTGCCGGCAGCGGCCGCCAATGCATGGCGCGCAGCTCGCCGAACTCCTGCGCAAGCCGCGTCCATGACTCGCCGCCGTCGGTACTGCTGAATAACTGGCCCAGGTTGGTGCAGGTGAACATGCGCAGCGGATCTGCCGGATGTGCCGCCACGCACCACGGCGTGCTGTTCAGTTCACCCGGCAGGCGTACGTCCTCGAAGCTGTTCCCATAGTCGCGACTGCGCAATAGCCGCCCGTCATTTCCCGGCGGGCCATTGCCGTTGCACAGGAAAATGATCGCCGGGTTGTCGGCGCGTGGCGTGATGCCGCGCGTGTACTGCCAGGGCGAAGCGAGTTCCTGGAACTGCCAGGTCTCGCCGCCGTCCTCGCTGCGGTGCAGCCCCTTGTTGGTCGTTGCCAGCAGCAATACAGCGCCGTCCGCCCGGTGGATCACCGCGAGACCGTGCACATCGCCGGATACCAGCCCCTTATCCTTGAGGGCCCAAGTCCTTCCACCATCAACGCTGAGAAATATGCCGCCGATCTCCACGCTGGCCCAAATCTTCTCCGGTTGCGCAGGATCGAACAGTATCTGGGTGACCCGCGTGGGCCCCATGTTGATTTCGGAAAACTGGCTGATCTGCGGGGCATGCATCTTTTCCCAGCTGCGTCCAGCATCGGCGCTACGGTAAAACGCCGCCGGCCGGGTGCCGGCGATCAGCACATCTGGCTTGCGAGGGTCCTGGGCCACGGCCCAGACGTCCTGCATGGGAGAAGACAGGTGGGTCCAGCGCGCCGGCGCCTCGTCCCAGCGGAACAGTCCCATATCGGTGCCCGCGTACAGGCAATCCGGCTGCGCGGGATGGCTGGAGAAGCACCAGACACGCGCTTCGAGATACATGCCGGAATGGCTGTTCGGGTGCACCCACGCCATCCCCCCGTCCTCACTGAACCAGGCGGAATGCCCGGCTGTACCTGCATAGACGTGGACTTGATCGTTCATTTTGAGGGAGGGCGGATATTGGCGACAAAACAAATTCTCCTACTATTTGAGAAATCCAGTCAAACCAAATTCACCAGCCTTGGACCGGTGGTCCAGACGGATACGGCACTTGAACCAGGTTGTTGCGACATACGGGCACGGATATAGACAACAAATCCAGGCCTATTTGGGAGACCGTGCAAGAGCCATCCGTAAAACAATTGCGCACCTGCCCCGGGACCGGCGCGCCGGTCCCGAACCACCTCCCTTTTCCCAACCCTACGGATCACCGCAATGAACATCAAGACAAAACTGACCCTGCTCTCGGGCGGCGCGCTGCTCGCCCTGGGCATCGTAACCGCCACCGCTTTTACCGGCATGTCGCGCCTGAGCGCGGCGACCGAATCGATCACCGGCAATCGCGTGCCCTCGATCGTGGCTTCGGCAGCGGCGCGTACCCTGCTGGTGGTAGTGACCCGCACCAGCCTGGATCCGTCGCTGGAAGAAAACAATTTTGGCGAGGAAAGCCGCAAAAGACTGGTCGCGGCGCTCGCCGACAAACGCCGCGTCTGGGGCCTGGCCAAGGTGCAGCTCGACGCTTACGCCAAACTGCCGATGGACGGCGAAGAAGCGGCGACGTGGAAGGAATTCGGCCCCAAACTCGAACGCTGGCAACAGTCCGACGCCAAGCTGGTGGCGGTGCTGGAAAAGATCATCGCGGCCGACAACAAGCAGGACTACGCGGCATTGTGGCCCGTTTATTTCGATATCTACCGGAGCCAGCGCGACCTCTCGATGGCCGCGCGCAGCGACCTGGAAAAAATCGTCAACCTCAACACCAAATTCGCCAGCGAGGATGCCAGCTCCGCCCAGGCCCTGGCTGCCTCGGTACGCAACATCATGGGGATCATCGCCGGCCTGGCCTTCGCGGCCCTGATTGCAGCGGCCTTTTTCATCGGCCGTGCGATCGGCGTGCCGGTCAACCGCCTGCGCGACACCATGGGCGAGATTTCCACCTCTCTCAATTTCACCCGCAAGGTCGAACTGAAGGGCCGTGACGAACTCGGCGAAGTGGCCAGCGCGTTCAACGGCCTGATCGGCAAGGTCCGCCAGTCCATTTTCAGCGTGCAGGATTTGTCCACCAGGATGAAGGCGTCCACCGAAGAGGTGTCGACGGCCGCCCAGCAGGTCGAAGCCAGCAGCCAGCACCAGAGCCAGTCCACCACCTCGATGGCCGCCGCCGTCGAAGAGATGACGGTCAGCATCAGCCAAGTGTCGGATGCAGCCGGCGAAGCGATGAACCTGTCGCGCGATTCCGAGGAAATGTCCAAGGAAGGCGCGCGCATCATTTCAGGCACCATGACCGACATGAACGAGATCGCCACCGCCATCGAAGGCGCCGCGCAGGTGATCGGCAACCTGGGCAGGCAATCCGAGTCGATCATCTCGATCGTCGGCACGATCCGCGAGATCGCCGGCCAGACCAACCTGCTGGCGCTCAACGCCGCCATCGAAGCGGCGCGCGCCGGCGACGAAGGCCGCGGCTTCGCCGTGGTGGCCGACGAGGTGCGCAAGCTGGCCGAACAAAGCGCGGACTCGAGCAGCCGCATCAGCACCACCATCAACGAAATCGTCGAACAGACCCGCCAGGCAGTGACCCAGATGCAGGACGTGGTGTCGCGCGCCCATGCCGGCCGCGAAGGCGCCAACCGCGCCAGCGAGTTCATGGCCAAGATCGAGAAATCCTCGGCCCATGTTTCCTCCGTGGTCAACAATATCAGCGACGCGCTCAAGGAACAAACCGCCGCCAGCGAGGAAATCGCCAAGCATGTCGAGTCGATCGCGCAGATGACCGAGGAAAGCCACGCCGCCTCGAAATCCACCGCCGACAACGCACGCAACCTTCTCGACGCGGTGCAAGGCGTGGACACCACCCTCAAGGTGTTCAGCGTTACCGCTTGATGCAGGCTTCCGCAACGCGGACCCCGTAGCGGGCCCGCGGGTGGGGACGTAAAAAGCCCCGGCGGCGGCAACGCCCCGGGGCTTTTTGCACCTTATCTCTAGACGCTGAAGCGTTTCAGGAACGCACGCCGGATTTCACGATACCACTGCTGCGCCAGCGGCTCGGGCGGATGCTCGAAGCGAACGTAAACGCGCCCGCCGAGATAGGTTTTTTGCGCACCCGGCGGCAGTTCAAGGTCCACCACGAACAGCTTCTCCAGCGCCCGGCCCTCGCCCGACTTGCTCGGATCCATGCCGATCTTGCCGCCACCTTGCAGGCTCAGGGTCATGCTCGGCACCTCATCGGTGGCCGCCGGGACTTCGCGCTGGATGCGCGCCCGCACCGGGGTGGCAATTGCGGTTACCGAGCGGATTTCGACATTCTCGGTGCGCTTGCGCACCAGGTCGCCCTCGGCCTGGGGCACCACCACGCGCACGGTGTTGGCCTGGCTGTCGGTTACATAGGCGAGCACCTCGCCGCGCGCCGCATAGCGCCCCGGGGTGTTCTGCGTGCTTTCGATGACGAAAGTGCCGTTGGCCGGACTGCGCACCTGCAGTTCCGCCTGCTTGCGGTGCGCCAGGTCGAGCGCCGCGCCGACATGCGCGCGCTGCTCGTTGATCACGTCAGCCTGCACGCGCTTGGAGACCACCAGGGCATCGTAACGCGCGTCCAGTTCCGCCAGTTGCGCTTCCAGCACGCGGGTACGCGCGGCCAGTTCAGGGTCCTCGCACTGGATCAGCACATCACCCTTTCTGACCTGCTGATTCGGTTTGGCCAGCACCTGGTTGACAAAGCCGTCCACGGTGGCACGCACCTGCGCCTGTTCGGGCGCCCAGATCACGCCCTCGGTGCGGGTGACCGAAGGCGCGGGCAGGACCGCCAGCAGCACCGCCAGGGACAGCAGGATGGTGCCCGTGGTCACCAGGGCACGCTGCCGGTGATTGACCAGCCGCGGGCTGGTGAACAGGTAGGAGACCTTCTTGCCCACCGGCATGATCAGCATGTTGGCGAAAGCCCACGCCGCCAGGATCACCCCGACGACAAAGAACTTGCTGGCGATCAGCAGCACGATGGACACCATCATGATCATCCGATAGATGAAAGCGCCGACCGCGTACGCCACGAACCACCAGCGCTCGGCCGGCTCCGCCACCGGTGAGGTGCCGCCCTCCACACCGAACAGATAACGGTTCACCAGGTAGCCGACGTACTCGTTGGCGCGCTGGCCCAGATTGGGAATCTCCAGGTAGTCGGAGAGGATGTAATAGCCGTCGTAGCGCAGTAGCGGATTGACGTTGAACAGCACGGTAGTGACGCCGGCGACCAGGATGATGTTGTAGGCGATTGCCCGTTCGGTGCCGGGTTCCAGGTAAACCCAGAAAAACATTGCGATGGCGGCCAGGAACAGTTCGGCCAGCATACCCGCGCCGCCCACCAGCATGCGGCTCTTCTTGTCGCGGAACGCCGAGGCGGAAGAGGCATCCACATACGGAATCGGCATCAGCACCAGCAAGGTAACGCCCATCTCATGCACCTCGCCGCCGCCCGCCTTGGTGGCGATGGCATGCGCCATCTCGTGCAGCAGCTTGATGGCGGGAAACACGAACCAGATCAGCAGCAGGTTCTCGGCCGACAGCACCCGGTCCACCACGTCGCTGGAAAGCTCGGCCCAATGCATCGCCGCCAGGATCAGCGCCCAGCCCACCACGCCGATCCACAACAGCGCGCCGAGCCAGCTGATGAACGGGCGCACAAACGGCATCAGGCGCTCGACCGTGCGGTCCGGATCGAACAGCGGAAAGCGCAGCGACAGCGGATTGCCGATGTACTGCTTCCAGCGCATCTTGGCGTGCTGCTTGCGGCGCTGGTTGAGTTCGTAAATGTCCGGCGGCGCGTCGCTTTGCAGCACGTCGGCCTTGTGCAGGTCCGACAGCAGCTTGATCACCTCGTCCTGCGAAGGCACCTCGTCGCCCAGGCGGATACATGCCAGGTCCCAGATCTCCTGCAAACTACGCTTGCCGTCCATCAGGCCGATGACCAGGTTGGCCACCGGCGTGAAGCGGTGGAACTTGCCGGTCGAATGGTTCTGCAGCACGTACCAGACCGTGCCACGGTATACGTGGCGATGGATCTGCGCGTGGTTGCGCAGCCGCGGCTTGACCGTGGCGACCCGGTACCAGGACGGGCTGAAGAGCGATTGCGTCATGCGCCCTGCCCTAGATCCAGGACCAGAAAGTCAGGCGCAGCCAGTCGAGCATCTTGTGGGTAAAAATCCAGATCAGCTTGCGGTTGCCCACTTCGACCTTGGCGACGCCGTCCATGCCCGGGCTCAGACGCGGGGACGTACGCTCCAGCAGCGCTTCGACGCGGAAAAAGCTGCGTCCTTCGCGCGCCACCGCCACCGGCGTGACGTGGGTGATCGCAAGAGGAAAGACTTCGCCTGGGATCGAGGACAGCATCAGCGAGCCCTTTTGGCCGGGGGTGACACTGGTGATCTCGGTCTCGTCGACTTCCAGGATCACGCGGTATGCGTTGAGCGGCGCTACCTCAAATAGCGCCTGGCCGCGCTTGACCGAGTTACCCAGCGCCTGCGACAGGTCGCCGCTGGTGACCATGCCGGGGAACGGCGCGGTGATCTGGGTACGCTGCAACTGGTCGGCGAGCAGGTTCATCTGCGCTTCGGCCTGCTGCACCTGGGCGAGCACGATATTGCTCTGCGCGCGATCATGCTGGGCGACAGCTTCCTGATACTGCTTGCCGTACTGTGCCTGCTGGCTGGCCCACTTGAAATACTCCAGGCGCAGGTCGCGGTCATCGAGGGTAGCGAGTACGGTGCCTGCCGCCACCACCTCGCCCGCGCGGTGCAGCGAAGTGGCGACATAGCCGTCGAAAGGCGCCACCAGTACGCGGCGCACCGACCCTTCCAGCGTGGCATTGGCACCGACCCGGTAGTTGCCGGTGGCGACGCTGAAGAACAGCACCGCGCCGACCAGCACCATCGCGGCGATCTTGCGCCCGAAATGGCGCGGCCCGGTGAATTTGATCATCTCGCCGCGCCATGCATCCTTCACGCGCACGATCAAACGGCGGTCGTTCAGGCGCTTGGCTTCCAGTATGCGGCTGCACAGCGCCACCACCGCCTGGCACAGTTCGACCGTGTCGGCATCGAAGGGCCGGTTCTCCGGCCGCTCGAAGGTAAAAGCGCCGCTGGTCTCCTCGTTGATCGCAAACGGGATGGTCAGCACGTTGTTGCTGCCGTACAGCCGCACCAGCGCCGCATGATCGCGGGTCACCAGCTGCTCGCCCTGCGGATCGGGCAGCAGGATGATCGACTTCTGGTCGAGCGCCTCGTCCATCGCCATGCCGATGGCGCGGATCAGGTTCATCCGCTCGCCGAACTCCGCGCTGTGCGACACCGCCACCACACGGGTATGGCGCTCGCGCACGAAGCCGATGCTGACGCGGTCGCAATCCAGGCGCAGTCCGAGGTCGGTGGCAAGCGCCTGCGCCGCCAGCTCGAAACCATCCTCGACCAGCGCGGATGCCACCAGGTCCAGGGTGGCGGCGAGGCGCTCGCGCGTGTTCTGCTCCTGCAGGGATTGCTGGGCCCGCAGCATCGCCTCAAGCCCGAAGCAGCCCCACTGCAACTGCTGCACGGCCTCCTTGAGCGCATCTTCATTCTGCAGCGTGGTCTCGATGGCGGCCACGCCATGCAGATGGCCGTCCACCTGCACCGGGCTGCTGACCGCCGCGCGCGTGCCGTCGGTGACGATCGCGGTGCGGCGCTCGCGCAGGGTGCGCTCGGCGATTTCGGCGAGCAGCGGGCTGGGGCTGCTGCCCGCCGGCCAATAGCCTACCGGCGCATACGGCCCGGTGTCCGGGTTGCCCAGCACCACCACGCCCTGGGTGGCTCCGCCGAGCATCGAGCATTGCAGCGCCAGCCAGGCGGCGGAGAAATTATCCGCCTTGCCGGCCTGGTACAGCTCGCTCCAGAGCGCCTGGCGCGCCACCGGCCCCGGGCTGGCGGTGATTTGATCCGTAATTGCCTGCACGGGCTGGCCTTGTCCTATCTACAGCGGTATGGCATGCGCAGGCCGGCGGACGGCAAGTCCGGTCCGGGCGCCGCGCGGTGGTGGAGTGCGCTCAACCCTCGGTCTTGAGCTCGCCGTAGCGGGATTCATATTCCTTGAGCACTTTCTCGAGCAGCAGCGACATGCGCTTGGCCGCATAGGGGTTGAGCACCACGCGGTCCGACAGCAGCACCTTGACCTCTTTCTGCCCGGCATGCCAGGCCTGGTTGGCGCCGAACAGCAGGGTGATTTCTTCACGAGAACCCAGCACATTGCAGACGTTGGAATACGAAGTGTTCATGCGCGAGTCGTCCCACACCACCTTGGTGGCGTTTTCTGCTGCTGCGCTCGCTGCTGCGGGGGTACTTTTGGCCATTCTGATCTTTCCTATCGTTAAGTTTACGCTGCTGCCTCAGACCGGGTCGTTTTGATCCGGCGCGGGCTGGGCGGGCGGCGCCTTGTTCCAATCGATTTTACCGGACACTGCGGGCTTGTCCGTGTAGGTGCTGCTTTGCACGCTGGCATCGGCGCCAAACGGGTTGTCGAGCCAGCGGCTGGCGGCCTTTTCAAGCGCGCCGGAAGGCAGTTGCGTCCGGGCGGAAGCACCGCGTGACGTGGCGCGGCGATCCAGCAGCACTTCGCCCTGCGCACCCTGCGCGGCGCTGTTGATCCACTTGCCGCCAGCCCCGGCACGCTGCGCTTGCCCGGCGGCCGCGAGCGCCTTGGCGCGCGCCTGCGCGCCTACAGCAGCTTGCGGACGCGCATACCAGGCCTGGATGCCGACCAGCCCGCTCAGCACCAGCGCCAGAGGCTGCGTCTTGTCCTCAGCCTTACGCTGCGCCGGGTCGGGCGCGCAAACCTGCGCGCCGTTCGCGCCAGAGGCGAGCACCGTGCCCGGCAGGCATTCCGCGACATTCGGGTTCCCCGGCAAGCTGACCGGCGGCATCTGCTCGGACGTACCCGCCGAATTGCCTTGCGGCGTGCCCTCGTCGGCCTGCTGGCCGCCCGGCGGCAGCTCGCCCTGCTGTTGTTCGCCCTCACCGGCAGGCTGGCCTTCGACCGAGGCCTCCGCACCGGCGTTGTCCGAACCAGAATGCGATTCCTCGTAACGGAAACCTTCCAGGCTGGGCAGCACCACGTAACCCTGAGTGGCCAGGGCAGCCATGGTCAGCGGATCCTTGGAGCCATCGGCCGGCACATAGATCGACTTGCCGGTGATCGGATCCTGGATCACGCGCTTGAAGAGGAACAGGTCTTCCTGCGCGGTCGCGATCAGGTCGCTGCCGGAGCCATAGCGGATCACCGACACCACACGGCCGTTTTCGTAGGTGACCACGCCATAGTCGCCGGCCAGGATGTCGTTGTCCAGCCAGCCGATCAGCACGTCGTCACCGTCACCGCCGATCAGCACATTGGCGCCGGCACCACCGTTCAGGATGTCGATGCCGCCGATGAACGGATCGATACTCTCGACAATATGCAACTGGCCGTTGCTGTAGAAGATCCGGCCGCCGTCGCCGAGCAACTGGTCGTCGCCATTGCCGGCGATCAGCGTGTCGGCGCGGTAACCGCCGAACAGGGCGTCGTTGCCGTCGCCGCTATTCAACGTATCGTTGTCGCCCACCAGCGGGTCGGTGGTCTGGATCACCAGCAGCCTGCCGGAAGTGTCCTGGGTGACGTTTGCGTTGTCGCCGAACAGCGCGTCGTTGCCGTTGCCGGTGGTGAGCTGGTCGGCGCCGTAGCCGCCGATCACAATGCTGTCGCCGTTACCGGTAGTGACGACGTCGTTGCCGCCGACGGTAGGTTCGGTGCTGTCAACGATCGCCAGCACGCCGCTGCCGTAGTAATCCAGATTGCCGCTATCGCCCAGGATCACGTGGGTGCCATTGCCCGCGCCGATGGTGTCGCCGCCGTCTCCGCCGACGATGGTCTTGGCACCGTCGCCGGTGGTGATGGTGTCGTCGTCGCCCAACCCGATCTGGGTCGAGGCGACATGTTCGAACACCGCGCCGTCCGCTCTCATCTGC
>Ga0075363_100000407_pt1 | contig 13256 bp, 10 predicted proteins | sample EndMetdeltDD1763_FD_71470 | JGI IMG/M metagenome (GOLD analysis project Ga0075363, IMG submission 71470) | Populus endosphere microbial communities from Tennessee, USA - Endosphere MetaG P. deltoides DD176-3 | ecosystem: Host-associated > Plants > Roots > Endosphere | place: USA: Tennessee...
TGGCCGGGAATCATCAGGCCCCGTCGCGCAGCCACCATCATGATCGCGAGTGCCGAAACGTCGTTCCAGGCAAAGATCGCCGTGGGGCGCGGCATCGCATCAAGCAGTCGTTCGGCGACCTCCATGATGGACTTGAAGCCTCGCCCGCTTTCCAGGTCATGTTCGGGCCGTGGGACGAGATCGGCCGCGGCCAATGCCGCGAGATAGCCGGCGTGGCGGCAGGCGGACGCCGGGATTTCGGTCATACCCAGGAACCCGATCTCCCTGTGGCCCAATCCAACGAGATGGCGGGTAACTTCCATGCCAGCTCGTTCATCATCCATCTCCACCGACGGTGAGTCTTGGTGAAGTCCCGCTGGTGAAATCAAAACATGGCGCAAATCCGCAGCGCTCAGGCAATCCACCAGCTTGCCATCGCGCGGCAGAGGCGCGGTGACGAGAACACCGTCGACTCCCAGGGCGCAGAGTTGCTCCACGGTGCGAGCCTCCTCACCCGGCGCCGCTGTTTCTATGATCAGGTGATAGCCCAGTTCCCTGCACCGGCGCTGCGCCCCAGCCTGCAGCCCCGCAGAATAATCCGAATGGCCGCCGCATACGAGCAACACGATCAAAAACGACCGCCGGCTGGCCAATCGCCTCGCCGCGATATTGGGCGAGTAGCCAAGCTCCTCCATTGCCCGCAAAACGGCTTCGCGCGTTTCCGCCTGAACGCTGGGTTCGCGATTTACTACCCTGGAGACGGTCTTAAACGACACGCCAGCCAGTTGTGCGACATCCTTGCTCGTCGGTCGCCTACGAAGTTCGGTAGATGCCATTCTTGGGGACAATCGCCTCCGTTGCGTGAGTAGCAGATCGCTTCAAGTGTAATATTGCCCCTTAAGCTGCGATGCAAATCCTTGTCTGCCCGCAGCGCACGTCAATTCGCAGGTGCCCGGCGATTGTGTTGACAACGTTGCCATTCCTGCCAACATTCCGGGCAAACGCGCCCTGTGACGAGCGTGTACGAGACGCGACCGCATCAAAGACAGCGGAGCGTCCGCACTGGAGAGGCAAGGCTATGAATAGTTCGGAGATTTCCGGGTCTAATGCCGGCGCTATGTCACGGCGGACGGCCATAGCTGCAGGTTTGGCGGCGGCGCTCGCAAGTGGGGCGGCATTGGGCAGGCAACCCTCCAGCCGGCGGCTGTTCGGCCCGGGCCGCTTGCCGCTTGGGATAAGCCTTTACATGCTCGGCGACTTTTACGCCAAAGACCTTGAGGGTGCGTTGTCAGCGGTCTCTCTGATCGGTTTTCGCGAGGTGGAAACGGACATCGATGCGCATCCTGCGGCCGCGTTACGACGTGCGTTGGGACGTAACGGATTGCACTGTCCCAATGTCCTTGTGCTGCCCATGCCGCTGGCCGGTCGGATGAGTTTGCAGAGCGACCCGGGGGCGCTGGCTGAAGCGGCGCACACTGTCGGGGCCGAGTATCTGACATGCACGCTGTTCCCCCTGCCCCCGGAGAGACCCGGGCAAGCAGTCGCCAGCGAGCCGCCAAGTCGAATGCTGGCTCGGGCTTTCGCCAACCTCGACGCCGACCATTGGCATCGCACGGCAGATTACCTGAACCGGCGTGGACAGGAATTCGGCCGGCATGGCCTGAAATTCGCTTATCACAACCACAACGCCGAATTCGCCCGCTACGGTGACACCGATGGACTGGCTATCCTTCTTCAGAACACCGACCCGCGCCTCGTCAGCTTCGAAATGGACGCGGGATGGGTTGCAGCCGCGGGTAGAGACCCGGTCGAAATCCTGAATGCCAATCATGGCCGTTTCCGACTGATGCATGTGAAGGATCTCGCCCGAGATCATACGCCCAACACCGTCATGCGCGCAACGACACCGGAGGTCGGCTCGGGAGTGGTGGACTGGCCGCAAGTCATTCCTGCAGCGATCGCTTGCGGGGTTCGCCACTTCGCGATCGAACAGGAACCGCCATATGTGGCGCCACCAATCGAGTCCGCTAGGAAGAGTTACCGATACCTTATGGGACTTTGACCTAACCAACCCTGATAGAGCTCCGCCCACCTGTCGCAATAAGGGCCGGTGCGCAATTACAGCCAATTGCGCGGGCGTCAGGATAGCCATTGACCAGGATAGTGCGAAGTACGCAAGGCCCTTTCGCCACACATCACTCAGGCGCGAAATAGACGAATGGGATATTTCAGGTTTCGCAACTGATCTTGTTAAAGAACTGAATCTGGCAATTGTCAGCTTCTCGATCTGCATCGGGGATGCCGGTTCGATGAGCTGAACCAATGGCAGTACCAGCAATCCAATCCCGTGAGCTGAACGACCGCTAAGTCGGCGAACGCCGCCGAGCCAACCGTCCTTATGGAGGAAGCAGCAATGCCCGGCATTGCGCAATCCCGGCGACGAGCGCCTCTTGCACGGCCATGATGCGGGGCGCGCGGCGCGTGTCGCGATGGACTCCCATCCAGATTTCTCGCGTAAGCGGTACGCCGGTGTCGAGCTTGACGAGGTCGGGGTGGCCGGCGGCGATGTAGCAAGGCAGATGGCCGATCCCAAGACCGGCCACTACGCCGCGCAGCTGAACTTCCCGGCTATTCGCCAGCAGCGCGTCCTCGCTCTGCGCTGTCCGTTCAGCGAACCAGCGGCCATCGGGCGTGTCGAGAAGATCGTCCTGCACGCGCACGATCCTGTGGCCCTGTGCGCCAGCCGACCAGTCGGGCAGGCCGTGGGCGTCGAGGTAGGTCGGCGCGGCGTAGACAGAAAACGCCATCTCGCCGACCTTGCGAACCACGGTTTCATGCGCGTCGAAGCGCCCGAGGCGAACGGCTATGTCGGCTTCACGCCGGGCCAGGCTGAGCGATCTGTTGTCCGTGATCAGTTCGACGACGATGCCGGGGTGCTCGGCCTGAAGCGCCGCCAGCCCTGGCGTGAGCACGTGCGCGGCCAGCGCATCGACGCTGGTGACGCGCACCAGCCCCTGAAGCCGCCTGTCGTTGCCGGTGATCGTGCGCTCAAGCGCGAGCGCCGCATCCTCCATCCGCTCGACCTCGGCGAGGATCGCGGCCCCCGTGGGGGTCAGGCGGAAACCCTCGGGTGTGCGTTCCAGTAGGGTCGCGCCGGTCCGGCCATGGAGATGGTCGAGCCGGCGGCCCATAGTGGTCTGGCTGACCTTCAGCGCCCTCCCCGCTGCCGACAAGGTGCCGTGGCGGGTAATGGCGAGAAAAGTCTTGAGGTCGTCCCAGTCGAGCATCGGCTATCGATGCATCATGCGCCGCGCCTGGCGTCAAGGCTCCAGGGGCCGGCGCCGGCGGCCGCGATGTAAAGGAAGGCAAAGCAGAACAGGATCGCCAGTTCGCCGCCGTTCAGGCCGGGGAAGAATCCCGTCGGTGCGTGCACCATGAAATAGGCGACCGCCATCTGGCCGGACAGCAGGAACGCGACCGGACGCGTGAACAATCCCGCGAGAACGAAAGCGCCGCCCACGGTTTCGAGGATGGCGGCCAGACCGAACAGACTGGCGATCGGCACTTGGCCCGGCTGGGCGCCGGCAGGGAAGCCGAACAGCTTCACCAACCCGTGAGACAGAAAAAGCAAGGCGAGAACTATACGGAAAACGGAGAGCAGGCGAGGAGCCCAGCTTTCCGCGAACGTGATGACTGGTACTTGGTTCATGAGGATTGTCCTTTGACGGTGTCGAAAGCGGTTCGGTCAGGAGACGTCGCAGCGAGCCAGCCGGCGACGACGTCAAGGGTGGCAGGCGCAATGGCGTGTCCCACTCCGTCCGTTTGCACATGCTCGATATGATGGCCGGCTTTCGCTAGACGGGCGGCAGCGGCGACGGTCAAAGCCGCCGGCATTACCGGATCGATGCGATCGGAGATGAGCAGCAGTTCGGAGCCACGGCCGCGCACCCGAATGGGCGTAACCGCCAGCCGCCCGGCGATCGCCACGGCGCGCCCGGGGTGAAGCCCCTGGGCCACCATGGCGAGCGTCAGGATCGCCCCTTGGCTGAAACCCAGCAGCACGATGTCCTCGCGCGCCAGACCTCGTTCGCGCGCCAGTCGGTCAAGCCTGTCGAGCAATGGCGGCAATGCGGCGGCAATCCGCTCCGCGCGGTTGGCGTCCGTCACTTGCGCGACGGAGAACCATTGCCGTCCGATACCGCCGCCATCGAACGGCTCCGGGCCGTCGAGTGCGACGATCTCGGCCAGCGGCGATAGCGGGCCCAGCGCATCGGCGAGAATCCGTGCCGATGCGCCCACGCCGTGCAGCGCTACCATCAGGGTGCGGTTCATGTTTCCGTCTCCGCGAGACAAGGCTTCGATATGCGGGTGTGTCGGCCGCGTCAGCCGCCGATGCCGAGTTGCGCCATGTAGCTCTGGTTGTCCCAGAACAGGTACTCCTCGCTCATCGTACCGTCGCTGTTCCAATGGCCGACAGTCGCCATCGGCAGCCTGAAAGACTTGCCGGTGGGTTGGATGACTTTGCCATCGGACGTCGTCATCGGCTTGGTGAAGGTGCCTTCCATGACGCCCACGACCGTCGTCCATTCGCCCTGGCCGATCTTTATCGGATGTTCCTTGATCCGCGTGTCGGGCGCATAAGTGAACATGTACTTCAGGTCGTCGATGTGCTTGTCGATGCCGCGCGTCACGTGGCCGTCGGGCCAGTGGACAGCGATATCGGCAGCGTGGCTTTCCTTGAGCCGATCCCACTGCTTGTTCGAGAATACATCGTAATCGAGTGTATCGAATGTCCGCAGGTTCTGCTGCGCTATTGCCTCGGCGGTGCGGTAATTTCTCAGGGCAGCCGCGTCCTCGGCCTTGGTCTGCGCGGATGCGCCAGTGGTGGTCGCAAGCAGCAGGGCGGCGAGTCCGATTGTGAGTGTCTTCATGGCGTATCTCCTTGGCGGCGCGCCCGCTGATCGGGCGATGGCGAAGAGATAGGCCTGCGAATTATGCATGGACATTGGTCAAATGTGAATTTTTGCCATGCAAAAACGCAGAGCGCCAACCCAGTCGGATTTCATCGACTTGCTTGGGCTCCCACCTCCTAACGTTCAGTCGGGTGACATGACGTTCACCGGGAGCTGCTTCGAGATTTCCCCACACGAACGGATGGCGTTCGAGCCTATGGATGCAACCGTAGAGATTGTGCTCGTCGACATTGGGATCGGACATTTCTGACCAGGACATTGCGCGGAAATTGCCGTCGTTGCCACATCGGCTAGCTCGGCTCACTGTCGGCTAAGTCGGCCAAGACGACGAAACAGGCCCTGTTTCGGTGGTGCACTGGTGGTGCAAATTTGCAGAACAGATTGGAACATAGAAAGATCAAATGCACCATTCGCGCATAATATCTAGTGATCGAAATTCAGCAGTACCATTATATAAATACCTGATTTATCGCGATAATAAGTGCAATTATTGGTGTCAATGATGGTGGCTGGGGGTGTGGGGGTCGGAGGTTCGCATCCTCTCGTCCCGACCAAAACTTCAAATAAGCCACATCCTCACAAGCCCCCTTTTCTATCTGTCAGAGGGCAGATGTTGCGCGTGGTGCAGAATATTCGCGAAGGGTCAAAAATCGCGGAACGGTATGGGATGCGTTGCCCCACCTCTCCGCTAATTACCGCTCCAGGCTTCCATGACGCATTACGCGATACCCGTCGAAGCCGTCATGGCGCTGATCGTCTGGATCGGCCTTGTCGTGTTCGCACAGAATTTTGAAGTCACCGAAAAGCGGCATTATCAGGCATTGGCCATCGGACTTCTTCCCGCCCTGGCGGCCTTCGCCACCCAAGTCGTCAGGAACGTGCTTGCAGCCGCCGGCGAACGGGCGGGGACCGACTTCATGACAGCGGATTTCGCAATGAACGTCGTTGCGACCAAGAACTTCTATCTCGAGGGCCTCTTCGCGCTCGGCGAAGGCTATCTCTACTCGTCGATGATCCTGTGTGCGATTACGTTACACGCCATTGACCATGAATTCCGAAAGGCAGCCGGTTGGGCACTGGGCGGCGCCGCGCTCTCGGCAATCGGCCTGATACACAGCTTCCGTTATGCCAATGGCGATATCCTTACCGATCTTCACCTGCCGATGCCGCAATTCAACATGTTCGTCAGCGGCTACTTGGCCATGGCGGTGATCCTTGCCATCACGCCGCTGATCCGGGAGCGCTAGGCCGTGGTTGAAGCGGAGTGATGCAAGGACACTCTCCAGGCTGACGTGAGAGGGCTCAACAGTGATATTCGTAGTGCGATGACCGCACCCGCTCGACGCGGCCCAAAGCAACAAGCAATTCGAGCGGGTGTCCTCTCCACTGTAGCCCCCTCTTCCCGACCATCACCGGCTTTGGCGAGCACTCAGCGGGCAGGAAAGTTGCCCGTTTGCGTAAGAGCGCTGCGCATAAGCGGACCATAAGCCGCGCGGCTTACTCGCAACACGCATAGCGATACTCTTCACCCGACGCGCAGGGCGCTGATATGACATCCTTCCAGCCGGCTCGGTTGTGCGACGCGCGGAACAACGAGAATCTCCCACAAGGAATATGCCGGTCATCCCCAACCCGGCCATCAGCATAATGAACTGGCCTCACAGCGAGGCATCCGGCCATTCGCCGATAGACGGCCTCGTCAAAATTGCGCGCGCGCACCAGCTGAGCGCGCGGCCGATCACTGATAAAATCTTTCGTCCGTCTCATAAAAACTTTTTAGACGAATTCATACTCGACCAATTAGGTAGACAAAATGAGCACGACCGACGACGGGCGCTCTATGTCATGCGACACGCCAGGGCGACCACGCCAGGCCTACTCCCCACCATCACTCGCCGTTCCGCCATCTCGTGGCGGGATGCGGCCTCGCTTCAGAGAGACCTCAATGCGTTTGCACCGTTCCGCTTTTCCTTTCGGTCAGTTCGATTGCCTCCTTCAGCACGATCGCGTCCCGGCGAAGCCGTTCGAAAACATGAACTGCGCCCAAGGGCGCATGCCGTCGTTCCTGCTCGCTTGCGCCGCGCTTTTCACGGCGGCCGTTCCCGCCGGGCAAGCGCAGACGCAGACGACGGCGGCCGCCGCGACGGCCGCCAGTCGCACGGCCCCGGCCGCGCCACGTGGAGCCAGGCCGAAGAACGTCGTGTTCATCCTGCTCGACGACCTTCGCTTCGACGGCATGGGCTTCCTCCAGCCCGGCCTGCTCAAGACCCCCAACATCGACAAGCTGGCCCGCGGCGGCACCTATTTCCCCAACGCGGTGGTCAATTCCTCGCTCTGCTCGCCGAGCCGCACGACGATCCTGACCGGACAGACCCCGCGCAACCACCGCATCGTCGACAACAACGACAAGTCGGCCGGCGGCGATTCCGAGCGTGGCCTGACCTTCTTCCCCAGCTATCTGCAGCAGGCCGGCTACCAGACCGCCTTCATCGGCAAGTGGCACATCGGCGCCGCCACCGACAAGCCGCGCCCCGGATTCGACAAGTGGGTGAGCTTCAAGGGCCAGGGCAGCTACTTTCCGTCGACCGGCGGCGAGGGGCGTCGCGGCGGCTCGACGACGCTGGATGTCGATGGCAAGGACGTGCCGCAGAAGGGCTATATCACCGACGAATTGACGGACTATGCGATTGACTGGCTGAGCACTGAGCGCGACCCGAACAAGCCGTTCTTCCTCTACCTCAGCCACAAGGCGGTTCATTCCGGAGCGACGCCCGCAGCGCGCCATGCGCATCAATACGACAACGTGAACTTCACGCTTCCGGATACCGCCGCCAACACGCCGGAAAACTATCGTGGCAAGCCGCTGTGGGTCTACAACCAGCGCAATTCCTGGCACGGCATCGAATACCCGTACAACAGCGACCAGAAGATGACGGATTACCTCCGTCAGTATTACGCGACGCTCTCGTCGGTGGACGAAAGCGTCGGCCGGGTGCTCGACTACCTGAAGAAGAACGGCCTGGAGAAGGACACCCTGATCGTGTTCACGTCCGACAACGGCTACATGATCGGCGATCACGGGTTGATCGACAAGCGCGCGGCCTACGAAGCGTCGGTCCGTGTGCCGCTGGTGGTCTACGGTCCAGGCTTCGTGCCCGCCGGCCGCACCAATCCGGCGCGGATTAGAAACCTGGATTACGCGCCGACATTCCTGGCCCTGGCCAACGTGCCCGCGCCGAGCCAGTTCGAAGGGCAGAACGTCCTGCCGCTCATCAGCGGCCAGGTCCGACCGCAGGACTGGAAGGCGCAAGACTTTGTCTATGAATACTATTGGGAGTGGAGCTTCCCCTCCACGCCGACGACGTTCGCGATTACGCGCGAAGGCCTGAAGTACATTCAGTACCACGGCGTCTACGACCTGGACGAGCTTTATGACTTGTCGAACGATCCCACCGAGAAGGTAAACCTGACCGATGATCCGGCCTATCAGGATCGCAAGGCGACGCTGCGCACCGCACTGTTCCAGCAGCTCACCAATGCGCAGGGACGCCGGGATATCCCGTTCACCCCGCGCGATTCCATCGGCTCGGTTCGGCGCGTGCGGCAAGGGACCGGCGCCGCGCCCTATCCCGACAGCTGGCTGATCGAGCCGCGCAGCCGTGACGCACGTCCCGATGGCGCTGCCCAGCCGGGCGGCCCGAGGGATCGGCGCGACTGAATCCATCGCGGCCGGGCGATCAAAGCCCGCCCGCCTATCCGATACCGCCGCCAATGCCGGTCGATCCGTGGCGCCTGCGCGCGTCGCGGACCGCCCGCTCGCGCCGGCCACATATGAACAACAGGGGCATCATGAACACTTTTGAATCCATTCGCCTGCGCCGCGCCAGCTTGCTGGCCAGCGCTACTCTGGCGCTGCTCGGCGGCGGCCTTTCTCCAGCGTTCGCCGAGGAGGCCACGACGGCCGACGACGAGGCGGCGGCGGGAGAAGCCGCAGCGGGAGAAGCTGCTTCGGGCGGCAGCGAAATCGTGGTCGAGGGTATCCGCGGCTCGTTGGCCGACGCGCTCCAGGTGAAGCGCAAGTCCGACAGCATCGTCGACGCCATCTCGGCCGAGGATGTCGGCCGGTTCCCCGACACCAATGTCGCCGAATCGGTGCAGCGCATCACCGGCGTCCAGATCAACCGCACTCGGGGCGAAGGCCGCACCGTCAACATCCGCGGCCTTCCCGCGAATTTCACGCTGAGTACGCTGAACGGGCGGACGCTGCCCAACGCCTTCTCCTTCGGCTCGTCGCGCTCGTTCGACTTCGCGATCCTCCCGCCCGAATTCGTCCGCACGCTCGAAGTCTACAAGTCGCCCACCGCCGATATCGACGACGGCGGCCTGGCCGGCGTGGTCAACATCCGCACGCCGCGTGCACTCGAGATCGGCAAGCGCGTTCTCTCGGCCTCTGCGAAAGGGCAGTACGAGAGCAATTCCGGCAAGTGGGCGCCCACCGTCTCGGGCTTCTACGCCGACACCTTCGCCGACGGCCGGCTCGGCATCGCGCTGGGCGGGTCGTACGCGCGCCGCCGGCCCGAAACGCACGAGTTCACCGCAGGCTACATGACCTCGACCGAAGGAGCAGGCATCGCGGCAGGCAGCGGCCCCGACGATCTCAATGGCGACGGCGTCATCACGTCCAGCCGCCGCGTCCGCATCCTGAATTCGACCTTCCACACGATCTACGGCGAAGATCGCGAGCGTTACAGCGCGACCGGCTCGATCGACTTCCGCGCCAGCGACAACCTGAGCTTCACCGCCGACCTGTTCTACAGCAAGGTCACGGTGGAATCGATCAAGCAGGAGAACATCGGCTTCTTCAACGCGGCCACCAACGGCGGCGCCAGCAAGGTCGAGGTGCTGGAAGGGCTGGAAACCGCCACCGATTACACCGTTCTCGATCTCGATCAGCGCGGCGGCGGCCGGTTCGAGGACCGCAGCAGCGATGTGTGGCAGGGCGTCCTGGGGGGCAAGTTCCAGAACGACGGCTGGACAGTTTCGCTCGAAGGCTCTTACGCCACGTCGGCGCAGCGGCTGAACAATCTCAACATCGCCGACATCGCCAACGGTGTCGCGCGCTATGTGGCGGCACCGGGCGACGACCTCGGCAGCCTCTATTATCTCAACGGCTTCGATCAGCGCCGGCTCGATCCCACGTCCTACCGCCTCGCCAGCCTGAACGGCGCGCTGAACCAGCGCGCGACCGACAAGCTGTGGGACGCGAAGTTCGATGTGCGGCGTGAATTCGACGGCAGCCTCCTCAAGGCGGTCCGACTTGGCGCCAAGTACGTCGACCGCCGCCAGTATCAGGACAATCGCCAGCTCAACATCACCGCGCAGGGTCTCTCCAACCTCTACGGGGGCCTGCCGGTAGGCCCCCGTGCCGGCACCTTGAGCGCGGCGCCTTTCATGAAGCTGGTGAAGGCCGGTTCGGGCACCTTCCTGGGCAGCTACAAGGGGGCCGCGGTGTTCCCCACCGAATGGCTCGGCTCCGACGTTCGCGAGGTCACCGCCAAGTTCAGCGAAGCGCAGTTGATCGCGGCAGGCACTTACACCAACGACGCGACCGGTATCATCGATGTGCAGGAAAAGACCTTCGCCGCCTATGCCCGCGCCGATTTCGAGACCGGCCGGCTCAGCGGCAACCTGGGCCTGCGCGCGGTCCGCACCGTCCAGCAGACGATCGGCGTAGTGCCCGACCTGAACGGCATCACGGTCGAATCCGAAGCCGGGCAGAACACGCGCGTGCCTTCGGCCGGCGATCTCCTGGTCAAGCGCAGTTACTGGGACTTCCTCCCCAGCCTTAACCTCAAGTTCCAGGCGACCAACGAACTGGTCTTCCGTTTCTCGGCATCGCGAACGATCGCGCGCCCCAATCTCATGGACATCTCGCCGACGACCACGGCGAACGGCAACCAGCGCACGGTGACGCGCAACAATCCCTACCTGGAACCGTTCCGCGCCAACAATGTCGACCTGACGGCCGAATGGTACTTCCAGCCCGACGCGGTGCTGGGCGCATCGCTGTTCTACAAGCGGCTCGAATCGCTGATCCGGCGCGAGACGTCTACCCAAGTGCTGCCCGTCACGTTCATCCGGGGCACCGGCAACACGACCGCCAGCCTCGAATTCACTGTCAGCCAGCTGGTCAACGGCAGCGGCGTCAGCGTGAAGGGCGCCGAAGTCTATTACCAGCAGGCGTTCACCTTCCTGCCCGCGCCGTTCGACGGGTTCGGCACGATCCTGAACTACACCTTCATCGACAACAGCGATCCCACCCAGCTTACGGCGGCGTCGCGGCACAACTTCAACGCCATCGGTTACTACGAAAAAGGCCCGCTCGGCGTGCGCCTGTCGTACTCCTGGCGTGATGGCTTCCTGAGTTCGGTGGCGCTGGCGCCGGCGATGAGCCAGAAGACCCGCCCCTTCGGCACGCTGGACGGCAGCATCAGCTTCAAGGTCAACCGCAACGCCTCGCTGACCGTGGAAGCGGTCAACATCCTCGATACCGACGAGATCGGCGAGTACACGACGGGTCTGCCCGCCAGCTACCTCGACGCCGGACGACGGTTGGTGGTAGGCGCGCGGTTCAACTTCTGAGGACAGCGCAATGACCGACGCCCCAGCGATGCGCCATCTTCCGGGCGGGTCGTTCGTCATGGGTTCGGATCGCTTCTACCCCGAGGAACGGCCGAGACGGGAGGTTCGCGTCGATCCGTTCTGGATCGACGAGACCCCCGTCACCAACGCCGCCTTCGCCGCCTTCGTCGCGGAGACCGGCCATGTCACACTGGCGGAGAAGGCGCCCGATCCGCGCGACTATCCCGGCCTGCTGCCCGAACTGGCGCAGCCGGGATCGCTCGTCTTCGCACCTCCGCCGGGGCCGGTTCCCCTGTCGTCCGTATCGTGGTGGGAATTTCGCCTGGGGGCCGACTGGCGAAGCCCGCTGGGACCGGGCAGCGCGACCGCCGGGCTGGAGCAGCACCCGGTGGTCCACATCGCCTGGCAGGACGCGGCGGCCTATGCCGCATGGGCGGGCAAGGCGCTGCCGACCGAGGCGGAGTGGGAATATGCCGCATGGGGGGGCGCCATAGACAGCGACTATGCCTGGGGCGACGAGCTTGCCCCCGAAGGCCGGATGCTGGCGAATTACTGGCAGGGACCGTTCCCGCACGCCAACAGCCTGGCCGACGGGTGGGAGCGGACGTCGCCGGTGGGCAGCTATCCCGCCAACGGCTTCGGCCTGTGGGACATGATCGGCAACGTCTGGGAATGGACGGCGGACTGGTACGCCCTGCCCGCGCAGCCGCGCAAAACGAAGGCGACCTGCTGCGTGCCGCGCAACCCGCGCGGCGGCAACCGCAAGCAGAGCCTCGACCCGGCCGATCCGATCCAGGTGCCGCGCCGGGTCATCAAGGGCGGATCCCACCTTTGCGCCGAAAGCTATTGCCAGCGCTATCGGCCGGCCGCCCGCCATCCGCAGGCGATCGACAGTTCGACCAGCCACATCGGCTTTCGCTGCATCAGGAGAGGATAGCGACCGCCATCGCCGAAACCGCGGCGCATGCTACCGATTGCCGCTTCCGCGAACGAACGGGAGTCGCCGCCAAACCATTTTCCTACACGCCCGGATTTGATTATCTGGACTGCTCCTTCTTTTCATGACGGAGCTCTCCCATGCCGATCATCGAAACGCTCATCGGCCCGCTGGCCGCGATCATCGACAAGATCATTCCCGACAAGGCCGCGCGCGATCAGGCCAAACTGGAACTCATCCGCCTGCAAGGCTCGCAGGAGATGGCCCTGCTGCAGACCCAGCTTTCGGCGATCGTCGCCGAAGCCGGTTCGGTCGATCCCTGGACCAGCCGCGCCCGCCCCAGCTTCCTCTACGTGATGTACGCCCTGATCCTGTGGGCGCTGCCGATGGGGGTGATCGGCGCGTTCTCTCCGGACACCGCCCGCTCCATCGCCGCCGGGATGAGCGGATACCTGAGCGGGCTACCCGATTCGCTCTATGCGCTCTTCGGCACCGGCTACCTCGGCTACACGGCGGCGCGGCAGTGGGGGAAAGTCGCGGGCGGCGGCAAATAGGCCGCCACGCGCCCGAAAAGCGCGGTTTTCAGCCATTTCCCGCAGTTAAGAAAGGGTAAGTGGTTTTCCGCTATAGCTGACCGTCACGATGACACGTCACAAGCTTTCACGGAGTAACGGGGTGAGCGAAGCCGCCGGCGCCTTCCAGCGCAGTGCCGCAACCGGGCGCGC
>Ga0075363_100000408_pt1 | contig 13254 bp, 10 predicted proteins | sample EndMetdeltDD1763_FD_71470 | JGI IMG/M metagenome (GOLD analysis project Ga0075363, IMG submission 71470) | Populus endosphere microbial communities from Tennessee, USA - Endosphere MetaG P. deltoides DD176-3 | ecosystem: Host-associated > Plants > Roots > Endosphere | place: USA: Tennessee...
GATGCTCGCCCAGCCGGGCGGAAACTTCGCCGCGGCCGCGAGCCGGGTCGGGAATAACGGAATGTCGCCGGACATGGCGAGGATGTTCACCACCATCGCGATCCAGATGTACTGCCCGACCATGGTTGCCGACGTCGCGGCGGGCAACCTGTCTGGCCTGCCGCAAATCCCGGGGCTGGGCGCAATCCCGGGCCTGGGCGCGATCCCGGGTCTGCCGGGGTCTTAAGCGTTTCAGCCCGTTCCGAGCGGGTCGATCGTCCAGGCGATGTAGACCATCGCGGCCCCGACCGTCGCGGTGGTGATGAAGTCGACGCCCTTGCTGCGCACCACCAGTAGGCCGGCCCGGCCGTTGGGCAGCGCCAGCCGCAGCGCCGCGGCGAGCACCACGCCGATGCCGAGCAGCAGCGCGCCGCGGCGCCAGAAGTTGGCCGCCGCCAGCGCGAACCCGACCGCGAAGGTCAGCACGACCAGCACGATCGGCCACTGCGACCGAACGGTGTGGGCGATAGCTCCCCGGCCGCCGCGACGGACGGCGCGCGCGCTCATCCGCGCTCGGCCAGCTCGACGACGTTGGTCAGCAGGAACGCCCGGGTCAGCGGGCCCACCCCACCGGGATTGGGTGACACGTGGCCGGCGACCTCCCACACGTCGGGATGCACGTCGCCGGCGAGCTTGCCGTCCACACGGCTGACCCCGACGTCGACGACCGCGGCGCCGGGCCGCACCATGTCGGCGGTGAGGAAGTGCGGCACGCCGATGCCGGCCACGACGATGTCTGCCTGCCGGGTCAGCGACGGCAGGTCGCGGGTTCCGGTGTGGCACAACGTCACCGTGGCGTTTTCGGAGCGGCGGGTGAGCAGCAGCCCCAGCGGGCGGCCCACCGTCACGCCGCGGCCGATGACCACCACATGCGCCCCGGCGATCTCGACGTCGTAGCGCCGCAGCAGGTGCACGATGCCGCGCGGGGTACACGGCAGCGGCGCCGGGGTGTTCAGCACCAGGTGACCCAGGTTGGTCGGGTGCAGCCCATCGGCGTCCTTGCCCGGATCGACCCGCTCCAGCGCCGCGTTCTCGTCCAACTGGCCCCGCGGCAGCGGCAACTGCACGATGTAGCCGGTGCACTCGGGGTTGGCGTTGAGTTCGTCGATGGTCTCGTTGAGCTTGGCCATGCTGATGTCGGCGGGCAGGTCGCGCCGGATCGAGGTGATGCCCACCTTGGCGCAGTCGGCGTGCTTGCCGCGCACGTAGGCCTGCGAGCCCGGGTCGTCGCCGACCAGGATGGTGCCCAGTCCGGGGGTGCGGCCCGATGCGGTCAGAGCCGCCACCCGTTGCTTCAGGTCGACGAAGATCTCGTCACGGGTGGCCTTGCCGTCCAGCGTGATTGCGCCCACGCCTGACAGTCTGGCAGCTCGCGATCGCCGTGGGGTTAGGCTCCCCCTATGTCTGCTGCCCCAGACGTGCTCAGCCCAGCCAAGCTCGGTCCGATCACGTTGCGCAACCGCGTCATCAAGTCCGCGACGTTCGAAGCCCGCACACCCAATGCGCTGGTAACCGACGACCTCATCGAATACCACCGCCTGCCCGCCGCGGGCGGGGTCGGGATGACCACCGTCGCCTACTGCGCGGTCTCCCAAGGCGGCCGCACCGAAGGCAACGGGATCTGGATGCGCCCGGAGGCCGTACCCGGGTTCCGTCGGCTTACCGACGCGATCCACGCCGAGGGCGCCGCGGTAAGCGCGCAGATCGGTCACGCCGGCCCGGTCGCCAATGCCCGCTCCAATAAGGCCGGCGCGCTGGCCCCGGTGCGGTTTTTCAACCCGATCGGGATGCGGTTCGCCAAGAAGGCGACCCGTGACGACATCGACGACGTGATTGCCGCGCACGCCAACGCGGCCCGACTGGCCGTCGACGCCGGTTTCGACGCCGTCGAGATCCATTTAGGCCACAACTATTTGGCGAGCGCGTTTCTGTCGCCGCTGATCAACCGTCGCACTGACGAGTTCGGTGGATCGCTGGAGAACCGGGCCAAGCTCGCGCGCGGGATGGTGCTGGCCGTCAAGCGCGCGGTTGGCGATCAGATCGCGGTGACCGCCAAGCTCAACATGGCCGACGGCGTGCGCGGCGGCATCAGCATCGAGGAGTCGCTGACCACGGCCAAATGGTTGGAGGAAGACGGCGGGCTGGACGCGATCGAGCTCACCGCCGGCAGCTCGCTGGTCAACCCGATGTACTTGTTCCGCGGCGACGCACCGCTCAAGGAGTTCGCCGGTGCTTTCAAGCCGCCGCTGCGCTGGGGCATGCGAATGACGGGCAAGAAGTTTCTGCGGGAGTATCCCTACCACGAGGCGTATCTGCTGCGTGACGCCAAGTTGTTTCGGGCCGAACTCAAGATGCCGCTGATTCTGCTCGGCGGCATCACCAACCGCGAGACGATGGATCTGGCCATGGCGGAAGGGTTCGAGTTCGTCGCGATGGCTCGGGCGTTGCTGGCCGAGCCCGACCTGATCAACCGGATCGCCGCCGACGGCGACCGGCACAGCGTGAAATCGGCCTGCACGCACTGCAATCGATGCATGCCGACGGTCTATACCCGGACGCATTGCGTGGTCACCGGGGCGCCGGACATCGCCATCGTGTAGCTGCGTCGAACGTGTGGCCTACGTACAAATTTTTGCCGTATTCCTACATAGGGCTCACATTCGGCGAACAAAGGCACTAGGGCCCGATGCCCCCGCCCGCGCCTCCGCGGGCGTGCGCCGCAAGGTCACCGGATGGCGCAGGTGCTGCGAGCTATTGTTGGTCCGATGACTGCACCAGGCCCGCCGACGCTGACCGTTCGGTCTGACGGGACTGAGCGCACGTTCGCGGCGGGCCACGACGTGGTGATTGGGCGGGACCTGCGCGCCGACATGCGTATCACCCATCCGCTGATCTCGCGTGCCCACCTGCTGCTGCGCTTCGATCAGGGCCGGTGGCTGGCGATCGACAATGGTTCGCTGAACGGAACTTTCGCCAACGGGCGCCGCGTGCCGATGGTCGACATCCAGGACGGCCAGAGCATCAACATCGGAAATCCCGACGGGCCGCTGCTGACGTTTGAGGTGGGCCGGCACGTCGGGATGGCCGGGCGCCCACCGCAAACCGAGTCGATGCGCGTCGTGCAGCCGGCCGCGGCGTGGCCATCCGCTCAGCCGTCCGGCCAGCCCGGGCCCCCGCCGCCCGGACGGCCACCGCAGTGGGCCCCGCCACCGCCACGACAGCCTCCCGCCGCGCCGACGCAGGTGGCGGGGCCGCCGCCGTACCCGAACGACTCCGCGCAGCGACCGATCCCCTATCCGACCGGCTCGGCGCCGCCCCGGCCCCCCGGCGAGCCGCCCGCGGCGCCGCAGACCGAGATGTCGCAGAACCTCGCCAAGCCGCCCGAGGTGTCGAACCTGGCGACGAAGATGTTTCAGGCCCTGGCTGGCAAGACCGGCGCGCACGAGAAGCCCGCCGGCTCTCTCACGATCGGCCGCGCCACCGACAACGACATCGTCATCCAGGACGTCCTGGCCTCGCGCCATCACGCGTTCTTGACGCTGACTCCGCTGGGCTCCGAGATCCGCGACGCGCACAGCGTCAACGGCACCTTCGTCAACGGGGTCAGGGTCGGCTCCGCGATCCTGCTCGACGGCGACGTGGTCACCATCGGCAACGTCGACCTGGTGTTCGACGGCGGCACCCTGGTCCGCCGCACCGAAGCGGCCACCCGCACCGGCGGCCTGGAGGTGCACTCGGTCACCTACACCGTCGACCAGGGAAAGCAACTGCTCGACCACATCTCGCTGACGGCACGGCCCGGGACGCTGACCGCCATCATCGGCGGATCCGGCGCCGGCAAGACCACGCTGTCGCGGCTGATCGCCGGATACACCAGCCCCACCACCGGCACGGTGACCTTCGAGGGCCACGACATCCACGCCGAGTACGCCTCCATGCGCAGCAGGATCGGCATGGTGCCGCAGGACGACGTCGTGCACCGTCAGCTGACCGTCAATCAGGCGCTGGGCTACGCCGCGGAGCTGCGGCTGCCGCCCGACACCAGCAAGTCCGACCGCGCCCAGGTGGTCGCCCAGGTCCTCGAGGAACTCGAGCTGACCAAACACGCCGACACCCGGGTGGACAAGCTGTCCGGAGGCCAGCGCAAGCGCGCCTCGGTGGCCCTCGAGCTGCTCACCGGGCCGTCGCTGCTCATCCTCGACGAGCCGACCACCGGCCTGGACCCCGCGCTGGACCGGCAGGTGATGCTGATGCTGCGCCAGCTGGCCGACGCCGGCCGCGTCGTGCTGATCGTCACCCACTCGGTGGCCTACCTCGACGTCTGCGATCAGCTGCTGCTGGTCGCGCCCGGCGGCAAGACCGCGTTCCTGGGCCCGCCCGACCAGATCGGCGCGGCCATGGGCACCACCAACTGGGCCGACATCTTCACGAAGGTGGGCGCCGACCCCGACGCCGCCAACCGCCGCTTCCTGGAAGAGAACCAGCCCCCGCCTCCCCCGTCCCAATCCACCCCGGCCGACCTGGGCGAAGCGGTGCACACCGATGTCTTCCGCCAGTTCTCCACGGTCGCGCGCCGCCAGGTGCGGCTGGTGGTCTCCGATCGCGGCTACACGGTGTTCCTGGCGATATTGCCGTTCCTCATCGGTGTCCTGACCCTCACCGTGCGCGGCAAGACCGGGTACGACATGGCCGACCCGTTGAGCAACTCGCCCAATCAGCCCGACCAGATTCTGGTCATGCTGAACGTCGGCGCTGTGTTCATGGGTACCGCGCTGACCATTCGCGACCTCGTCGGCGAGCGCGCCATCTTCAAGCGCGAACAGGCGGTCGGTCTGTCGACCGCGGCCTACATGGCCGCCAAGATCGTGGTGTTCAGCGCGTTCGCGATCGTGCAGGCGGCGATCGCCACCGTGATCTCCGTAATCGGTTGGGGCAAGCCGATTTCCAATGCCGTGCTGCTGGGCGACGTCAGCTTCGAACTGTTCGTCACCGTCGCCGCGACGTGCGTGGCCTCGGCGCTGCTCGGGCTGGCCCTGTCGGCGATCGCGAAGTCCCAGGACCAGATCATGCCGCTGCTGGTGGTCGCCATCATGTCGCAGCTGGTCTTCTCCGGCGGGATGATCTGGGTGACCAACCGGACCGTGCTCGACCAGCTGTCGTGGCTCACGCCGGCCCGGTGGGGTTATTCGGCGTCGGCGTCGACGATCGACACCCACCGCCTCATACCGGGCCCCACCGACCCGAAGGACCGGCACTGGGACCACAAGGCGAGCGCGTGGCTATTCGACATGGCGATGCTTGGGGTGCTGTGCGCCGCCTACACCACGATCATGTGGTGGAAGATCCGACTCAAGCGCCGCTGAGGGCAAACCGGATTTAGTCTGAGCTGATGACCCGACCCTCCGCTCCGGTGCTGACGGTTCGTTCCGGCCAATCCCAGGGCAGTTTCGCGGCGGGCCGCGAGGTGGTCGTGGGGAGCGACCTGCGCGCCGACCTGCGCATCGCGCACCCGCTGGTGGCGCGCGCGCATCTGCTGCTGCGGTTCGAGCAGGACAGATGGGTTGCGGTCGACAACAATTCGCTGAACGGCATCTACGTCAATGGCCAGCGGATGCCGGTGGTCGACATCCAAGACGGGCAGACCATCAACATCGGCAAGCCCGACGGGCCGCGGATCACCTTCGAGGTCGGGCATCACCGGGGGATCGTCGGCCTGTTGCCGCCGACCGAGAGGGTCCGGACGCTGACGCCTCCCCCGGGGCCCACCGGCGACCCGCCCGGCGGCGGTGGGCCGCCGCCGTCGTCGCGTCCGGCGCCCCCGACCGCTCCCCCGGGACCCGGGCCTCGCCCGCCGCGGCGACCACCGCCGCCCACCCAGCCCCCGACGGTCGCCCAGGTTCCCTACGTCCGGGAGGAGGCGCAGCGCACCGTCGCCGTCCCGATCATCCAGCCCACGGTCGCCGCGCAGCCCGCGGCGGAGGGCACGACGGTGTCGCAGGTGCGGACGCTGGACTCCGCGGCGCCGGCGGGGGCGAGGGTCGCGTCGGCCTCCATCGGCCGCGCGCTCGACAACGACATCGTCATCCAGGACGTCCTGGCATCACGCCATCACGCCTTCTTGACGCCGACGCCGATAGGCGCCGAGATCCGCGACGCGGACAGCATCAACGGCACCTTCGTCAACGGGATCAGGGTCGGGTCCGCGATCCTCAACGAGGGCGACGTGGTCACCATCGGCAACGTCGACCTGGTGTTCACCGGCGGCATCCTGGCGCGCCGCACGGAAGCGGCGACACGCACCGGCGGCCTCGAGGTGCGCAGCGTCGAGTTCAGCATCGACGGGAAGATGCTGCTGGAGAACATCTCGATGACCGCCCGGCCCGGCACGCTGACCGCGCTCATCGGCGGATCAGGCGCCGGCAAGAGCACGCTGTCGCGGCTGGTCGCCGGCTACACCACGCCGACCGGCGGCCTGGTGACCTTCGAGGGCCACAACATCCACGCCGAGTACGCGTCGCTGCGCAGCAGGATCGGGATGGTCCCCCAGGACGACGTCGTGCACCGCCAGCTCACGGTCAACCAGGCGCTCGGCTACGCGGCCGAGTTGCGGCTCCCGCCCGACACCAGCAAGGCCGACCGCGACCAGGTGGTCGCCCAGGTGCTCGAGGAGCTAGGGCTGACCAAGCACGCCGACACCCGCGTGGACAACCTGTCCGGCGGCCAGCGCAAACGCGCCTCGGTGGCACTCGAACTGCTTACCGGGCCGTCGCTGCTCATCCTCGACGAGCCGACCTCGGGCCTGGACCCGGCGCTGGACCTGCAAGTCATGACGATGCTGCGGCAACTGGCCGATGCCGGGCGTGTGGTGCTGGTGGTGACGCACTCGCTCACCTACCTCGACGTCTGCGACCAGGTGCTGCTGATGGCGCCCGGCGGCAAGACCGCGTTCCTCGGGCCGCCGGACCAGATCGGCGACGTCATGGGGACCACCAACTGGGCGCAGATCTTTGGCAAGGTGGGCGCCGACCCCGAGGAGGCCAACCGGCGCTTCCTCGCCCAGAACAAGACCCCGACGTTCTCCGAGGCTCAGGCGCCGGCGGATCTGGGCGCGCCGGCACACACCAGCGTGCGCCGCCAGTTCTCCACGATCGCCCGCCGCCAGGTTCGCCTCGTCGTCTCCGACCGGGCGTACTTCATCTTCCTGGCGGTGTTGCCGTTCGTCATGGGCGCGCTGTCGCTGACCGTGCCCGGAAAGACGGGGTTCGGCTATGCCGACCCGACGAGTGAGTCGGCCGGCGAAGCGAGCACGATTCTGACGCTGCTCACCATGGCCGCCGCGTTCATGGGCACCGCGCTGACGATCCGAGACCTCATCGGCGAACGTCCGATCTTCCGCCGAGAGCAGGCGGTCGGCCTGTCGACGACGGCCTACCTGCTGGCCAAGATCGCCGTGTTCTGTGTGTTCGCCGTCGTCCAGGCGGTGATCGCCACCGTCATCGTGGTCCTGGGCAAGGGCACGCCGAAGCGGCCACCGGTGCTGCTCGGCAACGCGACTCTCGAGCTTTTCGTCGCCGTCGCCGCGACGTGTGTGGCCGCGGCGATGCTCGGCCTGCTGCTCTCAGCGCTGGCGCGGTCCAACGAACAGATCATGCCGCTGCTGGTGGTGTCGCTGATGATGCAGATGGTGCTCTCCGGCGGGATGGTGCCGGTCACCAACCGGATCTTCCTGGACCAGCTGTCGTGGCTGGTGCCCTCGCGGTGGGGTTACGCGGCGCAGGCGTCGACGGTCGATCTGTGGACGGTGGCGCCCGGCCCGCAGAATCCCCGGGACAGCCACTTCAAGCACACGTCCGGCGCCTGGCTGTTCGACATGGGCATGCTCGCGGTGTTGTCGATCGTCTACGCCGCGGCCGTGCGGTGGCGAATCCGCCTGAAGCGCTGAGGTTTTCCCGGCGCGCCGTATCGAGTGTGCACTGGCGGCGTTGAGTGTGTATCTAGGGCGGAAAAATCGCCCAGATTTCGCCCTGAGTACACACTGAAAGCCCTGGGCGCACAACGGGTTAGGCGCCTGCGTCCAAGCGAAGGCCGTGCGCGAGCGCGAAAGCCATAGCCTGCGGGACGTCGACGCGCGCGCCGGCCAGCGACGCGGTTTGCCACAGCGACGCGTCCACGGTCGCGCCCCGCAGATCGGCGTCGTCGAGCCGGGCACCGATGGTCCGCGCACCGCTGAGGTCCGCGCCGCGCAGCAGGCACTTGCGCAGGTCGGTCTCCACCAGGCTGGCCTCGCGCAGCCGGCAGCCGCTCAGGTCGACGCCGCGCAGGTCGTTACCGCCCAGCACCGCGAGCGTGAAGTCAACCTCGTCCAACGTCAGCGGCCGCATCTTGCAGCGCACGAACACCGACCCCAGCATGCTGCATTGGGCAAATGTGCTGTGCCACAGGGTTGTTCGTTCGAAAGTGCAGTTGCGAAACGCCGACCCACGATGTTGCGACTCGGCCAGGTTGACGCCGCTGAAATCGCATTCGGTGAACACGACCCGCTCGGTGCTCGACCGGCTAAGGTCTTCGTCCCGGAAGTCGCGACCGGCGAATTCGCGGTCGGCCCAATGCTGCCCCACCTCTAGGGCTATGCCGTCAGGCGATGCAGCGCGTATTCGCTCACCGCGATCAGCGCATCGGTCGCCGACCTGCGGTTGCGGGCATCGATGCTGATCACCGGGATGTGCGCGGGCAGGGTCAGCGCCTTGCGCACCTCGCCAGCCGGATACCTTGCCGCGCCGTCGAACTCGTTGACCGCGATCAGGAACGGCAGGTTGCGGTGCTCGAAGAAGTCGACGGCCGCGAAGCTGTCCTGCAGGCGCCGGCAGTCGACCAGGATGATCGCGCCGATCGCGCCGCGCACCAGGTCGTCCCACATGAACCAGAACCGCCGCTGCCCCGGGGTACCGAACAGGTAGAGCACCAGGTCCTCGCCCAGCGTGATCCGGCCGAAATCCATTGCGACGGTGGTGGTCCGCTTGTCCGGGGTGGCCTCGAGCATGTCGACGCCGGCCGAGGCGTCGGTGACCATCGCCTCGGTGCGCAGCGGCATGATCTCCGAAACCGCGCCGACGAACGTGGTCTTGCCGGCGCCGAATCCGCCCGCGACCACGATCTTCGTCGAGGCGGTGTCGGGCGGCTCGGGGTGCGCGTCAGAGTGCCTTAAGGCCACGCAGCGTCCTTCCTATGAGTTCTTGGCGCTCTTCGCGGGTCGAACGTTCGGTCAACGTCGCATTCACTCGAAGGTAGCCCGACGTCACCAGATCCCCGATCAAGACGCGCGCGACACCCACCGGCAAATCCAGCCGGGCCGAGACTTCGGCGACCGACGGGCTTTTGACGCACAGCTGGATGATGTTGTCCCGCACGTCGTTGGGGGGCCACTGGTGCGCCAGTCCGGCCTGCAGCGTCTGCACCGGCGCCTCCAGGGGAAGGTCGACATCGGTGGTGGTCCGCCCCGCCGTCAGCGTGTACGGACGGACCAGGTTCGCCTCCGGTGACGGGCGCGCATGCTTGGGTCCGGGCATCGCGGCTCACGAGCGGCGGGAGGACTGCACGACGCCGCCCACCCGTTCGACGAGGATGGCCATCTCGTAGCCGATCTGGCCGATATCGCACGACGTCCCGGCCAGCGTCGCCAGGTGCGAGCCATCGCCGACCCGCATCAACAACAGAAAGCCGTTCTGCATCTCGACCACCGACTGCAGCACCTGCCCGCCCTCGAACAGCTGCGCGGCGCCGGTGGCGAGGCTGGCCAGCCCGGACGCCACCGCGGCCAACTGGTCGGCTCGCTCGCGGGGCAGATGCTCGCTGGCGGCGATGGCCAACCCGTCGACGGAGACCAGCAGCGCGTGCGCCACCCCGGGGACGTCGCGGGCGAACTTCGACACCAGCCAGTCCAGCGAGCTGCTTGAGCGCCGGGCCGTCATTCCTGATCAGGTCTTTCGCTGTGTTCGCGGGCGTGCGAACGGCCGGTGCGTACGCCGCCGAAATGGTTGCCGATGGAGGCGCGGACAGCGTCGGGGTCGCGCATCGCGGCCGCGTGCTGTGCCTGCCGGCCGGGGTGGATTCCGCCGTTCGATGCTGCGTGGCTGCCCGGATCGTCCTCGTCGGGCGACGCGGTCCCGGGCACCAGCCGGGCTCCAGGCGTACGCACCGGCAGGCCGTGCTCGGTGTGGGACTCGACGGGCTTGTCCTCGGCCTCTGCGGCCGCCGACCAGCCGCGGTCCCACACCGTCTGCCAATCCAGGTCGGTGCTTTTGACGAGTTCGTGCGGATCACCCATCATCTCGGAGAGCATCCGCTGGTAGATGACGTCGTCCTCGGCCGGGCCGGCTGGGGCCGCCGGTGCCTGGCCGGCCGGGCCGGCCGCCTGCGACCGGGCCGCAAAGAACGCTGACGTGTTCGATGCGGCCTTGGCTGGAGCCGGTTGCGGGGCTGGTTTTGGCTCCTGCTGGGACCCGGTTTCCCACCACGGTGTGGGCAGCTCGCGTTTGGGCGATCGCTGCTGGCCGGACGGTTGGGCGGGGACGTCGGTGATGCCGCTGGATCCCGGGCTGCGACGCGGCAGCAACGTGACCGGCAGACCCCCGTTGTGGTGTGCGGCTGCGGGCGGGGCGGCGGGTTCGGGGGTGGGCGGCGCCAGCGCCAGCACCCGCGGCTGTTCCGGTTGAGCGGCGCTGGCGCCCTCGACCAGCACGGCCGGCGGCAGGTAGACCTCGGCGGTGGTGCCCGAGCCCGGCTCACCGGTTGCCGGACCGCGCAGCCCCACCCGGATGCCGTGCCGGGCGGCCAGCCTGCCGACCACGAAAAGGCCCATGTGCCGAGCATTTTCGGGAGTGACCTCGCCGCCGGCCTGCAGCCGCATGTTGGCGATGCGCCGATCGGCGTCGTTCATGCCCAGGCCGGAGTCGGAGATCCGCAGCAGAATGCCGCCCTCGCTGCCGCGCGCCGCGGTGACCCGCACCGACGTCGTCGGCGGCGAGTAGCGCAGCGCGTTGTCGATCAACTCGGCGAGCAGATGGATGACGCCCGCGGCCGCCGCCCCGAACAGCGTGCTGTCGGGCATTCCCGCGGCCTCGACCCGGTGATAGTCCTCGACCTCGGACAGGGCGGCGTTGATCGCGGTCGACAGCGGCACCGGGTCGCGCTGTTCACGTGGCGGTGCGCCCGCCAGCACCAGCAGATTGGCGCTGTTGCGGCGCAGCCGCGCCGCGAGGTGATCCAGCCGGAACAGGCTGTCGAGCCGGTCGGGATCCTCCTCGTTGCGCTCCAGCCGGTCGATGAGGGAGAGCTGCTGGTCGACCAGCGAACGGCTGCGCCGCGACATGGTCTCGAACATGTCGTTGACCAGCAGGCGCAACCGCGCCTCGTCGCCGGCCAGCAGCAGGGCCTGGGTGTGCAGTTCGTCGACGGCGTGCGCGACCTGGCCGATTTCCTCGGTGGTGTAGACCGCCAGCGGCTCCGGGATCGGTTCGGCGCCGGCCTTGACCCGGGCGATCTCGCCCTCGAGGTCGGTGTGGGCGACCTTCAGCGCGCCGTCGCGCAGCACGCGCAGCGGCTTGACCAGCGCCCGCGCCACCAGCAACACGATGACCAGGGCGACCGCGATGGCGGCCAGCACCAGCACGGCGTCGCGAATAGCGGCGTCGCGGCGCTCGGTGGCCTGGTCTCCGACCGCGCTGGTGACGGACGCGGTGGTGTCGTCGATGACCTGGTCGGCGATGCCGCGGGTGGTCTGGATGGAGCGCAGCAGGTCCGGGTTGTCGACGAGCGTGCTGGCCGGATCGGACATGATCGCCATCCGGTTCACCATCTGCTGCTGCAGCGTCTTGGCGTCCGGCGAGCCGACGCCGAGCACCGCGCTCATCCCGAACAGCGTCGACGGTTCGGTGCCGGCCAGGGTCATCATCGAGGTGCGCAGCTGCGGCTCGGGCAGGTCAGCGCCGCGGGTGACCAGGATCTCCTGCAACGTCATCTGCCCGCGGGCCCCGACCGCCCGGCTCAGGCCCTGCACCTGGGCGCGGATCCGCTCGCTGTCGACACGCACCGACGCGTTGATCGCGTCCTCGGCGGTCAACAGGATCGGCGCGTAGGTGGTGATCCGGTCCCGCAAACCGATGCTGTTGGCCGTCACCCTGTCCAGCAGGGCCTGACCGCCGTTCAACAAGGTGTTCACGCCGGAGCGGACGTCGGGGATCACGTCGGTGTCGGCCAGCCGCGTCTGCAACTCGTACTTGCGGGCTTCGAAGTTCTTCTTCGCCCCCTCCACGTCGCGCCCGGTGGAGCTCGCGACCAGTGCGACATCCATCGCCGACATGTATTTCGTGATGGCCGGGATCACATCGGCGCGCGCGGCGGCCAGCCGCAGAACGTTGGAGTTGGCCATCGCGCCCTGGATGCGCAATCCACCGAGGACCGACGCCAGTATCAGCGGAACCAGCGCAATCGCAACGACTTTCCAGCCCACCGGCCAGTTGCGCAGCGACCAGGACGGCGGGCGCTTGGGCCGACCCGCCTCGACGGCGGGGACCTCCGGGGCGCCGGGTGTGACCGCCGCGACCGGGTTGGTCGGGCGGGCGAACATGGTCATTGGGTCGCGGCCGCGCTACCGGCCGCTCCCCTCGGGTGTAGCGCGTGGAGAACCGAGAAACTCATGAAACTTCCTGCTTTGCCCGCCCGCCCCGGGATTGTGGGCGCGAACGGTTGAATGCCTGGCAACTTCACGAGTATGACAGCCCGCGCTCCGGGTCTCCACAATCGCCACTGAGCAGGCGGAGCCCATCGGTCTGAGGCCGCGCACCGACGAGCAGCCCTGGCAAAGCCGGCTCGCCGCAAACTACCGTGTAGCGATGAAATTCACTCAAGGAGATCCTCGGTGGTGTGGGACGCGAGATTGATTGGGTTAATTGGCGTAGATGCGGCGATCGCCGGCGTCGCGCCTGTCGTGAATCGATTTTCGCCGTCTGGGCGTTCTTCATGATGTGGCAAATTCAGCGGGACCCGGTTAACACCGGGCGGGAGACTGCCGCCAACCCCATTCGTGACGCTGTCGCAGCCGCTTTCGTGATGACCTACCTCGTAATAGTCGGGTGGTCAACCTTTTTCAGAGTTGTTACGCCTGAAGCAAGATTTGAGCTGCGGCCCATCAGTAAGGAATTTATCGCAAACTACACC
>Ga0075363_100000409_pt1 | contig 13240 bp, 15 predicted proteins | sample EndMetdeltDD1763_FD_71470 | JGI IMG/M metagenome (GOLD analysis project Ga0075363, IMG submission 71470) | Populus endosphere microbial communities from Tennessee, USA - Endosphere MetaG P. deltoides DD176-3 | ecosystem: Host-associated > Plants > Roots > Endosphere | place: USA: Tennessee...
AGCCCACCCCACTCCTGGGGGATCGCGTACCCGAACAACCCCATCTTCTTGGCGTGATCGCGCAGGTCGTCTGGCACCCGGTCCTCGGTCAGGATCTCCTGTTCGCGCGGCATCAGGGCCGTGCGTACGAAGTGGCGGGTCTGCGCCAGGATTTCCTGAAAATCCTGGTCAGAGACTTCGGGGACCTCGGCGTTGGTCATTGGCAGATGCTCCATCCTGAGCGGGGTTCCCACCCGCGCTCGGGGCAAATCCTATATGAAATATGATATTCGAACGACGAGCGGCCCCCGGTGGGAGCCATGACTAGTGAGGATGGGTGATCGAGTTGTCGTTGCTGAGCGGTCAGACCGCGGTGGTCACAGGCGCTGCACAAGGTCTCGGTTTCGCGATCGCGGAGCGGTTCATCGCCGAGGGCGCCCGGGTGGTGCTCGGCGACGTGAACCTCGAGGCGACCCAGGTCGCGGCCAAGCAGCTGGGCGGCGAAGACGTCGCGCTAGCGGTGCGTTGCGATGTGACCAAGGCGGACGAGGTCGACAACCTCATCAATACCGCCATCGAACGGTTCGGCGGCCTGGACATCATGGTCAACAACGCCGGGATCACCCGCGACGCGACGATGCGCAAGATGACCGAAGAGCAATTCGACCAGGTCATCAACGTGCACCTGAAAGGCACGTGGAACGGCACCCGTCTGGCGGCGGCGATCATGCGGGAACAGAAGCGTGGCGCAATCGTCAACATGTCGTCGGTGTCGGGCAAGGTCGGCATGGTCGGCCAGACCAATTACTCGGCGGCCAAGGCCGGGATCGTGGGGATGACGAAGGCGGCCGCCAAAGAGCTTGCGCACGTGGGTGTTCGGGTCAACGCGATTGCACCGGGGCTGATCCGGTCGGCGATGACAGAGGCCATGCCGCAACGTATTTGGGATCAAAAGGTCGCGGAGGTTCCCATGGGGCGCGCGGGCGAGCCCCGCGAAGTCGCCAGCGTCGCGCTGTTCCTGGCGTCGGATCTTTCGTCGTATATGACGGGCACCGTGATGGACGTGACCGGCGGCCGGCACATATGAGCAGGTCGCGTGAGGCCGTGATATGCGAACCGGTGCGCACACCGATCGGGCGCTACGGCGGCATGTTCAAGTCGCAGACCGCCGTCGAACTCGGCGTCACCGCTCTGCGGGGTCTGTTGGACCGAACCGGAATCGCGCCCGAGGCAGTGCAAGACGTCATTCTCGGGCACTGCTATCCCAGCAGTGAGGCACCGGCGATCGGGCGCGTGGTGGCGTTGGATGCCGGTCTGCCGGTGACGGTTCCCGGCATGCAGGTCGACCGCCGCTGCGGGTCGGGCCTGCAGGCGGTGATCCAGGCGTGCCTTCAGGTGCGCAGCGGCGACAACGACCTCGTCGTCGCCGGTGGCTGCGAAAGCATGAGCAACGTCGCCTTCTACTCCACCGACATGCGCTGGGGCGGTGCCCGTTCCGGGGTACGCGTGCACGACGGGCTTGCCCGCGGCCGCACCACCGCCGGTGGCCGCCATTACCCGGTGCCGGGCGGAATGCTGGAGACCGCCGAGAACCTACGGCGGCAGTACGGCATTTCCCGTCTGGAGCAAGACGAACTCGCGGTGACCTCACACCAACGTGCGGTGGCCGCTCAGAAGGACGGCATCCTCGCTCAGGAGATCATTGCAGTCCCGGTGCGCACCCGCCAGGGTGAGGACCTGATCGACACCGACGAACACCCGCGCGCCGACACGACGGTCGAAGCATTGGCCAGGCTCAAACCCGTTCTGCTGAATGATGATCCGGACGCAACGGTGACCGCCGGCAACGCCAGCGGCCAGAACGATGCCGCGTCGATGTGCGTGGTGACCACACCGGAGAAGGCCGACGAATACGGCCTGACGCCGCTGGTGCGCCTGGTGTCGTGGGGACAGGCCGGAGTGGCGCCCAACATCATGGGCATCGGTCCGGTACCGGCGACGGACGTCGCGCTGGCCAAGGCGGGCCTGCGGCTGGCCGACATCGACGTGATCGAACTCAACGAAGCCTTTGCGGCCCAGGCCCTCGCGGTCATGCGGGAGTGGAACTTCGGCGCGGCCGACCGTGACCGGACCAATGTGCACGGGTCGGGAATCTCGCTCGGCCATCCGGTCGGCGCGACGGGCGGGCGGATGCTGGCCACCCTGGCCCGCGAGCTCGATCGCCGCCAGGCGCGGTACGGGTTGGAGACCATGTGCATCGGGGGCGGCCAGGGGCTCGCCGCGGTCTTCGAACGGGTCCCAGCGGCGTGAACCCGCTGGCCGATATCCGCGTCGTCGAGGTCTCCAGCTTCGTCGCGGCGCCACTGTGCGGCATGACGCTGAGTCAGCTTGGCGCACAGGTGATCCGCGTCGACCCGATCGGTGGCGCCTCGGACGTGAAGCGGTGGCCGCTGGCGGCATCGGGGACCTCGATCTATTGGACCGGCCTGAACAAGGGAAAGCGGTCGGCCACCATCGATCTGCGCTCGCCGGCCGGCCAGGAGCTGGTTCAGCGGCTGATCGTCGAGGGCGACGGCATCGTCGTGACCAACGCTGTCCTGCCCTGGCTGAGCCATGACCGACTGTCCGCCGAGCGAGCCGATCTCATCCACGTTCAGCTGCTGGGCCGCGGCGACGGCTCCACCGCAGTGGATTACACCGTGAACGCGGCGACGGGCTACCCGCTCGTCACCGGCCCGGCCAACCACTCCGGTCCGATCAACCACGTGTTGCCGGCCTGGGACGTGTGTTGCGGCCTGTATGCGGCGCTGGCCGTCGTCGCCGCCGTTCGCCGCCGCGACCAGACCGGAACGGGTGCGAGGATCAGCCTGGCGCTGGAGGATGTCGCGCTGGCCACCGCGGGAAACCTCGGCCTGCTGACCGAGCCTCAGGTCATCGGGACGCAACGCGAGCGGCTGGGCAACGCCATCTACGGCCAGTACGGCCAGAATTTCACCAGTCGCGATGGGGTCGCGTTCATGGTTGTGACGTTGACGGGACGGCACTTTCGCGACCTGGTCGACGCCACCGGCACCGGGCCGGCGGTATCGGCGCTCGCCGAGGCGCTGGGGGTGGACTTCGCTGACGAGGGCGACCGATACCGATACCGTGATGTGCTCTCGGGCCTGTTCGCCACCTGGTTTGCCGACCACACGGCCCAGGAGATCGTGTCGGCCCTGTCGGACACCACGGTGTTGTTCGAGCGGTACCGCACCTTCGCGCAGGCGGCCGAGGACCCGAAAGTTACTGACAATCCACTGTTTTCCCGGCTCAGTCAACCGGGGGTCGGCGACTATCTGGCCCCAGGACTGCCGACCGTCTTCGATGGCACGCATACCGCCGGCGCGCCCGCACCCGGCCTCGGGCAAGACACCGCCGATGTCCTCGCCGAGTGCCTGGGATTGACGACCGCCGACATCGCGCGTCTGACGAGCGCCAACACGATAGGGAGCGAAAGCGCATGACCAAACTCGCCCAGACGCTCGGCCTGACCGAGTTCCAGACCGAGATCGTCGCGACCGTGCGGCAATTCGTCGAAAAGGAAGTCATTCCTAACGCGCCGGAACTCGAACGCAGCGACACCTACCCGCAGGACATCGTCGACCAGATGCGCGAGATTGGTTTGTTCGGTCTGATGATTTCGGAGGAATACGGCGGGCTGGGGGAGTCGCTGCTGACCTACGCGCTGTGCATCGAGGAGCTGGCACGGGGCTGGATGAGCGTCTCGGGGGTGCTCAACACCCACTTCATCGTTGCGTACATGCTGCGCCAGCACGGCACCGACGCGCAGAAGCAGCGCTTCCTGCCGCGCATGGCCACCGGCGAGACCCGGGGCGCCTTCTCGATGTCGGAACCCGAGCTGGGGTCGGATGTCGCCGCGATCCGAACCCGGGCGCATCGCAACTCGGACGGCACGTACACCATTGACGGCCAGAAGATGTGGCTGACCAACGGCGGCAGTTCGACGCTGGTTGCCGTACTGGTACGCACCGACGAAGGGTCGGACAAGCCGCACCGAAACCTGACCGCGTTCCTGGTCGAAAAGCCCACCGGTTTCGGTGAAGTATTGCCAGGCCTGATCATTCCCGGCAAGATCGACAAACTCGGCTACAAGGGCATCGATACCACCGAACTCATCTTCGACGGCTACGGGGCGAGCGCCGACGACATTCTTGGCGGCGCACCCGGACAGGGCTTCTTCCAGATGATGGACGGCATCGAGGTCGGCCGGGTGAATGTGTCGGCGCGGGCTTGCGGCATTGGAATTCGCGCGTTCGAGCTCGCGGTGCGCTATGCCCAGCAGCGCCACACCTTCGGCAAGCCGATCGCCGAGCACCAGGCCATCGCGTTCCAGCTGGCCGAGATGGCGACCAAAGTCGAAGCGGCCCACCTGATGATGGTTAACGCGGCCCGGCTCAAAGACTCGGGGGAGCGCAATGACGTCGCCGCCGGCATGGCCAAATACCTTGCCAGCGAATACTGTTCCGAGGTCACCCAGCAGAGCTTCCGTATTCACGGCGGCTACGGCTACTCGAAGGAGTACGAGATCGAGCGGCTGATGCGCGACGCGCCGTTCCTACTGATCGGCGAGGGGACCAGCGAAATACAGAAGTCCATCATCAGCAAGCGGCTGCTCGCCGAGTACCAGGTCTAATCGATGACTGCTCCGGATTTCGCTGCGCGACCGCAACTTTCAGAGGACGTTGCGCGCTTCGTTCGCCGGCGGATCTTCGATGGCATCTACGCGGCGGGACAGTACGTTCGCCTGGACCAATTGGCCGACGAATTGGGCGTCAGTGTCACCCCGGTGCGCGAGGCGCTGTTCGCTCTGTGCGCCGAGGGGCTGATCGCCCAGCAGCCCCGCCGCGGCTTCGTGGTGTTGCCGGTAACCGGGCGCGACGTCACCGACGTCGCGAACGTGCAGGCTCACGTCGGCGGTGAGCTCGCCGCGCGGGCCGCGGTCAAGATCACCGACGTCCAGCTGCGCGAGCTCAAGGAAATCCAGGCGCAGCTGGAGGAGGCGTACGCCGGCGGGGACGAGGAAACGACGGTACGGCTCAATCACGAGTTTCACCGGGCCATCAATGTCGCAGCCGACTCGCCCAAGCTTGCCCAGCTGATGTCGCAGATCACCCGTTATGCGCCCGAAGCGGTGTTTCCCAGCATCGAGGGCTGGCCGGCCCAATCGATCAAGGACCACCGGCGGGTGTTGTCGGCGCTGAAGAAACACGACGCCAAGCTCGCCCGCGCCGCGATGTCCGAACACCTTGCCGCGGGTGCTGGTCCACTGATCGAGCACCTCATCGCACGCGGGGTAGTCGGAGACGCGGGGATATCTTAGGCGTTAGCTGTGAGGCCGCCGAACGGCTAGTTTCTGCCATCACCGTCGCATACGCTGCCATTGGGGTGGGCAACGTTAGAGGGAGAGAACCATGCCCCCATCGGTTGCGTTTCGCGCATCGGCGGTATTCGTCGCCTGCGTGACGGCCATCGCCTTAGCTCCGCCAGCCTTTGCCGAGCCGATGGACCCGATTCCCGGCAACGGTATCTTTGTGGTCGGGCCTGATATTGCACCAGGCCTCTATCACACGAGCGGGAGCGCGTCGACCTGGGGAGTTTGGATCAACAACGTGCCGACCCAGGACTCGATGTGCGCATGGTTTACCTACAGCACACCCGATGCGAACCATGACCACGTGCTCCAGACGAATATGTCCGTCGGACCGATGTTCGCGAATATCAACACATCTGTGAAGGCCTTCGAGTCGCAGAACTGTCAGCCCTGGACGCGGCAGTAGGTGCGGGGTGTGAATCACCGCATGACGTAAGGGAATTGCGGGCGCGGATACACGCCGTGCATGTCACGGCACGACGGTGGCTGCCGCCCTCCGTCGTCCTTAATCCCGTACTTGACGGCCAGCTCCGCGCCGATGAGCGTCAGCCCGCTGAGGTCGGCCAATTCCGGGTCTTCGTAGAGCCGCGAAATGACATGGCCGGTAAGTTCCGGAGTCTCGGCAATGTCGAGGATGTGGCCAAGTTTCCCCGGATTCCTTGCGATGATGTCCCGCACGCGCTGAGTCAGCAGCGATCCCATCCAGATCGATACCGCGGCGATCCCCGTGTCCTTGAAGTCCGCCGCCATATCCGCGGCCATTTTGTCGACGCCGGCCTTCGGCACACCGTAGGCGGGGCCGAACGCGTAGTGCGCCGCACCGGAGGCAGACGTGAAGACGACAAGGCCCTTGCGCTGCGCCAACATCAGAGGCACGGCGAACACGGTGGCCACATAGCTGCTGCGTAACCCGACGCCGAGGGTGTCCATGACCTCGAGCGGTTCTTCCCAAAACTTTGTTCGCCCCATCATCTCGTCGCGAATGATGGCGGCGTTGTTGACAAGTACGTCGATCTTGCCGTGGTCGCGATGGACCCGTTCGAAGAAGTCCTTCACCTGCTCGTCGTCGGCGTGGTCGACACGAACGGCAATACCCTTGCCGCCCAGGGCATTCACCTGCTCGGCCGTTTCCCGAATGGAGCCTGTAGGTGTGGACTCGCCGGAGCCCTCGGTGCGTCCCGTGACATAGACGGTATACCCGTGACCGCCGAGTGCTCGTGCGATGCCTGCGCCGGCCCCTCGGCTGGCGCCCGTGACGACGGCGATCGGGTTGCTGTTCGACATCATTCGGCCGTGGACCTACACAACGGCGCCGCCGTTGACGCCGATGACTTGGCCGGTGACATAGCCGGACACATCTGAACAGAGAAACGCGCACAACGCCGCGACGTCGTCACCGGTGCCGAGTCTTCCCGCGGGGATGGCCTTCGCCAGGACCTCCGTCGGCGGAAGTTTCTTGGCGCGCTGCTGCTCGCGCAGCATTGGAGTGTCGATGACGAATGGCGGGACGGTATTGATCGTGATTCCCCGCGACGCGTACTCCTGGGCCACGGTTTTGGTGAGCGCGATGACACCGCCTTTGGAAGCGGAGTAGTGGCCCTGGCCCACGGCGCCCTGCTGCCCGGCGGCCGACGAGATCGTCACGATGCGACCCCATTTCGCCGCCGCCATGTCGGAGAGCGCCGCCTGTAAGCAAAGAAACGTGCCGGTGAGATTAACCGCTAGATAGCGACTCCATTCCTCGAGCGTTATCTTGTCGAACCGAGTGAAGCCGGCGATGGCGGCGCTTGTCACAAGCACCTCGACGGGGCCCAGGACATCTCGGACTGTCGCGAAGGCCCGAGCGACGGCACCGGGATCGGACACGTCGACCTGCACGCCGAGGGCACTGCCCCCATCCGCGCGCAGCTCGTTGGCCACCTTGTCCGCGGCTTCGCCGTCGAGATCGAGCACGGCGACCCGACGCCCGCCGCGGGCGAGATGGGACGCGATCGCCTGGCCCAGGCCGGATCCGCCACCGGTGACCACCGCTACCCGATCCAACCTGCCCACCTGCGCCCTCCTGCTATACGGTCGTACTACATCGGCCTATACGACTGTATAGCACAATCGCGGAGGTGAAGGCACTACGTTCGCCGACGTGGCTGCGATGACCGACGCTTGCGGCGCACAGATCGGGTCTCGAGGGAGTCGAGGTACCTCTCGATGGCCTTGATCACTTCCTCATGCGCGCCACGGACTCCAATGCCTTCCTCGAGATTGAGGAACTTCGGGATGCCCGTCACCAGTAACGCGGTCGCGTTCAGCGACAGATCGCCACCAAGCCGCGCGCCTTTGCCGAACTTGCGCGCAAGCGCCTCGACTTCGACCCGGCGTACCTGGTTCGTGACGTCGGCGATGGCGGAACGAATCGACTTGCGGTGGTTGCCCAATGCCATGAATTCGGTCATCAGGGCACTGGTCGCCTCGTCCCAGCTGAAGTCCCACAGCGCGTGCAACGGATCGTCAGAGCGGGCTTCCAGCGCCATGGCCAATATCGCGAGGTTGCGCTGGGAGTAGCGCTGGATAGCGCCGAGAAAGATGTCGTCCAGGGACGGGAAGTAATACTGCACCAGGCTCGGCGTCACGCCCGCCTCGTTCGCCAACGCTCGATAGCTCACGCTGGCGTAACCGTCCTCGAGCATCATCTTCTCGACACAATCGAGAAGCGCATCGCGAGTCTTGGATGTTTCCGCGCCGACGCGACGGGGTGCTGCTGCCACATTCACCTCACTGGTCCGGTTGCAACCATTTCACACTCGCCATCCGCTGTACAGTCGTATAGTCTCACATCCGTGGACACCGACCTCAGTCTGCTGCGGCGCGACGTCCAGTATCTGCTCGATCGCACAGCCATTCTCGACTGCATCGCGCGCCATGCGCGGGGCTGCGATCGCCACGATGTGGACCTCATCAGCGCGGCCTACCACGATGATGGGGTGGACGAGCACGGCTTCGCGGTGAACGCGGGGCCAGACTACGGAGTGTGGGCCAACAAGACCCACGCCGAGACGTCGATCGTGCATACGCACAACATCACCACCCACTCCTGCGAGATCCAGGGCGAGACGGCGCATGCCGAGAGTTACGTCATCGTCGTCCTCATCGGTCCTGACGGGACCAGGGCTCAGTTCATTACCGGGCGCTACTTGGATAGGTTGGAACGCCGAGACGGTCAGTGGCGCATAGTGGTTCGCCGGTCGACAGTGGAGGGAATGTTTGTCGCCGACTCCCGTGTGTTGCGGTCGAAATTCTTCAAGGAGAAGGGCTACCTCCTCGGTACCCGTGATCGCGGGGACTTGTCATACCAACGCCCCTTGACGATGGGGAGCCCGGCGCCGGCCCGTTGGTAGATCCTTCCCGGGTTGGCCTCAGACGCCGGCCGGTCCGGGGGCGCCATGCATGTACAGCGTCTGACCCGAGCAGAAGCTCGACGCGTCGGACGCGAAAAACAATACTCCGTAGCCGATTTCATCGGGCTCACCAAGACGCCCCAACCCGTTGGTCATGGCGATCGCCTCCGGGTCGAGCCCGTGGCGGGCAGCGTCGTCCGTCAGTGTGGCCGCGCGCACGGCCCCCACGGCGATGGCGTTGACGCGGATGCCCCTGCGTGCCCATGCCGCGGCCATCGAGCCGGTCAGGCTGTTGACCGCCGCCTTGGCAGCACCGTAGGGCGCGGCCTGCGGCATGGCCAGCAGGCTCGCCCCGGAGGAGATGTTCACGATCGCGCCCTTGCCCTGATCCATCATCGGCTTGGCCGCTGCGCGCGAGAGGTGCCAGACGGCACCGAAGTTGAGTGCGAGCGTGCGGTCGAAGTCGTGGTCTGGCCACTTCAAGATGGACTTTGTCTCCGCTCCGCCCGCGCAGTTCACCAGGATGTCAATCCGCCCGAATTCCCGCAGGGTCTCATCGACGAGTACCTGGCATGCTTCGGCCGTGGTCACGTCGGTGGACACCGCCAGCGCCCGTCGCCCCAGGGCCTGCGCCTCCTTAGCGGTGGATTCCAGGGGATCGGGACGTCGACCGGCGAGCACGACGTCGGCTCCATGCTCGGCGAGCACCAAGGCCGAGCCTCGCCCAATTCCCGTGCCACCCCCCGTAATCACCGCCACCCGCCCTTCGAGGCAGAACCGATCGCTCACGTACAAGCCTCCGTTCACCTAGACTGTACGAGCGTACAGCAGATGCTATATGGTCGTACAGTCACCGGTGAGGAGCGGCGTTGAGCGAGGAACTGTACTACGACCCCTGGGATGTCGAGATCGACCTCGATCCCTACCCGGTCTACCGGCGGCTCCGGGACGATGCCCCGCTGTACCACAACGAGCGCCATGACTTCTGGGGTGTGAGCCGTTACACCGACGTCGAGGCGGCTCTGAAGGATCCGATCCGGCTGAGTTCGGCGAAGGGCGACATCCTGGAGGTGGTGAAGGCGGATCCCGTCATGCCGCCGGGGGTTTTCATCAATGAGGACCCCCCGCTGCATACGATCCACCGTGCGCTGGTGTCGCGGGCCTTCACACCGAAGAAGATGCGGGCGCTCGAGGACAAGGTGCGTGCCTTCTGTGCGGCCTGCCTCGACCCCCTGGTCGACGGAGAGGGCTTCGACTTCGTGCTCGATCTGGGGCGCGAACTCCCGATGCGCACGATAGGCATGCTCGCCGGCATCCCAGACGCCGACCAACCCTCGGTGCGCGACGTAGCGCATCGCGTCCTGCGCAATGAGCCGGGCAAACCTCTGCCGGTGAAGAAGGACCACTACTTCGACGGCGACATGTTCCGCGACTATGTGACCTGGCGCGAGAAGCATCCCTCGGACGACCTGATTACGGAGCTACTCAACGTCGAGTTCGACGACGAGACCGGAACGACGCGTCGCTTGACCAAGCAGGAATTGTTGATCTTTCTGGCGGTGGTCGCGGGTGCGGGCGTGGAAACCACGGGTCGATTGTTCGGCTGGATGGGCAAGGTGTTGGCCGAGCACCCCGATCAACGCAAGGAACTCGTCAACGATCACTCGCTCATCCCACTGGCGATCGAAGAACTCCTCCGATTCGAGCCGCCAGGCCCCCACGTTGCTAGGTACGTCGCCGCAGAGGATGTTCGGTTTCAGGATCGGGCGGTGCCTGCCGGGAGCGCGATCCTTGTGATGCTGGCCTCGGCCAATCGCGACGAGCGCCACTTCGAGGACCCCGATCGCTTTGATATTCACCGAAAGCCTGGCGGACACTTGACCTTCGGCCGCGGAGCCCACTTCTGCGTCGGTGCACCTCTGGCCCGATTGGAGGGCCGGGTAGCGCTGGAGGAGGTGTTGAACCGTTTTCCGTCGTGGCACGTCGACCTCGACAACGCCCGCCGGTCACGGACTTCCACTGTGCGGGGCTGGGACTCGATGCCGGCGATCATCGACTGATCTGGCACCCTGGACCCGGATCTGACAATTGACGGTTTCCGCTCAGGACCGCCGTCTTACCCACGCCATGCCAACAGCTCCTTGAGCTCGGTGAAGTCGTAGCCGTCGTCGGTCGGGTGGATCTCCGTCGTGAACAGGGTCACGCCTTCATCGGCGAAGGCATCGCCGTCGGTGCCGGGAAGCCAGCCGATCGATCGCTCGATCGCCACGGGGTCGCGCCCAGCGGCTTGCGCGTGCTGGCTGACCAAGTCGTTCTTGTGGCGGAAGGTTTCGAGGTCGAAGAACGAGTGCCAGATGTCGGCGTATTGGCCCACGAGGGGCAGTACCTTGCGTTCACCGCCGCCCCCCATCAGCAGCGGAATGTCGCGGACTGGAGGCGGAACCAGTTGGTTTAACCGCTCTTTGATGCGCTTTACCCCGTCGCCAAATTGCGACATTCGTGAGCCGATAGTGCCGAAGTCGTATCCGTACACTTCGTAGTCCTTGGGATACCAGCCCGCGCCCACACCAAGGATCACTCGCCCGTTGCTGATGTGGTCGACGGTACGGGCCATGTCGGCGAGCAGATCGGGGTTGCGAAAACCGATGCCGCTGACCAGTAACCCGATCTCGGCGCGGGACGTGATTTCGCCCCACGAGGCTAGGGCGGTCCATCCCTCGAAGTTGTTCACGTCGGGTTGCTGGTCGTCCAACACCGCCTCGTTGTTGGCAATTGTCACGAACGGTTTATGGAAGTGGTCGTACCCGAAAATCGCATCGGCGCCGAGGTCTTCGGCTTGCAGTACCGCATCCCGCCACGCCCGATAGCTGGGCGCCCCGCCCGGCCAGATTTGCACGCCGATCCTGATCTTGCGGTCGGATGGACGCCGGCCGCCGTTCGAGGTGTCGGTTTCTGCGGACGCGGTCATCTACTGGGCCCCCATCTCTATGCGTTAACAGTGGTTCTAACCGTCGGTCTGGCCGGTCAATTCCCCGGCCGTCGGCTCGAGTGTGAAAGCTGCTGGCCACGAAGGGGTTAGACAAGCAGCCTGATCTTTGCCCTCAGTGCGACAATGGCGTGCGGGAGCGAGGGAGTCGGATGACAGGCATCAACGGCAAAGTCGTGGCCATCACGGGGGCAAGCAGCGGGATCGGCGAGGCCACCGCGCGTCTGCTCGCCGCGGCCGGCGCGAGGGTGGTCCTCGGCGCGCGCCGCACCGAACGTCTCAATGAGATCGCGCGCGAGATGCATGATGCCCAGGGAGGGGTCGTCACCTGCGGTATCGACGTCACCCGCCGCGAGGACCTCGAACGGCTGGTCGGTACGGCCACCGATACGTTCGGTCGCCTCGATGTGCTGGTGAGCAATGCGGGCATCAGCAAGATCGGACCGATGGCGGATCTTGACCTCGACGGCTGGTCGGCCATGATCGACGTCAACCTGCGCGGTGTGCTGCACGGAATCGCCGCGGCGCTACCAGTGTTCCGCCGGCAGGGCCGCGGCCACTTCGTGACGACGGTGTCCACGGCCGGGCTGAAGATTGTGCCCACCATGGCGGTGTACGCGGCCACCAAGAACGCTGTTCGCGCGGTCATGGAGGGCCTGCGCCAGGAGTCGACCGACGGCGTGGTGCGCACCACGTCGATATCGCCTGGATTTGTCGATACCCAACTCGACAGTTCCATCGACGATGAGGCGGTGCGTGCGCGGATCCGGCGCAGGATGAACGACTTTGGCCTCCCGCCCGCAGCGGTTGCACGGGCCATCGGATTCGCCATCGAACAGCCCGACGACGTGGAAATCGGTGACATAACCATCCGCCCGACCATCCAGGACTAGCAGGACCCAGGGAGCACCCGATGATCAAGGTTTTCGGATACCTGAAGCGCAAGCCTGGCCTGTCGCCGCAGGAGTTCGCTGACTACTACGAGCACAACCACGTGCCGCTCGTGCTGAGCAAGGCATTCATGCCATTGGTGTACAAGCGCAACTACATCCAGCGGGGGGACGCCTTCAACATCGAAGGTAGTGAGATCAGCTTCGACTGCATGACCGAACTCGTCTTCGCCGACCGAGACGACCTGTCCGCCTGGATGGCCAGCCTTGGCGGCGAGGAGATTGCCCGAGACGAAGAAAACTTCATCGATCGGGCCGCAACGCGAGCCTACGTGGTGGACGAGCGCTCCAGCGCGGGCTGAGCGCCGCGCCGCCCAGGGACGGCATCGACATCGAATTGCCGCTGAAAACCGGCGGTGCGGTCGTCGGCGACAGAGTGACGCTTGCCCTCGACGTCGAGGCGGTCAGGCAGGCCTGACGCCGCGTTGGGTCAACATCTCCCGAAGCCGGTGGATGTCGACCTTGCCGGTGGCGCCGCGCGGCACGTTGTCGTCGGATTGCA
>Ga0075363_100000410_pt1 | contig 13237 bp, 12 predicted proteins | sample EndMetdeltDD1763_FD_71470 | JGI IMG/M metagenome (GOLD analysis project Ga0075363, IMG submission 71470) | Populus endosphere microbial communities from Tennessee, USA - Endosphere MetaG P. deltoides DD176-3 | ecosystem: Host-associated > Plants > Roots > Endosphere | place: USA: Tennessee...
GGAAGACGGCGTCAAGCTGATGGGCTTCGGCCACCGGGTCTACAAGAACTACGACCCGCGGGCGCGCATCGTCAAGGAGCAGGCCGACAAGATCCTCGGCAAGCTCGGGGGCGACGACGAACTGCTGGACATCGCCAAGGAGCTCGAAGAGATCGCCTTGACCGACGAGTTCTTCATCGAGCGCAAGCTGTACCCGAACGTCGACTACTACACCGGCGTGATCTACCGCGCGATGGGCTTCCCGACCCGCATGTTCACTGTGCTGTTCGCCCTGGGCCGGCTGCCCGGGTGGATCGCGCACTGGCGGGAGATGCACGACGAGGGTGGCGGCAAGATCGGCCGTCCGCGTCAGATCTACACCGGGTACACCGAGCGCGACTACGTCGACTCCGGCTCACGCTGACCGCACTCATTTTCTTTTCGCCCAAACGGACAAACTGGTGCAGAAGTACGAGTGATTTCCGCCATTTCGTCGATTTCGGCGTCGGTAGGGCTTGCCATCGCAACAGTTGTAGTTTCACAATAGTTGTGTGAATGAAAGTGTCGTCCGCTCACTGAGCCCCAGGCGTAAGGCCATCATCCTGGTGTCCTGCTGCCTGAGCCTGCTGATCGTGTCGATGGACGCGACGATCGTCAACGTCGCCATTCCGAACATCCGCGCCGATCTCGGCGCCACGGCATCGCAGCTGCAGTGGGTCATCGACATCTACACGCTGGTGCTGGCGTCGCTGCTGCTGCTGGCGGGGGCCGCCGGCGACAGGTTCGGCCGCAGGCGCACATTCCAGATCGGGCTGACGGTGTTCGCGCTCGGTTCGCTGCTCTGCAGTCTCGCACCCAATATCCAGACCTTGATCGCCGCACGGTTCGTCCAGGCGATCGGCGGCTCGATGATGAATCCCGTCGCGATGTCGATCATCACCCAGGTGTTCACCGGCCGTGTCGAGCGCGCCCGCGCGATCGGGGTGTGGGGCGGTGTGGTCGGCATCTCCATGGCGCTCGGCCCGATCGTCGGCGGGGCGCTGATCGAATACGTCAGCTGGCGCTCGGTGTTCTGGATCAACCTGCCGATCTGCGCGCTGGCGATCCTGCTGACCGCCATCTTCGTGCCCGAGTCCAAGTCGGTCACGATGCGCGATGTCGACCCGATCGGACAGGGTCTCGGCATGGCCTTCCTGTTCGGCACCGTGTTCGTGCTCATCGAAGGTCCGAACTTCGGCTGGGTCGACGTGCGCACGCTCGGCGTTGCCGCCGTCGCGATCGTTGCGCTGATTGCGTTCCTGGCATTCGAGTCCCGACGCCATGACCCGTTCATCGATCTTCGCTTCTTCCGCAGCATCCCGTTCGCGTCCGCGACCATGATCGCGGTGTGTGCCTTCGCCGCCTGGGGTGCATTCCTCTTCATGATGTCGCTGTACCTGCAGGACGAACGTGGCTTCTCCGCGATGAATACCGGTCTGATCTATCTACCGGTAGCCATTGGCGCGCTGGTGTTTTCGCCGCTGTCGGGCCGAATGGTCGGACGCTGGGGGAGCCGGCCGTCGTTGATCATCTCGGGCGTGCTGATCACCGCGGCGACGGGGATGCTCACCGCACTGTCCGCGACGACGCCGGTGTGGCAACTACTCGTGATCTTCGCGGTGTTCGGTGTCGGCTTCTCCATGGTGAACGCGCCGATCACCACGGCGGCCGTCAGCGGCATGCCGACCGATCGGGCCGGCGCGGCCTCGGCGGTCGCGAGCACCAGCCGCCAGGTCGGCGTCAGTCTCGGTGTCGCGGTGTGTGGTTCGATCGCCGGGTCGGCGCTCGCGACGGCTGGTGCAGACTTCGCGGTCGCGGCCCGGCCACTGTGGATCATCTGCGCGGCACTCGGGGTGACGATCACCGCGCTCGGCGTCTACTCGACGTCCGCACGCGCGCAGCGTTCGGCCGAACGTCTCGCGCCACTGATCGCGGGAACCGACGCTCGACTGGAGGTCGCCGATGTCCGGTAACCCGTTGGCCGACGAGGTCTGGCACGCCATGGCCGAGGTCGTGATCGACAACCGCGACTCCTGGAAGCGGGCCGTGGTCGAGCGATCGGGCTTGCCGTTCAGCAGGATTCGCGTCCTGCGGCGCTTGTCGCGCCGTCCGATGACGGTCAAGGATCTGGCGCACGCGGCGACCATCGACGCGCCCGCGGCGACGGTGGCCGTCAACGATCTCGAGGAGCGTGGTCTGGTGGTGCGCGAGATCGATCCGGCGAACCGACGCTGCAAAATCGTGTCGCTCACCGATGAGGGCCACGCGATGCTTCGCATGATCGACACAACCGAGGATCCGGCGCCCGAGGTGCTGGCGTCACTCGACGACGCAGAGCTGCAGTCGCTGAAGGCGCTCATCGACAAACTCGCGTCAGGCTAGCTCTCCAGCAACGCCATCGCGGCGTTGTGACCGCCGATCCCCGACACCGCGCCGCCTCGACGTGACCCCGAGCCGCACAACATAATCCGGTCATGGGCGGTCGCTACGCCCCAGCGCCGCGCCGGCGTGTCCAGTGGCTCATCGTTTTCGGCGAACGGCCACGTCAATCCGCCGTGGAAGATGTTGCCGCCAGTCATGCCCAGCGAGTGCTCCAGGTCGGCGGTGGTCTTCGCCTCGATGCACAGCCGTCCCGACGAATCCTGCATCAAGACATCTTGAATGGGTTCGGCCAGAACGGAGTTCAGCGATTTGAGCACCGCCGAGGTCAGCGTGTCCCGCATCCGGTCGGGGTCACCGGACGAAACCAAGGTATGCGGTGTGTGCAGGCCGAACACCGTCAGCGTCTGGGCACCCGAGGCGCGAAGACTGTCGGACAGAATCGTCGGGTCGGTCAAGGAGTGGCAGTAGATCTCGCAGGGCAGCGGGTCGGGCACCACACCGTGGTCCGCACGCGTGTACGCGGTGTCGAGTTGGCGGTAGGTCTCGTTGATGTGGAAGGTCCCGCCGAAAGCCTGCTCCGGCGATACGGTTTCGTCGCGCAGCCGCGGTAGTCGCTGCAGCATCAGGTTGACCTTCACCTGCGAGCCGGGAGCCGGGGCGGGCGCGGGTTCGCCGAGCAGCCTGGCCAGCACGGTCGGCGTCACGTTCGACAGGATGTGCCCGGCATGAACGCGATGGTCGCGGCCGTCCCGGTGATAGCGCACCTCACCATCGGGGTCGATGGCGTAAACCTCGGCGTCACAGATGATTTCGGCACCGTAACCAGTGGCCGCGGCGGCCAGTGCGCCGCTGACCGCACCCATGCCGCCAATCGGGACGTCCCAGTCGCCGGTGCCGTTGCCGAGCAGGTGGTACAGGAAACAGATGTTCTGTGTCAGCGTCGGATCGTCGAGGCGGGCGAACGTGCCGATCAGTGCATCGGTGGCCATCACGCCACGTACGAGGTCGTTGGACACGGCGTCGGCGATGGCGCACCCGATCGGCTCATCGACCATCAGATTCCACGCGGCGTCGTCACCCACGTGCCTGCGCGCTTCGTCGCGGGTGCACAGCGGCCGCAGCAGCGTCGGCCACATTCGCGACGTCAGCCCGCGACAGCGACGGTAGAACTCGTCGAAACCGGCCTCATCTGCCGCTGCGCCGACCGAGCCGAACGTCGACGGCGGCCCGATCAACAACCCGGTCCGGCCACCGGTCTCCGGGTCGGGCGTGTACGACGAATAGCGTCGGCGCACGAGACGAACCCGTGCGCCCAGATCCTCGACGATGCGCCGGGGCAGCAGGCTCACCAGATACGAGTAGCGGGAGAGTCGCGCGTCGACACCGTCGAAGGCGTGGGCGGACACCGCCGCACCGCCGACGTGGTCGAGTCGCTCCAGCACCTGCACGCGCCGGCCGGCCCGGGCCAGGTACGCGGCAGCGACCAGACCGTTGTGGCCGCCACCGACGATGACGACGTCGAACTGGTTCAGTTGAGGTAGCCCTCGACCTCGTCGGGCGGACGGACGCTTGCCGCGTCCGGATCGCCGCCGGTCTCACGAAGCGCGCGGCGCTGACGCAGCAGATCCCAGCACTGGTCCAGTTGCACCTCCAGCGCACGCAGGCGCTGATGCTCTTCGGACTCGTCGATTTCGCGGTGCTGTAGCTGAGCTCGCAGTTCCTTCTCCTCGGCCACCAGTTCGTTGACCTGATCGAGAATGTCTTGGTCTTTCGCCATGGCTTCAGTGTGCCCGACTACGGTGGATACGGTGACTTCCAATTCAGGACAGAAGCCCGAGATCGAGTTCATCGACGGTCCTCCTCCCACCGAGCTGGTCATCAAGGACCTGGTCGTCGGCGACGGCGCCGAGGCGGTACCCGGTGGCAATGTCGAGGTGCACTACGTCGGCGTCGAGTTCGACACCGGTGAGGAGTTCGACAGCTCGTGGGCGCGTAACGAGTCGATCGAATTCCCGCTGCGCGGCCTGATCCAGGGTTGGCAGGACGGCATCCCCGGGATGAAGGTCGGCGGCCGGCGCCAGCTCGTCATCCCGCCGGAGCAGGCCTATGGTCCCGCTGGCGGCGGACACCGGTTGTCCGGCAAGACGCTCATCTTTGTCATCGACCTACTCGGCACCCGCTAGCTCGGACCGGGCAGCCTCAGCAGTAGGCGGGCGCCGCCGAGCGGGCTCTCCTCCAGAGCGGCTGTGCCGCCGTGCAATTCGGCCTGCTGCGCGACCAGCGCGAGCCCCAGTCCCGACCCCGAGTGCGACGCGGTCGAGCCGCGTTGGAACCGGTCGAACACGATCGTGCGTTCCTGCTCGGGAACCCCGCTGCCGTCGTCGTCGATCGCGATCTCCACACCGGCGCGCGAACTGACCGCCGACAGCTGCACGCGGGACGCACCGCCGTGTTTGACAGCGTTGGCGATCGCGTTGTCCACCGCCAGCCGCAGCCCGGCGGGCAGCCCGACGATGATCACCGTCGGCGCGGGCACCAACGACACGTCCAGGTCCGGGTAGACCCGCATCGCGTCGTGTGCGGCGCGGTCCAGCAGTTCGGTGATGTCGACGGGCACGTGGTCATCGGCCGTCGACAGCTCACCCTGGGCCAGCCGCTCCAGCGCCCCGAGTGTGGCCTCGATGCGCGATTGGGTGCGGATGACGTCGTTGACGACCTCCTTGCGCTGGTCCTCTTCCAGGTCCAGCGTGGCCAGCACTTCGAGGTTGGTCCGCATCGCGGTGAGCGGCGTCCGTAGTTCGTGTGCCGACACCGATGCGAAATCGCGTGCCGACGTCAGCGCGGCCTTGGTCTTCTCCTGTTCGGTCCACACACGTTCGACCAGTCCCTGCACCGCCTCGGCGATCTCAACCGCCTCCGTCGCGCCCGCGACGTCGATGTCGGGGTCCTCGTCACCGGCCTCGATCTGACGGGTCTGCTGGGCGAGTCGTTTGAACGGGCGCACCGCGAACGCGGCCAGCACCCACCCGCCGACGGTCGCGGCGCCGATCGCCAGGGTGCAGATGATGATGACCCGGCGGTGCAGGTTGTTGATGTCGGCGATGGTCCCTTCGTAGGTCGCCCCGACGGCCACCGACATCGGTTCGGGTAACCGGATGTCGACGGTCCGGACCCGGTAGCGCACGCCATCGATATACGTGTCGGCGTAACCCGGCTCCATCTGCGGCAGGACGACATCCGAGTTCGACGTGACCTGCCCGCCCTTGCGCACGGTGATGATGGCGTCTTGATCGTTGGGCGACTTCGGGATCTCGTCGAGCCCGCGCGGCAGGAACGGGATCGCGAAGCCGGCGGCCTCGTCGAGCCTGCGGTCCAGCCGCTCGTTCCACGCGTCGGTGATGCCGAACCAGACCACGGTGCCCGCGATCACCACGACGATCGCTCCGGCGATGGCGCTGGTGAACGCCACTCGCTGTCGAAGTGAGGGAGTCCGCCGGAAGACGCGCGTCAGGATGCTCATCGGACTACTGCGTGCGCAGGACGAATCCCACTCCGCGCACGGTGTGCAGCAGCCTGGGTGCGCCGCCGGCTTCCAGCTTGCGGCGCAGGTATCCGATGAAGACGTCGACGACGTTGGTGTCGGCGGCGAAATCGTAACCCCACACCAGCTCGAGCAGCTGGGCGCGTGACAGCACCGCGGTCTTGTGCTCGGCCAGCACGGCGAGCAAATCGAACTCGCGCTTGGTGAGGTCGACGTCGACACCGTTGACGCGGGCGCGGCGCCCGGGAATGTCGACCTCGAGCGGTCCGACCTGGATGGTCTCCGAGGAGAACGTCGCTGTGGAACCGCGGCGGCGCAGCAGCGCCTTGACTCGCGCTACCAGCTCTTGCAGCACGAACGGTTTGACGAGGTAGTCGTCGGCCCCGGCCTCCAGGCCGGCGACCCGGTCGTCGACCGAGCTGCGTGCCGACAGGACGCACACGGGAACGTCGTTGTCCATCGCGCGCAGCGCTGTCACCACGCTGACGCCGTCGAGCACCGGCATGTTGATGTCGAGCACGATCGCGTCGGGGCGGGTCTCGGTAGCACTGCGCAGCGCTTCGGCACCGTCGATCGCGGTGGACACGTCGAAACCGGATAGCCGCAGTCCGCGCTCGAGCGAGGCGAGCACGTCGGGGTCGTCGTCGACCACGAGCACCCGGGGAGAGGCAGCGCCACTGTCCATGGCGACAATCTTGCCTGATGGCGCGCCCACCATGTGTCAGGCGCGTAAGGACGACGGTCTCACCGCAGCGACGGTCTTGTCACCGCCGGGTCACGGCCCGTGAAACGATCGGCTGATAGCAAAGCGGGCAAATTCGCGCGCTGCTAGCATCCGAAACTTGTGCCAGCTCCTTCTCCCCGGCTGATCGTCGAGCCCGATGACGGTGTGGAACCGGTCCGTGAATTGATCCTTTCGGCACAGAATTCACTGCTGATCAAACAATTCACGTTCACCGAAGAGATCTTGATCGACGCGGTGATCGAGCGGCGCAACGCGGCTGTCGACGTGCGCGTCATGCTCAACCCCGCGCGCTCGGGTGGCGATCGGGCCAACGACGAGACGTTCCAGCGCTTCGCCGACGCCGGTATCGACGTGAAGTGGTCGAACCCGAAGTTCTATGTCACGCATGAGAAGTCGATCGTGGCCGACGACCGCGCCGCCCTCGTCGCGACCTTCAACCTCTGCACGAAGTACTTCACGATGACCCGCGACTACGGCGTGATCACGCACGACCCCGTGCACGTCGCACAGATCGTCGAAGTCTTCAATGCCGATTGGCAGGAGCTGGATTGGACCTGCTCGGCGTACGAGGGTCTGCTCTGGAGCAATTCCAATTCGCGCTATCACATGGCGCAATTCATCGACACGGCAAAATACCGGCTCGATATTCAGCACCCCAAGTACGTCGACGCCGTCATTCTCGAGCGAATCGCGGCCGCGGCTGATCGGGGCGTGAAGGTGCACGTGCTCTGCGGCGGTAAGCACGGCATCAGCGAGTGGGACATCCTCGACACCTTCGCGTCGTTGCGTACGCTGCGCCGATTCGGGGTCAAGGTGCACAAGCAGAAGAATCTGCGGGTGCACGCGAAGCTGTTGCTGGTGGACGACGAACGCGCGCTGATCGGCTCGATGAACATCGACCGCAGCGCCTTCGATCTGCGCCGTGAACTGGGAATTCTCGTGTCAGACGCGCCGACGGTGGCCCGTCTGAAAGAGGTCTTCCAATCGGACTGGGACCTGTCGCACCACTACGAGCCACCGGATCCGCTCGAGCCCGCCCATCATCACGAGGACGACTTCCCGCACGATCACGAACTCATGCATGAGTGAGACCGAGCCAGGGCTCGAGAAGGTCCCGCTGGCCGAACTGGCGTGGACGTTCAATCACATAGCGCTGGCGTCGTTCGGCGGTGGTCTTTCAGCCTGGTCGCGCGAGGTGCTCGTCGTCGAGAAGAAGTGGCTCGGCGAAGAGGAATTCCTGTCCGCGATGACGATGTGCCGGATCCTGCCCGGCGCGAACCAGGTCAACATGGCGGTGTTCGCGGGCAGCAAGATGCGCGGGCTGCCGGGCGTGCTCGCGGCGCTGTTCGGTCTGTGCTTCGTGCCGGTGATCATCGTTCTGGTGATGGCGTTCCTCTACTTCCGCTTCAAGGAGCAAGCGGCGGTCAAAGGTGTGCTGCACGGCGCATCGGCGGCGGCTGTCGCACTGACGATCGCGATGGTGATCCAGACCGGAAGGAAGTGCCTGACCGGACTCGTGCCGATCGCGCTCTTCCTGGCGGCGTTCGTGCTGAACGGCATCGTGCGACTGCCACTACCGCTGACGCTGCTGATCGTCGCGCCGCTGGCGTTCGCGTGGGCGTGGCCGAGAAACCGTGCCGCACAATCGTCATGAACACCTACCTTCAGTTGGCCGGCATGTTCGCCGGGCTGTCCCTGCTGTCGATCGGCGGCGGCAATGCGGTGCTGCCCGACATGCATCGGCAGGCGGTCGACGGCCATCACTGGATGTCCAACGCGCAGTTCGCCGACATCTTCTCGATCTCGCAGACCGCGCCGGGTCCGAGCATCCTGATCGTGACGCTCGTCGGTTACGGCGCCGGACTGTCGGTCGGTGGCGTGCCCGGCGCGATCCTCGGGGGGCTCATCGCCACAGTCGCGATGATCGTGCCCGCGGCCTCGCTCATGTACACGGTGACGCTGTTCTGGCAGAAGGCGCAGAAGTCGAAGTGGCGCATCGCGGTCGAGAAGGGCTTCGCGCCGTTGACCGTCGGTCTGATCATGGCGACCTCGGTGGTGATGAGCCGGACCGCCGACCATGACTGGCGGGCCTACCTGCTGACCGCGTTGTGCACAGCGATCTTCGTCTTCACCAAGACCAATCCGTTGATCGTGGTGGCGGCCGCCGGCGTCATCGGCTATTTCGGAATTGTTTGACGCAGGCGAAAAAAAGGGTGTGGTTCGTCTAGCGGATAGGCGTCCGTACTGCTATCCACATAGGGTGACGGTCAAATCTCCCGATTCTGTCGGGGCTCCGCCGCCTGAACAGGCGCCGAATCCGCAGTCGGCTTCGCGCTCGATCCCAGACCTGTGCCGCGCCCTGATCAACAACCGCACCTTCGAGCTCGCGATCGTCGCGGTGATCGTCGTGAACGCGATCGTGCTGGGGATGGGGACGTACTCGGACCTCGCGAGCGAGTACGAACCCCTGTTCAGCACGATTTACAACGTCATCCTCGGCATCTACGTCGTCGAGTTGCTCATCCGCCTGACGGCGTATCGGTGGAATCCGCGCGAGTTCGTCAAGGACGGCTGGAACGTCTTCGACTTCATCGTCGTCGTCGCATCTTTCGTGCCGTCGCTGCGCGCCAACGCCATGCTGCTGCGGCTCGTGCGGCTGCTGCGCATCGTGCGCCTGGTGCGCTTCCTGCCCGACCTGCGCATGCTGGTCTCCGCGGCCGGACGAAGCGTGCCGGGTATCGCGTCGTTGGCTGCGGCGACGTTCGTGCTGATCTTCATCTACGGGATGCTCGGGTGGGTGCTGTTCGGCGGCCACGATCCGGCCAACTACGGCAACGTGGGCCAGGCGATGCTGACGATGTTCGTCATGCTCACGCTGGAAAACTTCCCCGACAATGTCGCGATGGGCCAAGCGGTTTCGCAGTGGTCGATCGTGTACTTCATCAGCTATGTGCTGCTCGCCAGCTTCCTGATCTTCAACCTCTTCATCGGCATCGTGTTGAACTCGATGGAGGAGGCGCGAGCGTCTGACCGCAAGGAGCACGAGACCGACGACCTGCTGTCGCGTTTGCGAGCCGCGCGAGAGGCGTTGGAGCAGGCCGAAGAGGAGCTGCAGAAAACCCATCGCGACGACCGCTAACCGCGTCGCACTTCCCTGCTGTGCGCCAGGTGTATTGCCTGCCTGAGCGTGTGCCGGCATCCGACTGCCTGCCAGGAAGCATTTGACCTCAATGTTTGTTGAGGTTTTACGGTGCGCCCAGCACGTTAGCAGTTTGCACGCAATGGGAAGATCTACTAAGTGACCGAGTCCTTGAATGCGCTTCGCGCGGCGCCGGCTATCGCGCCGCCGGCCAAGCGCGCGAGGGCGAGCTCGGATCTGTGGCGCATGCTGCCCTACCTCATGCCGTACCGCCTCCGCTGGATCGCGATGGTGGCGACCGCACTGCTGTCCCTCGTCGCGACGGTGGCGATACCCCTGATGACCAAGGCCGTGATCGACGGCCCGGTGCGACATCAGGATCAGCAGGGCCTGTGGCTGCTCGGAGCCGCGACGATGGGCGTCGGCATCTCCGAGGCGGTGCTGTGGTTCATCCGGCGGTGGCTGGTCGCGCGCGCCACGATGGGCGTCGAAGCCGATATCCGCAAGGACCTCTATGCCCGTCTGCAGATCCTGCCGATGAGCTTTCACGGCCGCTGGCAATCCGGGCAGCTGCTGTCGCGAATCATGAACGACCTCGGCACGATTCGTCGTTTCATGTCGTTCGGCATGGTCTTTCTGATGCTGTCCACCATCCAGATCACCGCCGTGACCATCATCCTGTTGACGATGTACTGGCCGCTCGGTGTGGTGGTGCTGCTGTCGATCGTGCCGATCGCCGCGACCGTGCTGCATTTCCAACAGGAGTACGTGCGGCTGTCGCGGCTGGCCCAGGACCAGTCGGGCCACGTGGCCACCCACGTCGAGGAATCCGCGCTCGGGCTGCGCGTGGTGAAGTCGTTCGGCCGCGAGGAGTACGTCTACGAGCGGTTCGACGAACAGGTCAAAGATCTCTATGACACCCAGGTCACCAGGGTGTCGGTGTCCGCGAAGTTCTGGACGCTGCTCGAGGTCATTCCGAACCTGACGCTTATCGTGGTGCTGGGCTTCGGCGCCTACGCCGCGGGGCACGGTCTGGTCACCATGGGCACGCTCGTCGCGTTCATCACGATGATGCTGTCGCTGGTCTGGCCGATCGCGTCGCTGGGCTTCCTGCTGTCGATGACGCAGGAGTCGTTCACTGCGGCCAACCGCATCGCCGAGATCTTCGATGCACCAATGGACATCGTCGACGGGCCCGATGGCGTTTCGCCGTCGTCCGGCCGGCTCGAACTCGTCGACGTCGGATTCCGTTTCCCGGACGCCAAGGACGACGACTGGGCGCTACGACACGTCACCGTCACCGTGGAACCGGGTGAGACGCTGGCGCTGGTCGGCGCAACGGGTTCGGGCAAGTCCGTCTTGGCGTCGCTGGTGTCGCGGCTCTACGACGTCACCGAGGGCTCGATCCGCATCGACGGCACCGACATTCGCGATTTGACGCTGCCCGCGCTGCGGTCGACGGTGGCCACCGCGTTCGAGGATCCGACGCTGTTCTCCATGTCGGTCGCCGAGAACCTGCGGCTGGGCGCTCCGGATGCGACCAACGAGCAGATGGCCCAGGCGATCGACGTCGCCGCCGCGCAGTTCGTCTACGATCTGCCGTTCGGCCTGGACACCCGCATCGGCGAGCAGGGCATGAGCCTGTCCGGTGGTCAGCGGCAACGGCTTTCGCTCGCCCGCGCCATCCTGGCAGCACCACGAATCCTCGTCCTCGACGACACGCTGTCCGCCCTGGACGTGCACACCGAGGCGGTGGTCGAAGAGGCGTTGCGCCGAGTGCTGCACGAGGTGACCGGAATCGTCGTCGCGCACCGGGCCTCGACCGTATTGCTCGCGGACAAGGTCGCACTGCTGGACGACGGTGTCATCACCCACGTCGGTACGCACGCGGAATTGCTTTCCTCCGTACCGCAATACCGCTACCTGCTCGCCGCTGACGACGAACTCGACGACGGCTGCGAGCGGGCCTGCGACTGGCAGGAGGACGACGACCGTCACCGGCTCGATCACACGTACACCGAGCAGGAAGCGCTGGAGGGCGAACGCGTCGACCGGCGTTTTGTCACCTCGGAGGCTGAGGGCCGATGAGCACCACGGAATGGCGCGGCCGGTTCGACGAGGTCGCCGAAGACGACCTACCGATCGACGAGAGTCTGCCGCGGCGGCGCGAGGCGCGTGCGCTGCTCGGCTCGCTGCTGCGCCCCTACGGCAGGACGGTGGCGTTGCTTGCGCTCGTCGTCGTGGTGGAAAACGTTGCACGCCTGTCTGTTCCGATTCTGGTTCAGCGCGGCATCGACCGCGGTATCCCGCCGATCGTCGACGGTGGTTCGGCGCAGACCCTCATGGTCGTCGTGGCCACCTTGGCCGGGGTGGTGCTGGTGCAGGCCGTCAGCAGGATCTTCTTCCTGCGGCGGTCGGGCCGCATCGGGCAGAAGGTCCTGACGGAGTTGCGGCGCCGGGTGTTCCGGCACTTCCAGCGACTCGACATCAGGTTCCACGACCGCTACACCTCGGGGCGGGTGGTGAGCCGGTCCACCAACGACATCGAGGCCATCCAGGACATGCTGGAGACCGGCTTCGACAGCATGATCACCGCGGCGCTGACTCTGGTGGGTACCTCCATTCTGCTTGTGACGCTGGATGTTCGGCTCGGCCTGATGTGCCTCATCGCCTTCCCCATCCTCGTCGTGCTGATCTGGTGGTTCCGCAACGAGTCGGCCAAGATCTATCGCAAGGTGCGCGAAAGCGCGGCGTTGGTGATCGTGCAGTTCGTCGAGACGATGACCGGCATCAAGGCCGTGCAGGCGTATCGGCGCGAGCCGCGTAACCAGGAGATCTTCGAGGACATCGCCGACGACTACCGCGAGATCAACGAGAAGACCTTCCGGTTGCTCGCGATCTTCATGCCCGGTGTGAAGCTCGTCGGCAACCTGACCACAAGCGTGGTGCTGCTCTACGGCGGCTACCGCGTGCTGCACGGTGAGATGACGATCGGCACCTTGGCCGCATTCCTGCTGTACCTGCGGATGTTCTTCGAGCCGATGCAGGAGATCTCGCAGTTCTTCAACACATTCCAGTCCGCGTCGTCGGCGCTGGAGAAGCTGGCCGGTGTGCTCGCCGAGAAGCCGGGCATCCGCGATCCGGAGGAGCCCGTCGCGCTGGACACGGTGCAGGGCGAGATCGCCTTCCACGATGTGCAGTTTTCGTATGTCGAGGGCCGTCCCGTGCTGCCGGACCTCGACTTCACGGTGCCCGCGGGTCAGACCGTCGCACTCGTCGGCACCACGGGCGCGGGCAAGACGACGATCGCGAAACTCATTGCGCGCTTCTATGATCCATCATCGGGCTCGGTCACGCTGGACGGTGTCGACCTGCGCGACCTCGCTCAGACCGACCTGCGTCGCCACGTCGT
>Ga0075363_100000411_pt1 | contig 13225 bp, 10 predicted proteins | sample EndMetdeltDD1763_FD_71470 | JGI IMG/M metagenome (GOLD analysis project Ga0075363, IMG submission 71470) | Populus endosphere microbial communities from Tennessee, USA - Endosphere MetaG P. deltoides DD176-3 | ecosystem: Host-associated > Plants > Roots > Endosphere | place: USA: Tennessee...
CGGTTGTAGTCGATGATCCACCAGCAGTTCTCGAGGCCGTGCTTCCAGTACTCGAGCAGCGCCTCGTGCACGTTGCCCTCGTCGATCTCGGCGTCGCCCATGATGCCGATCATGCGGCCCTTCGGCCAGGCCGGGTTCCAGCCCTTGGCGTGCACGTAGTCCTGCACGAGGCTTGCAAATCCCGTCTCGGCGATGCCGAGGCCGACCGATCCCGTCGAGAAGTCGACGTCGGCGGTATCCTTGGTGCGCGAGGGGTAGGACTGCACGCCGCCGAAGGCGCGGAAGTTCTGCAGCTTGCCGAGCTCCTGGTTGCCGAGCAGGTATTGGATGGCGTGAAACACCGGGCTCGCGTGCGGCTTGACGGCGACGCGATCCTCCGGCCGCAGCACGTGGAAATACAGCGCCGTCAGCAGCGTGACGAGCGAGGCCGAGGAGGCCTGGTGGCCGCCCACCTTCAGCCCGTCGCCGCGATCGCTCTCGTGGTTGGCGTGGTGGATCATGTACGACGACAGCCACAGCACCTTGCGCTCCAGCTCGCGCAGGATGTCGATCTCCGAGGCCTGTCGGGGCAGCATGCGCGACGCTTCCATCAGCCGTTCACTCCTGCAAGGCGAAGTCGACCAGCGCCCTCGCGTGGATCAATGTGGTGTCGAAGGTCGGCAGGGCCGAGTTGCGGTCGCTGAGCAGCATACCAACTTCCGTGCAGCCCAGCAGCACGCTATCGGCTCCGGCCCGCCTGGCCTTCGCGGTCATGGCCTCGTAGGCGGCCCGCGATGATGGCTTGGTCTCGCCGAGACACAACTCCTCGTAGATGATGCGGTGAATTTCCACCCGGTCCGCCGGTTCCGGCACGACCACGTCGAAGCCATGCGTCTGCAGGCGACGGACGTAGAAATCCTGCTCCATGGTAAAGCGGGTGGCCATCAGGTAGGGCGCGCGGCGGCCGGCTCCGCGCAGCGCCCCCGCGGTCGCATCGGCAATATGCACGAACGGTATGGAGGTCGCCGCCGTGATCTGGTCGGCCACCTTGTGCATGGTGTTGGTGCACAGGCCCAGTACCTCGGCCCCGGCACGCTCCAGGGCACGGGCGGCGTCTGCCAGCGCCTGGCCGGCCTCCTCCCATCGTCCCGCCGCCTGCATCTCGGCAATCGGCGCGAAATCCAGCGAATGCAGGATGCACTGCGCAGAGTGCAGGCCGCCGAGCCGCGCGCGCACGTCCACGTTGACCGCCTCGTAGTAGATGCGCGTGCTCTCCCAGCTCATGCCGCCGATCAGGCCGATGGTCTTCATGGTCAATCGGATGGATGGTTGCCGCCGGGATTGCTCTTGACCTCCACCTCCATGCCGGCGGTCCTCAGCATCGCGACCGTTTCATCCAAATGCGAGCGGTCGCGCGTCTCGATCACGACCTCGAGCAGGGCTCCCTTGGCCGGCAGGTCCGAGAACACCCGCTGGTGGTAGACCTCGACGATGTTGGCGCCGGCCTCGCCCAGCAGGTTGGCGACCTTGGCAAGCGTGCCGGGCCGATCGACCAGATCGATGGTGAGCTGACTGAGGCGCCCCTCGCGCGCCAGTTCGCGCGTCAGCACGCTGGCCAGCAGGCGCGTATCGATGTTGCCGCCGCACAGCACGAGGCCGATGCAGCGGCCGGCCAGCTCACTGCGCAGCTTGAGGGCCGCGGCCAGGCCGGCGGCACCGGCGCCCTCGACCACCGTCTTCTCGATGTTGATCAGCAGGCTCACGGCGTGCTCGATCTCGGGCTCGGTGACCAGCACGATGTCGTCGACCAATTCGCGCACCATGGTTTGCGTGATGCGGCCCGGCGCCTTGACGGCGATGCCCTCGGCCAGCGTATCGCCGCGCATCGGCAGACTGGTTCCCTTGATGACATTGTACATGGAGGGATAGAGCGTGGCCTGCACGCCGATCAGCCGGATGCCGGGTTTGATGGCCTTGGCAGCGACCCCAATGCCGGAGATCAGGCCACCGCCGCCGATCGGGATGATCAGCGTGTCGATCTCGGGTGCGGTGCCCAGCATCTCCAGTGCGAGGGTGCCCTGGCCAGCGATCACCAGCGGATCGTCGTAGGGGTGCACGAAGGTGAGGCCTTGCTTGGCTCCGTGTTCGCGCGCGAACAGCGCCGCTTCTTCCACCGTCTCGCCGGTCAGGATCACCTCGGCGCCGTGCCGGCGGGTGTTCATCACCTTCACGGTCGGCGTGTTGACCGGCATGACGATGGTGGTCGGTATGCCCAGGCGGTTGGCGTGATAGGCGACGCCCTGGGCGTGGTTGCCGGCCGACATGGCGATCACACCGCGCCTGCGTTCCTCCGCTGTCAGGGCCGAAAGCCGGTTGATGGCGCCGCGCTCCTTGAAGGAGGCGGTGAATTGCTGGTTCTCGAACTTCAGCCAGGTCTTGCAGCCGAGAATCTCCGACAGCGTACGGCTCCAGTCGCAATCCGTGTCGACGATCGCCCCGCTGAGCCGCGCGCGTGCCGCTTCCACGTCGTCCAGCGTGACGGGCAGGGCAGGATCCGGCAGTGATGCGGCTTTCGATTTGGGTTTCGTCACGGTGTCGTCTCGCCAGGGTTGCGCCAATCTAGGCGAGGCATGCCGCCCTGTCCCGGCGATTTCATGTCCCGGTTACTCGAGGCGCGATCCGAGGTGCCACGCCAACTCTTGGTCAACTCCTGGCCGGCTACCTGAGTGAACGGAAGATAAATACCGCATTCAGCATGTCCTCAACAGCGACCGGCTAGATATGGGCCGACGGATGGCCCGGCATAGCCCTTGCCCGCGTCCGGTCAATTGGAGACGGCGCCGTGTACCTCAAGATTGCGCTCTTGGCCCTTGCTGCGGCAGCGGCGTTCCTCGGCGCCGCCGTGGTCGGTGTGCCGTCCTCGCCCGAGCGTCGGATCGGCATGGCTATCTCGCTGCCTTGGGAGAACCTGCGCTGATTGCAACTCCGGCATTTGCACAGCCACGGTCAGGCCCTATGGTGGAGCGAACTAACAAGATGCCGGACGGCGCAACAAATCCCAACATGGAGCCCAGCATGATCGTTCGCAAATTCCGCGTGGCCGCTCTTGTGTTCGCCGTGGCCGGTGCCGCACTGGTAACTAGTGTCGACGTCCCGACGGCACAGGCGCAGTCCTGGTCCTACGACCGCTACGAAAGGGTTCCCGGTCCGCACAAGTGGGGTCCGCGCTGCGTGGAGCGTATCGCCACGCGCGGCAAGGCTGGCGTCAAGCTGTTCTCCAATAAGGACAAGCGGCAGGGTATGGCCCGGGCCGTCGAGAACTGGTCGCAACAGGTCGCGGAAGCTTTCGGTCCCCAGTACGCGAGCTGGGAACGATCACGGGGCCAGGAGCTGGATTGCAAGACGAAAGGCCTGCAGGTGATCTGCACGGCCAGCGCCCACCCCTGCCGCTGATCTGCGCGTCATTTCTGAAAGCCGGCCTGACAACTGGGCCGGCTTTCGCTATGAGTGGCGGCTGAAAATCCTTCATTGGGAGACGCAAGATGGCGAAAGTGGCGTGGATCGGCCTTGGCGTGATGGGCTATCCGATGGCGGGGCATATCCGCAAGAAGGGCGGTCATGATCTCGTCGTCTACAACCGCAATGCCGCCAAATCCGAGGCGTGGGTGAAGGAATACGGCGGCAAGACTGCCGCCACGCCGGCCGATGCCGCCAAGGACGCGGATTTCGTGTTCTGCTGTGTCGGCAACGACACCGACCTGCGCGAGGTGACCCTCGGCGGAAAGGGCGCGTTCAACACTGTCAAGAAGGGCGCCGTGTTCATCGACAACACGACGGCTTCGGCCAATGTGGCGCGCGAGCTGTATGCGGCCGCCAAAGCCAAGGGCTTCGACTTTCTCGATGGTCCGGTGTCGGGTGGCCAAGCCGGCGCGGTGAACGGCGTCTTGACGGTGATGGTCGGCGGTGACCCGGCCGCTTTCGAGCGCGCCCAGCCGGTGATCGCGCACTATGCCCGCATGGTCACATTGATTGGATCGGCGGGAGCGGGCCAGCTCACCAAGATGGTCAACCAGATCTGCATCGCCGGGCTGGTGGAGGGCCTCGCCGAGGGCATCCACTTCGCGCAGAAGGCCGGCCTCGACCTGCAGAAAGTGATGGACACCATCTCCAAAGGCGCGGCCCAGTCCTGGCAGATGGAGAACCGCTGGAAGACCATGAACGAAGGCAAGTTCGACTTCGGCTTCGCGGTCGACTGGATGCGCAAGGATCTCGGCATCTGCATGGAGGAGGCCAAGCGCAACGGCGCCAGCCTGCCGGTCGCCGCCCAGGTCGACAGCTTCTACGCCGACGTGCAGAAGATGGGCGGCAGCCGCTGGGACACCTCCAGCCTGATCGCCCGGCTCAATAAAAAATAAATGTCATCCCGGGCCTTGCTTGCCCTCGGACGCGTTCCGAGAGGGCCCGGGATCCATCCCTCCACGAGCGCCGGAGTGTGCCGCACGATGGATTCCGGTGACGAGTACGGGGGTGACGGCTAGGTGCTCTTGCTTGCCTTCAGGCTCGCCAGCGCCTCAGGCGTGTCGACATCGACGAATATCGCATCCGTGCCGAGGTCGACCTCCCGCACGTCGTCGGAGTGCTGCTGCAGGAGGCGGCGAGCGCCCGTGTCGCCATCGAGTCGCAGGATTTCGGCAAAGTAGTCCGCTGACCAGAGCACCGGGTTGCCGCGCTGCCCTTGACAAGTCGGCACGATGATACCTGCGCCCGCATCCGGCGCGAACGCTGCGATCAGCGCGTCGAGATGGACCGATGCAATGCGCGGCATGTCGCCGAGCAGCACCAGCGCGCCGGCGCAGATCGCGGGCACGGCGCGGATGCCGGCCTTGAGCGAGCTGCTGAGGCCCAGCGCAAAATCCGGATTGTCGACGAAGGTGATGACCAGGCCGGCCAACGCCGCACGCACCTCGGCGGCCTGATGGCCGGTCACTACCAACACCGGCCGCGCCGTGCTGGCCAGCGCCGTCTCGACGACGATGCGAACCATCGGCTTGCAGCCGACCTCGGCGAGCAGCTTGTTGGCGGCTCCCATGCGCGTGGAGCGGCCCGCGGCAAGGACGATGCAGGCGATGTCGAGCCTCGCGCCCATGTCAGTCGGCTCCGTTGGTCGCGAAGGCGAACAGGTCCGCAGGATCGGCCTCGTCGGCCGGCCCGAGCCCCGCCGCGCCGACGCCGATCAGGCGAAAGGTGCGGCCGTCCGCCTCCTTCTCGATCAGCGACGTTGCGGCTTGCACCAGGACGTCCACGCGCTGTGTCGGGTGCGCGAGGCGCTTGTTGCGGGTCAGGATGCGGAAATCCGACGTCTTGAGCTTCAACACCACCGTCCCGCCGGCGAGCTGCTTGCGCTGGAGCTGGCGCGCCACCTGCTGGCATAGTCCGCCTGCCGTGTCGACCAGATCGGCGCGCGAGCCGGTGTCACGCCGGAACGTCGTCTCCGCGGAAATGCTCTTCGTCGGGCGCGCGGGAGTCACCGCACGATCGTCCTCGCCGTGCACGAAGCTTGCGAGGCGGCGACCGAACCGGCCATAGCGTGCCTCCAGCTGTCGCGCGCTCTGCGCCTGCAGATCAGCAATGGTGCGAGTGCCGTCCGACTCCATACGTCGCGCGGTGGCCGCGCCTACGCCATGAATCTTGCGCACCGACAGTGGCGCCAGGAAAGCCTTGGCCTCCGCCCGGCCGATCACCGAGAAGCCGGCGGGTTTCTGCAACTCGGAAGCGAGCTTGGCCAGGAACTTGTTGGCCGAGAGCCCGACCGAGACCGTAATGCCGATTTCGTCCTCTACCCGCCGCGCAATGTGGGCCAGAGCCTGCGCCGCGGTCGGCGCCGAAGTGCGATGCTCATACGTGAGGTCGAGGTAGGCCTCGTCCAGCGATACGGGCTCGACCATAGGCGTGGCGGACAGGAAGATGGCGCGGATTGCCTCGCTGACCCGCTTGTACTTGGCCATATCGGGCGGCAGCACCACCGCGTCGGGGCACAGTTCCAGGGCCTGGAACATCGGCATCGCCGAGCGCACGCCGGAGATGCGCGCCAGATAGCAGGCCGTGGTGACTACGCCGCGTCCGCCCGCATGGCCGACGATCAGTGGCCGGTCCTCCAAAGTTGGATCGTCGCGCTTCTCGACGGAGGCGTAGAAGGCGTCGCAATCGATGTGGGCGATGCCCAACGTGCCGATCTCGGCGTGGGCGACAAGCCGAGCGGAACCGCACGCTGCGCAAGGCCCAGTCGCAGCTTGCAACATCTCGAAACAATCGCGGCAGACGGCGTTCGGCACGGCCTATTCGCAGCTCAAGGACTCAGCCCTGAATACGACGCGGTCAGCGCCAGTACAACGCCGTACCCATGGCGTGCGGCGGCGCACGGCTTGTCGTTGATGATGTTATCAACAACCAGTATGGTCCCGCCACAAATCCCCTTTCGATGGGTGGTCCGGCCTGCTTCGAGGAGAGTCGTTTTTGGAGCACGAACAACCGCGCGTCGTCGCGGTCGTGGTGGCCTATGACAGCGCGCGGTGGCTGCCCGCCTGCCTCGAAGCTCTGGACCGGCAGGGCGTCCCCATTATCGTCGTCGACAACGCATCGAGCGACGGTACGGCCGCAGTTGCACGCAATGCTGGCGCACGCGTGATCGCCAACGACAAGAACGAGGGGTACGGGCGCGGCAACAATCAGGGCATCCGGGCTGCCGAAGGCGCCGACTGGTGCATGATCGTCAACCCCGACGCGGTGCTGGACACGGACTGCGTGCGGTTGCTCTTGGACGGCGCCCGGCGGCACTCTCACGCTGGCATCGTGGTGCCCAAGCTGTTGGAGCCGGACGGGCGCTCCTTCGAGCACAGCACATCGGTCCTGTCGCGGGCGGCACCGATCGAGACAGGGCACGTGTCGCAGGGCGAGCGCGTCGTGCCGTTCGCGTCGGGCGCCTGCATGCTGGTGCAGCGCAACGCCTTCCTGAAAATCGGTGGCTTCGATGACAATATCTTTCTGTTCTACGAGGACGACGACTTGTGCCTGCGCATCCGCCAGGCCGGTTTCACGATCGTGCAGAGCGATAGCGCGATCGCACGCCACGCACGCGGAGGATCGAGCGTTCCTTCGCCTGGGCGGATATTTCGTAGCCGCTGGCATCAGGCGTGGTCGCGCTCGTATGTGTGCAGAAAGCACGGCATCGCTGACGATCGCATCTGGGTTTTGATCCGCAATGGATTGAAGCTGCTGGGCGTTCTGCCGACCTTCAATCGCCGCCGTATCGAGCGCTATGCCGGTTCGGTCGCCGGCGCGTGGGCTGCCTTGCGCAACCAAGCGGCCATCGAGCGGGAGCGCTTGGCGCCGCGCGTGGGCTAAGCACACGAACTTGATATGCAATGGGAAGCTTTGTAGGCTTCGCCGCTAGTCCCGGGCGTTGGCCGATCGACATCAGGTCGCATCCGCCCGATTAAGGGCAGCCTTATCCAAAGGACCTGGCTGTCTTGGCACCTGGAGCACCATGATGCGCTCGATTTCCGCAGCTCTTAGGTTTGCCAGCCTTACCTTGGGATTGGTTTTCGGCTTGCTCGTTGCCTTCGGCGGGATCTCCGCCAAGTCCGATACACGTGATGATCCCAAAAAAAATAAGCAACCAAAGATTGTGAAAACGAAACCCCAAGCGAATCGGCCAGGGCCCGAGGCTCAAAAGAAAAAGGCTGACACAGGGAACAGGGCCGTAGAGGCCAAGGCCAAATCCAGAGCCGACGACGCAAAAGCCAAGGCAAAGGCCGCCGAGGCCAATGCGAGGGCCGAGGCCGAGCGCCGGGCTGCCGAGGCGAAAGCAAAGGCGGCTGCCGAGCGCAGTGCTGCCGAGGCTAACGCGAGGGCCGAGGCCGAGCGCAGGGCTAGATACGAGGCTGAGCGTCGGGCTGCCGAGGCCAAAGCTAGGTCCGAAGCCGAGCGCCGAGCCACCGAGGCAAAGGCAACAAGAGCAGCTGAGGGCCGAGCCAGGGAAGAGGCCGAACGCAGGGCGAGCGAAGCCAGGGCGGAAGCCGAGCGGAGGACGGCCGTCCGCGTGACCGGTATCGGTCGCGTCGGCGGGTCGCGACCGCGCGAGGTGGTCGAAGGTCCCGTTGCCGACTCACGGCGCGTCGACCAGACCTCATTCGAGCGACCGTTGGATGCCGATCGATCGGAGCTAGAACGGCAACATCCCGCCAAAGCGCCGGGAGACGGCTGAGACCAGGCATACGAACGAGCCGGCTGGGCCGTCGAGCGTCACTTGATGGTCGCCAAGGTGTAGTCGGGCACGACCTGCGACTTGAGGGCGATCGGCTCCTGCAATCCGTCCGTAATGGCGCTCACGCGTTTTCTGAGCCAGAGGCCCAGCTCGTCGGTATCGACAGAACCGTCTTTGTCGAAATCGGCCGCGCCCGTAAAGCCCTCGAGCAGCGCCTTGGTGAAAGCCCCATTGCCCCAGCCCTGGCTCTCCTGTGCCAATTGACGGCCCGAGGAAGCGGCATACATCATGACGCCGTTCTCGGGGCTTCCCACGTCGTTGGCTAGGCGGGTCATGTCGACGCGCCCAACCAGGCGGCCCGATGGCTCAAAGGCGTCGGCCGAATGACAGGCATCGATGAGAACCATAATCTTTCCTCGGATGCGCTGTACGGTCTCGATCAGCTGCGACTTGCCGAAAGAAGTTTTGGGCACATCCTTGAGGTCGGCGTCCCTGGGCAGGAAATAGAATTCCTGTAACGTATCGGTCACGCCATGACCGGCAAGAAAGACCACCGAGATGTCGCCTGCCTGCGATGCACTCTCGAGCCAGGCGAGACCCTTGAGGAGCTGATCTCGATCCGCGTTTTCCACCACCTGCGTCTCGACCTCGGTGAAAGCGCGGCCCCGCTGCGCGCTCAGCGCCTTGCCGAAATCACGCGCGTCCTTGGCGGCAAACGAAAGCCGGTTGATGTCGGCGGATTGGTAATCGTTGACGCCGACCAGGAGAGCCCGCAATCGCGGCCTTGACTTGTCGGCCGTGCGCGTTCCCGTCCAGCGGAACTGCCGCGAGACCGGAGTGCTGACGCGGTCTCCGGAGCGGGCGACCAGCGTAATTGTGACGTCCCGCGGGGGGAGCTTGAGGGCGAGCGAACTGCCGAGACTGTCGGGAGCCGCGGTCGGCAGCGCTGTCACCCGCTGCGGCGCGGCCGAGTGAACCTTTTCGCCATCTATGAGCACCTGGATATCGACCTCGCGGGCTCCCGATGGCGAGCGGACGCGATAGATCAACGTGACATCCGCAGTGGCGAAAGAGGCGATCTCCTCGGCGTCCTGGATCTCGATCACCGGCGGTGCGAGCTTGCCCACATCCTCTTCGGGACGCTTGATGCCTGCGCGTCTGTTCGCCTCTGCGATGGCCTTCTCCTCGTCGAGTGTCTCGAGCACGGTCTGGACGATGTCCGGCCGGTAGAAGGTGCTGCGGAACGCTCGGGCCGGGAAGAAATCTGGCGCCTGATCCCAGCTTCTGTTGATGTGCCAGCCGATCAAGTCTTCGCCTCCGGGGGAAGCGGCGTAGTAACCCTTGGGGGTCCAGAGCACCCAGCGCTTGGCGGCTGCGGTGTCCTGTGGAACGTGAACGAACAGCGCCAGCAGTTCCCGGCCCTGCTCAGCCTCGTGCCAGCGGATGGTGCCGTCGGAGTATGCGGCAACGATCACGCGGCCGTCCGCTGATAGATTGACGCCCCACGTCACCCCGGCCACCGGACGCTGCCAAAGCTGCTCGCCGGCTGCATCGAACCTGCGCAGGATCCATTCGCCGCCAAGGGCGAAGCTTTGCTTGTCGGGCGCAATCGCCAGGCTGCGCGTAATCGCGCGTGGGGGAAGAGTGAGCGGCTTGCCGAAAAGCCTCGGCGCCTCGATGGAGTCTTGCCAACCCTCGATGGGCAGCCCCGTCGTATCGCATTGCCTGAGGCCGTCGACCGCGGCTGAACAGCTCGCGGGACCCAGGCGATTGATATCAAACAGCCAAGGTTCGGTGCCGCCGTGCCTCAGACCGAAACGTATTTGGCGGGCGTCGCCGGCAACAAGAAAATTCTCGCCGGTCTTGCCGCGCATATCGGGCGTGACCGAGCCCCGCAGCAACCTGGTCGAGCCTTGCCCGTCGATGAGACCGAAGAAGCCCGCGCCGCCCATCGCCACGCCTGTACTCCAAGGCAGCAGGTCAGAAACCGTGCTCGTGGGGCCACCAAGGGTCTTGCGTGCGCCACGGCCTTCGTTTTCCCAGGAAACCAGCAGCGGCAGGCGCTCGCAGAATTGACCCAACGCGCTGGCAAACAATCTCGAACCGTCGCCCGACCAGGCGACACGCCGCTGACATCTGAGAACCTTTGTTGTGCCGGCGGGCTGGACATCCGTTGCGAAAATGCGAGCCATCGTCTCGGGCGCGACGATGTCGACCGTTGTCACGTCATCGTAGCCGATGGCCAGGCGCTGCCCATTGGGTGAGAACGCTACGTCGTGGGGGCGCGTGCCTGCGGGCGCCGAACCCTTGCGAAGAAGGCGCAGATCCGGTCCGTAAACCCGAATCCGGCCATCGTAGGATGATGCCGCGATCCGGCCGGAAGGCTCGAAGGCAATGGCTGAGACGAAGTCCCCGTAGTCCCTGTCCTCGGCCACCTGCCGCCATGTGGATGTTTCCCAGAGACGGATGCCGGTCTCCCCGAGACCTCCAGCCAAGCGCGAGCCATCCGGTGAGAACCGGAGAGTTCGTATCGTGCTCGGTGCGGGGCCGAGCCGGCGCAAGAGCCGCCCGCTGTTGGCATCGAAGAGATAAACGTAGTGCTGCTGTTCGGTCGCGAAAGCAGCGTCCGATCCCCCCGCCGCCACCGTTCGACCATCCGGTGAAATCGCCACGGCATAGATGCGGCCGTCGGCTTCGTCATCGCCGATAGGCACGCGCAGCACGCGTTCGAGATTGCCGCCCGGCAGTTTCCACACGCGCACCGTTTTGTCGCTCGAGCCCGTCACCAGCCGCCCTTCGTCGCGTGACAGGCCGATCGCCTGGATGAACGACGTATGCGCGCCGGCTTCAATCCGCAGGAACGGCCGTTGCTCTGGCGGGGTGGGGGTGGTCGTCTGCGCCGTCGCGGCGCTGGCCAGCGCCAGGAAACAAGAAATGGTCAGGAAACGCGCGCAGGTCGACATGCAACAGCCCTTGCGATCCATCGTTCAACTGTAAGGATTTGACAGCAATCACGGCCGATTGAGGACCCAGGAACGCGTTGTTACGGCCGGCTCGGCGAGCGGCCTGAGGAATCTCGCTGAATCTTCCATCCAGCCTGCGCATACAGGACAGCTGCAAGAATCAGGCGACAACCGCCGCTCCCTAAACGAAGCCCACCAGCACCTAGTAGTGTGCGATCGTGTACTCCGTGCCAGGTTCGAAGGAATATAGTATCGGGTCTTGCGGTTGACCGCCCGTCAGCTTGGGGACTTCTGTCTTCAGCCAAGACTCAAGTTCCCACGTTTCGACCTTCCCATCTTTGTTGAAGTCGGCCTTGTCCGAAAGGCCCGCGATAAGGGCATAGGTGAAGGCGCCAGCTTTTACTTCGGAATTCTCATAGGACAACTGGCCGGCTCCCGATGAGCCGAAGAACATGACGCCGAGGTTGCCGGTCGTCATGTCGTTGACGAGGTCATTCATTCTCACCACAGGCGCCCTCCGATCGGGGGTTATCCCGCCCGTTGCGCGGCAGGCATCAATGACCACAAGTTTGCGGCCAGGCAATCCTTTGATGATAGTGACGATCTCGGCTCCGCTGATGGCCGTGCTGGTCAAATCATCCGGATCTGCGTCCGAGGGAAGGAAATAGAAAGTATTCAGCTCCGTCTTGCCATGGCCGGAGAGGAATATCAGCGTCAGGTCATCCGTGGTCGCGGTTTTCTTCAGCCAGTTGAGGCCGTCACGCTTAATGGTTTTCGCGTCGGCATCGATTTGCACTTTGTGCACTACCTCGATGAAAGCTTTGCCCTCCTGCTTTTTCAAAGCTTCACCCAGATTCTGAGCATCCATGTGAGCGAAATTGAGCTTCTCCAGACCGTTCGCGGTGAGCTTTTCCTGATTGGCGTATGTGCTCACGCCCACAAGCAGCGCCAGCAGACGCGGCTGTGGCTTCGAAACCAGCAGCCTACTCGCCGGCTTCGCACCGTCCCAGACAAGCTTGATGGTGCGCGCTACGCTTTCCTTGTCGCCGGCTTTGGCTACAATTTTTATGGTCACATCGCTGCGCGGCAGCTGGAGTGGCACGGACGCGATATCATTCACAGAGGCCGGTACTGTCGCCGCCAGAGCCTGCTTGGCGCCATCGAGGTAGACATCAACCTCAGTGATTTTCTCACCTATCGGCGAACGCGCGGAATACTGGATGGTGACGTTGGGATCTGTAAACTTGTCGCCGTCCTTGTGTGAGATAATCTCTACGACAGGCGGTTGCAGCTTGCGGATGTCGCGTTCCTGGCCTCCGGTTCCGGCCAGCCGGTCGGCTTCGGCAATGGCCTGGTCCTCGTCCAGCGTCTTCAGCACCTGTTGCACCACGTCCGGTCGGTAGAAGCGATTGCGGAAGCGGTGTGCCGGAAAGAAGTCGGCGGACTCGTTCCAACCCCGGTTGGCGTGCCAGCCAATTAAGCCTTCGCCGCCCGCTGAGGCGGTGTAGTAGCCCTTTGGGGTCCAAGCCACCCACCGGCGATCTTTCAGATCAGTGGGGGCTATCGTATCTTTGGTGGTTTTAGGGTCCTTGGCCACATACGCGAAGAGGGCGAGCAACTCCACGCCGTCCTTGAGTCTGTGCCAGCGAACGGTTCCACCGCCATAGGCAACGACCACGACCTTGCCGTCGCGCGGAATGTTGACGCCCCAAACGACCCCAGGAACCGGCCGCCTCCACTGCAGCTTACCGTCCTTGTCGTACGAGTTCAGGCCCCACTCGGAACCCAAGACGAATTGCTGCTTGTCCGGGGCAATTGCCAGGGAGCGGGCTTGTTCACCCTTCAACCATTTGACAATCGCCTTACCCTGGAACTTCGGATTGTAATTGTTGATCCAATCCGTAACAGGGAGGCTCAGCACGTCGGCTGCAAAAAGGTCGTCGGGCGGATTCGGGGTGTCGGTGAGCCGCTCGTGGCCAAGATCAAATAGCACGGGCTCGGCATTGCCCTCCCTGAGCCC
>Ga0075363_100000413_pt1 | contig 13218 bp, 3 predicted proteins | sample EndMetdeltDD1763_FD_71470 | JGI IMG/M metagenome (GOLD analysis project Ga0075363, IMG submission 71470) | Populus endosphere microbial communities from Tennessee, USA - Endosphere MetaG P. deltoides DD176-3 | ecosystem: Host-associated > Plants > Roots > Endosphere | place: USA: Tennessee...
CGTAGGCAGCTCGTACGCCGGCACCAGGAACGGCGGCGGCGCCAGCCCGTCATTCGTCTCGATTAACGACATGTGGCGTTCGGCGGGCGGCATCAGCCTGGGGCCGGTCGGCTCCAACACCACCACGCCGGTCTACATCTACAACGTGCTGGTGGGCTTCCTGATTTCGGCGGCCAATCCCACCACTGCCGAGCTTGCGGCGCCCCGCACCACGACGTTCACGCATGTCGAGAATTCGTATGGTTATGTGCTCAACCCGCTGGAGATCCATGGAGAGGCCGGCGACAAGACCATCACGATCAGCGCGAGCAGCGACCCCACGCGGTGGGCCGGATTCAACTACGTCGATAGCGGCGAAGGCAACAACCTGGTGCAGGTGGTCGACGGTGACGACATCTACGTTCCGCGCGGCACCTACAATTTTGTCGACGCCACCCAGTACAACGCGATCGGCAATTTCCTGTACGGCAGCGGCGACAACGACACGTTGATCGGTGGTAACTACGACGACGTGCTGGCGGTCGACAACGGCGACAAGTTGCTGATGGGCGGCGGCGGCAACAATACCTACTACCTGTTCCAGACCGCGGGCCACGACACGATACTCAACGAGGGAACGATGCCTCCCGGGCAGACGCGCGAGAGCGTCGTGGTAATGCCGGATGGCGTAGAGCTCGAAGATCTGACGTTCAGTTGGGGCAGTGGCACCTATACCGGCAGTGCCGGTTCGGATGGCCTCAGGATGGAGAGCAAGCGGTTCAACGCCGAGTCGGTTTACCGTACCCTGACCCTTGCCTGGGATGTGGACTCAAGCGTCACCATCGTGCTGCCGCATGCCGACCAGAATAGCGGCGTGGGAGGGATTGATTTCCTGCAGCTCTCCGATGGCACCCGCGTGCCGTTCGGCGACCTGCTGGCGCTGGCGGGAACGCCACCCGCCGATCCGCGGGATGCAGCCAATACGCTGACTGCCGGGTCCGGCAATGCCGTCCTGGACGGAGGAGCCGGCGCGGACTCGCTCACCGGGGGTACGGGAAACGATACGCTGATCGGTGGCAGCGGCCGGGATACGCTGATTGGTGGTTCCGGCAACAACGTGCTGATCGGCAGCGAGGCTCGCGAGGTAGAGCAGCACCCCTATAGTGGATTGCCGAATGTGATGGGCGCCACGTATTACGACGCGGCCGGCAACGTCTACCGGACAGGAACCGGCAACGACACGATCTGGGCGACTTCTGGCTCGGATACTTTCGAGTTCAATCTGACCACCGGTCAATACACGGTCACGGACCTGCACCACAACTGGTGGTGGCTCAATTACGGGGGCGAGGCCGGCATAACCACCAGTTTTGGCGAGCCGTTCCCGGTGGGCGCATCGGACGACGGTCGGGACACCATCAAGTTCGGTGCCGGAATTGGTGTCGGCGATGTGTCTATCACAATCGAACCCCCTGCCGACTGGTGGGCGAGCTCCAGCCTGGTGTTCCATGTGGGCACCAATGGCGAAGAGGTGCGCTTCACCGACTGGCGGGGCTGGGACAACGAACAGCTCAGCCAGGTGGAGTTTGACGACGGCACGGTCTGGAACCGCGACGACATCCGGGTGGGCGCGGAAGGCAGCTTCGACTTCGAGGTCGGGATGGGGGCGCGGACCATCACCAATCTGGCGGCGCTCGAAAGCGTCCGGATGGACTATTCCTTGTGGCCTGCCGGCGTGACGGTGCTGCGGTCCGGGGACGACCTGATTCTTGCCGACGGCAGTCTAGGCGATAGCCTACAGATCAAGGGCTGGTTCGCCGACCCGGTGAATCGCCCGATTGCCACGATTGATTTCGAGAACGCCAATACGACCTGGGATGATGCGTCCATCGGCCTGCTGGCTGGACCTTCTTCCGAAGACATCGTCGGCACCACCGGCAACGACGTTCTGACAGGCACTTCAGCGCGCGACACGTTGCGCGGCCTGTCCGGGAACGACCAACTCGCCGGCGCGGCCGGCGCGGACCTGATGATCGGCGGGGCCGGGGATGATACCTACGATGCGGACACGCAGGATGTCATTGTCGAAGGAACTGACGGAGGTCTGGACACGATCAACCTGACGGGGTGGACGAACGGAACCTATCAGTTGACCGAGAATGTCGAGAATCTGCTGGTGAGCGGCACCGGTCTCGATTATCAGTTTGGTGGAATTACCGGGAATAGCCAAGCCAATCACATTGTCCTGCAGGGCATCGTGGGCGATGTGACCGTGAACGCTCGCGAGGGCAATGACATTATTGAAGTGGCCGCCCCGGCAATCATGCAGTCCTGGAATAGGTACGATCTCTTCGGTGGAACCGGCGATGATTATTACTTTATAGACCTGAATTCATACGCGATTAACGCCGGTGTGCTGGCAAAGGTTCACGAGTATGAGGGCGAGGGCGTCGATACCGTGGAGATCAGTCTGCCCACTGGTGCTGGTTATTATTTCAGCGACTCGACTGCGGAAATTGAAGTTATCAAGTTGGTCGGCGGAGCCAGCGGTGTTGGAGCGACCGATACCGATAACACCATTTACGGCAACGCCACGATTGGCGGAGCCTTGTCCGGGAAAGGTGGCGACGACACCATTATCGGTGGTAGTGGAAACGACTTCTTATTGGGAGATTCAGGAAACGACTCGCTCCTTGGCGGTGACGGGGACGACTTGATATTTGGTGGTTCCGGAGATGATTCGCTATATGGCGGGGCGGGGAACGATACGCTGAACGGAGACCCGGGAAACAACACTCTGGTCGGCGGGACGGGCGATGATAATTATGAAATCTATGACTCGGGCACCGTAGTCGTTGAATTGGCCGGCGAGGGCAACGATACGATAACTGCCTTCGGCTTCGGCTACACCCTCGCTGAAGACGGTGAGTTTGAGAACCTGAGTGTCTACGGGCCGGGAACGGGCGACGTCGTGGTTGGAACCGGTAATTCCTCAGCCAATATCATGGCCGGATATGATGCGTCGCTATACGGATTGGAGGGCGATGATTCGTTCCACGCCCTGGGCGGCAATAACACGCTGGTCGGTGGCGCGGGAAGCGACAGCTATATCTTTGACAACGGTTCGATCCAGGGCGTCACAACCATTGTCAATGATGACGCCGATACGGGTAGCACGGATGTCATCCGTATGGATGCCTCGAATCTGCCGGAGGACTTTGCAATCAGTCATGTTGGTGACGACATGATCCTGACCAACATGGCGACGAACGGCCGGATCGTGATCTCCGGATGGTATGCCTCGGCGGACAATCAAATCGACCAAGTCGAGTTCGCGGACAATACCGTCTGGACCGCGGCCTATCTTGAGGCTAACGCGGTAGCCGCACCGCCCTTGACGTTCATCAATATCGAACAGGCATTCCAGGGCAAGACCGTCGTTACGCCCGTCGATGAAAACGGCAACCAGTTCGACGTGATCAGATTTGCCAGTGGCGACCTTCCCGCCGACATCGCCATTCATCGTGTCGGCAACGATATGGTGCTGTCGCACCAGACAGCGCATGGCAGGGTGGTCATTACCGACTGGTATGTATCGGCCATTAACCAGATTGACAGCATCAAGTTTGCCGATGGTACGACTTGGACGCCCGCGTATCTTGAGGCCCACGCGACTGACGGTCCGCCGGCACTGTTTGGGTCTTCGGATGCAGACACCCTGATCGGCAGCGAAGACGCCGATACGCTCTACGGGCAGGCGGGGAATGACACCATCAGCGGCGGCGGCGGAGCCGATGTGATGGTGGGAGGCGAGGGCAGCGACACCTACTACATCGACAACTTCGAGACCTCCATTAACGAGGCGGCCGACGAAGGCGATGACGTGGTAATCCTCTCTGTTTCATACGCCATGGAAGCCAACCTGGAGCGGGCTACGCTTGCGGCGGATGGTTTGACGGTCATCGGCAATGAACTGGCGAATACCTTCAACTCCTACGGCGTGGTTGCGAATACGCTGGCCGGTGGGCGGGGCGATGACGTTTATTACGCGCACCTGAGCGACGTAATCATCGAAACCGCGATTGGTGGCGTGGATACTGTTTATCTTTCCGACATAGAACGAACCACGTACACGCTACCGGAAAACGTGGAGAACCTGATTGCGACGGGTGCTGGTTGGGAAGGTGGAGTAACGGAAATTCACGGTAACGAAGCTGGCAATCGAATTACCGTCCAAGCATTCTATGGATTAGTGACAATTCATGGCTATGGTGGAAATGACACGCTCATCAGCGCAAGCGTCGTCAATGGCGATTTCCACGGAGGGCAAGGGGACGATACCTACTTCGTGAAAGCCGGTTGGGATTGGATTTACGACTACGAACTTAATACATATGAATTCCGAAACAAAGAGCGGATTCATGAATCTGTAGGGGAGGGTAGCGATACCGTCGAGATCAGCGGCAGCGGCGCCTTTGCATTCGATGACGTGGACGCCGAGGTTGAAACCATCAGAATGGTGGATGCTCTCTCCGAGGTGACTGCCACCAATTCGGCGAATATCATTTTTGGCAATGAAGCCACCGGCAATACGATGTACGGTCTGGCCGGTGCCGACACCCTCATCGGCGGGACTCATGACGATGTTCTGGATGGTGGGGCGGGTATAGATTCCCTGGTCGGCGGCTTGGGAGATGACCTCTATGTGCTGGACACTGCAGACGACGTCGTAATCGAGAATGCCGATGAAGGCAGCGATACGATACGTACAACTTTCAGCTACACGCTGACGGAAAACGGCTCGATCGAGAATCTCGAAGTCCTCGGCGATGGTGAGGGTGCCGCCCCCTCAGGGACCGGCAATTCTTCAGACAACAAGTTGAGCGGAAGCGACGCTGCGCTATACGGCCTGGCGGGCAACGACACGCTCAGCTCCCTTGGAGGCAGCAGCGTCCTCGCCGGTGGAGAGGGCAACGACATCTATGAGTTCGACTTTCTTGCGCTGCAAGGCAAGACGACCATCATCGAAAATGATGCGACCTCTGGAAATACCGACGTGATCCGTTTGTCAGGCAGCGTAGTGCCCGGCGACATTGCGATCAATCACTACGGCAACGATCTTATCCTGACACACCTGACCTTGCATGGCAGGATCGTCATTGCGGACTGGTATTTGTCATCCGACCGGCAGGTCGAGCGGGTGGAGTTCGCCGACGAAACCGTATGGACTGCGACGGACATGGAGTCGAATGCTGTCTCGGGCCCTCCCCCCCTGTTTGGCACGTCTTTCGCGGATGCATTGACCGGGACTGCTGATGCCGAGGCAATCCATGGGTTGGAAGGTGATGACACGATCAGCGGTGTCTCGGGAGCGGACATACTCGCAGGCAACATCGGTGACGATACCTACCATGTAGACGATGCGGCGGCTGTCATAGTCGAGCAGCAGGACGAAGGAAACGATACCGCAGTCGTGTCGGTTTCATATTCGGTGGGATCAAACGTCGAAAACATCGTCGTCCTTGGAGACGAAATCGCCGTCACCGGCAATGAGCAAGGAAACGTATTCCATTCCAGCGGAATTCTCGGCAATACGCTGGCCGGTGGGGACGGCGATGATGTGTACAACGTCAGCTTGACGGATGTTGTGGTCGAAGCCGCTGCTGCAGGTACTGATACCGTCAATTTGAGCGGCTGGTCGGGCGGCACCTATCAACTGGCGGCCAATGTCGAGAATCTGGTCGTGATCGGTGACGCATCCGGCTCTTCCGGTTCAATTCTAGAAGGGAACAGCCGTGACAACCTGATCTCGCTGGAGGGAGTAGCGGGCGTCGCGAATGTATCTGGCGGCGACGGAAACGACAGCCTGCATGGCGGCGATGGTGAGAACACGCTAAATGGCGGTGCCGGAAACGATGTTCTGTACGGAGGGGTTGGCCCCAATACCCTAATCGGCGGCTTAGGCGACGATCTCTACATCCTGAACGATAGTAGTGATGTGATCGTCGAAGAGAGCGATGAAGGAACCGATACGATTCAGGCCAGCTTCAGCTACACCCTGGATGAAGGTGATGCCGTCGAAAATCTGTCAATCCAGGGGGATGGCCAAGGGAGCAGCCTGGTAGGAACGGGTAATTCCGCCGATAACGGCCTAGAGGGCAGCAACGCAACCCTCTATGGACTGGGCGGCGAAGACACGCTGCGCTCGGTTGGTGGTGTCAATACGTTCGCCGGTGGTGATGGGGACGACACATATTTGTTTGACTTTGGGGCACTGCAGGGTCGAACCACCATCGTGGAAAACGACAGCACTACCGGAAATCACGACGTTATCCGCTTCGACACTGGCAATGTGCCTAGCGACATCGACATCCATCACTATGGGGACGACTTAATTCTGACCCATCGGGATTCCAACAGCAGCATCGTCATTGCTGGCTGGTACGTTTCGACTGACAACCAGGTCGAAAGCGTGGAGTTTGCCGATAACACCGTCTGGACGGCAAGCTATCTGGAAGCGCATGCCATAGTCGGGCCGCCGCCTCGATTCGGGACTTCGGGCGCGGATTTCCTCATCGGCACCGAGAACGCCGAAACCATTTATGGCGAAGACGGGGACGACGGCATCACCAGCGGCACTGGCGGCGCAGACCTGCTGATCGGCGGTGTCGGTAACGATACCTACTATATTGAAAGCGCGGATGCGACCGCGCTGGAGCAGGCCGATGAGGGTGACGATACCGTAGTTGCTTCGTTCTCGTACACGGCGAGCGAGAACATCGAAACGATCATGGCAGTCGGCGCTGGCATTACGGTGACGGGAAATGCGCAGAACAATCGACTTTATTCCACCGGGGCCACCGGCAACACAGTGACACTGGCCGGCGGCTATGGCAGCGACTCATACTCCGTTCGCTCATTCGACACCGTCGTTGAGGATGAGAATGACGGCGAAGTGGATGGGATCAGCCTCCAGGAAATTTCCGGCGGCGCTTATCAACTGGCCGACCACGTCGAGAACCTGAGCGTGACGGGCGTTTACGGGACCGTGACACTCGATGGGAACGACGAAAATAATAATATCTATCTCTACTCGACGGGAGGCAGTTATTCCGTTTCAGGTGGCGCCGGAGACGACACCTTTTTTGCCATGCCAGGCATCAATTTCGGCAGTTACGACTATTACGGCGGTCTGGGGGATGATTATTTCTATGTCGGGCTTTCGTTGTTTCCCTATTATTCGAGCTATGGCCTCGAGCAAATTCACGAGAGCGCGGGCGAGGGCAACGACACGGTCGAGATAAGCACTGCCTCATATTTTTTCAATGACCAGAGCGCGGAGATCGAAACAATCAAACTGACTGGAGTGGCCACCTCCGTAACGGCGACCAACACGAACAACACGATCTACGGCAATGCGCTCTTGAGCGGCATTCTGGACGGTGTCGGAGGCGACGACGTCATTTACGGGCTGCATGCGGGTTCGCTCCTCCGAGGTGGCGACGGCAACGATACGCTGATCGGAAGCGGCTACCTATATGGCGGTGCGGACAACGATACATTCGTAGTTGGAGACGACGGCACAGCCAACATCGTCGAGTATGCGAACGAAGGCATCGATATGGTGCGCAGTAGCATCAACTGGGTTCTTGATAGCAACATTGAGAATCTCGTGCTCACCAATGCGTTCGCAAGCTACGGGACCGGCAATAGCCTCGATAACCTGATTCACGGTTCGACCGGCGACAACGTGCTCGAAGGGGCTGACGGCGTCGATATCCTGGAAGGCGATGCAGGGGCCGATGCGCTGTCCGACGCAAGTTACGGCGATGCGGGCTACTTCAACGGCGGTAGCGGAAACGACAGCATGACCGGTGGGGCGGGCTCCGAGATATTTATCGGTGGTCTCGGTGACGATCTCATCGATACGGGAGAGGGCTACGACATCGTCGTTTTCAACAAGGGAGATGGTCACGACACGGTGAATGCTTCTGCGGATGGCAACAACACGTTGTCGCTGGGCGGGGGGCTGCTGTACAGCGATCTGAGCTTCACCAAGACCGGCGACGACCTGGTGCTGGGTACGGGGAACGGTGAATCGGTCACCCTGACCGACTGGTATGCCTCTTCGGCCAACCATTCAGTACTCAACCTGCAGGTGGCTGCGGAGGCCATGGCCAGCTTCGATCCCTTGTCCAGTGACCCTCTGTTCAATAAGAAAGTGCAAACCTTCGACTTTCAGGGGCTGGTAGATGAGTTCGACACGGCTCTGGCGGGTAACCCCAGTCTGAGCGGCTGGGCGCTTACCAATGCATTGGCGGCTTTCCAGATTTCCGGCACCGACACCGGCGCGATTGGCGGTGACTTGGCTTATCAGTACGGGGTGAACGGCAGCAATGCGGGCATCGGTGCGGACAAGGCCCGGGATGTGATGACGGATTCTGCCTTTGGCCAGTCGGCGCAGACCCTAAGTTCGCTGAGCAGCCTGCAGGAAGGCTTGGTCAGGTTGGGCTGAAGGCTTCCAGGCCGATACGGAAAAGCACTGGCGTCTCGCGGTGCTTTTCACCGCGGGCCGCAAATGATTGGCTGATAGGTAGGCTGTCCACGTATGCGTTTGCTTTTTGTCCACCAGAACTTTCCAGGCCAGTATCGCCATGTTCTCAAATCCCTGATCGCCGAGAATCGGCATGAGATAGTCTTTATTACTGAGCATGCGAACGAAGGCCTCGCGGGTGTAAAAAAGATCATCTACAAGCCCCACCGTGAACCGGCGCGGGAGACGCATCATTACGTGCGCAGCACTGAATCGGCGGTGGTCCGTGCGCAGGCGGTGGCACGTGTTTGCATTGATCTAAAACGCCAAGGATTCGTTCCAGACCTGATGATCGGCCACAACGGCTGGGGAGAGATCTTTTTTCTCAAGGATGTCTTTCCGCAAACCCCGTTGCTGGGCTATTTCGAGTTTTTCTATCGTGCCCATGGCGCCGATGTCGGCTTTGACCCGGAATATCCTTCGAGTAGCGATACCGGTCCCCGCGTGCGCATGATGAACGCGGGCAACATGATCGGGCTGGAAGCGGCCGATTGGGGGCAGACGCCCACCATGTGGCAGCGCAGCCGCTATCCTGCTTCCTACCGCGACAAGCTGATTGTCTGTCACGAGGGCATCGATACGGAGGTTGTCAGGCCGGACGCCGATGCGCACCTGCGGATTGCCGACAAGCAATTGATCCTGACGCGAGCAGACCAGGTCATTACCTATGTTGCCCGCAATCTCGAACCGCACCGCGGCTTTCACGTCTTCATGCGCGCGCTGCCCGAGCTGCTGCGGCGCCAGCCCAAAGCACACGTGGTCATCGTCGGTGGCGACGACGTGAGCTACGGCGCCAGATTGCCGAGGGGCGAGTCATACAAGAAGCGTCTCCTGGCGGAAGTGGGAAATCACGTTGATATGGCGCGCGTGCACTTTCTCGGAAAGGTGCCTTATGCGACGTTCCTCAAGGTGCTGCAAGTTTCCAGCGTGCACGTTTATCTGACTTATCCGTTCGTTCTGTCATGGTCCATGCTGGAGGCAATGGCGGCCGAATGCTTGCTGCTGGCCTCCGCGACACCACCAGTCATGGAGGTGATCGAGCACGAGGTAAACGGGCTGCTGGTCGATTTCTTCGATCGTGAAGCATTGCTGGCGGGCATTGACCGGAGTTTGACTGAGGCGGCGGCGCTGTGGCCTCTGCGTGACGCGGCCAGAAAGCGTGTTGTCGAACGCTATGACCTGAACCGGATCTGCCTTCCACGTCATCGGGCGATCATTGACGCTTTGGTGGCAGGGAAAAGCCCCGTTTCGCGTAGTGAACGCGCAACCCCTGCGGCGCGCTCGAATGTAACGAAAGCGGTGATTCCCGGTATGGAAAACGATGACGCGTCTCGGCCGCTAACCATCGGTCAAGGGTAGATTCATGGCGCGCATCCTGATCGCCTGGGAATCCGGCGGTGACTTGGGGCACGTCGGACAATTGCTTCCTCTGGCAAAGAGGTTGCGTAAGGCAGGTCATGATGTATTTCTGGCATTGAAGCATTTACCCGAGACTGCGTCCTTGCTTGATCGCGAGGGATTCGCTTACTTCATGGCGCCTCCGGTGTGGGAGAGATCTTCAGCGGAATGTGCCGGCGCGTACGTGACTGGGACGGTAATTCTCGAGACATATGCGGATATCCTGGCCAATACAGGGTGGACGGATGTGGCGACGCTCGCTACCGCGATCAAGGCTTGGAGGAGCATTTTTACCGTGGCCGCGCCGGACCTTCTGGTTTGCCATGCCGCGGCGACGGCCCAACTGGCGGCTTGGGGAAGCTCTCTGCGCGTGGTCCGGCTGGGGACCGGATTCGACTGCCCGCCTCTGGGCACGCCGCTGGCGCCGCTGAGGTATTGGCAGACCTGCGATGGCCATGCAATCTCAGTGCGCGAACATGTCCTGATGGACCATGTCGGCAAAGCGCTGCAAGCCGCGAACAGCAACTTCGTGACCGGGAAGCAGTTTCAGCTGGCGGACGTTCTACGTGGCCGGAAGGACTTCCTGTGTACGTTGCCGGAACTGGATCATTACCCCTGCCGCCAGTCCGCGCCCGGACATCTGCAGTTGACTGCTGCGGCACCCCGCTATTTTGGTCCCCTGCTGACGCTGGACCAAGGGCTGGAGCCGGCTTGGCCAGCCTGTGACGGTGTGCGCCTCCTCGCCTATCTGCGCCCCCCCTTTGCCGCCGCGGGCGATCTCTTGCAAGCAATGCGACGGGGTCCCTGGCGGACCTTGCTGGTTGTGCCGGGCCTGTCGCCGCGGGAAGCAAGAGCGCTCATCACGCCACATTTGACCGTAGTCACGGAGCCGGTAAGGCTGGGTGCCGCGCTCGCGCAGTGCGATGCCGTCATTTCCCATGGCGGGCACGGGATGGTAGCGGCAAGCCTCCTCGCCGGCAAGCCGGTACTGAATCTGCCCAACCACCTTGAGCAACTGCTTGTTTCCCGGCACGCGGTGCGCATCGGCGCGGGGAGCATGCTCAGTGCGGAGCGAAAGGGTCAGGACGTGAGCGGTGCGGTTGACACTCTCGTCGGGGATCCGCGCCTGACTGCCGCCGCTCAAAGATTTGCCGCCAGTTATGCCGGTGCCACGGGCATGGATTCGTTTCAGACCGTGACCCGTTGCCTCGAGGAGGAGCTCGCATGATTCATGCATGGCGGCTCCCTCTTTTCCGTATGCAGTCCTTCATCTAAGAGACGTCCATGCCTTGGTTATCGAATCCTGCCCCTGCGAAAAAGGAAGCGCCCGCACCTGATGCAATCGATCGGATGCTCGGCGTGGTGGCGGCGCGTTTCCATGCCGATCCGCTTGATTTCCAGCCGGGCCTGATCCGCCTGCAGCAGAAGGCCCCCTCTCCCTTGGGGCGCAAGGTGTTGTGGGTCTTGCTGATTTTCCTGGCTGTCTTACTGGCCGGCAGCCTGGTTGGCCGCATCGATATCGTCGCCGTCGCCGAAGGCAAACTGATTCCGTCCACCTACCTCAAGATCGTCCAGCCGACCGATGCCGGCGTGGTCAAGGACATCCTGGTCAAGGAAGGCGAAGCCGTCAAGGCCGGTCAGGTACTGATGCGCATGGACGCTGCCCTGTCCAACTCTGATCTTAAAACCCTCAATGCCGAATACTGGGCACGCCGGCTCGCCTTGAAGCGCATCGACGCTCAACTCAACGGCACGCCTCTGACCCGCACGACCGACGAACCCGCCGACCTGTTCGCCCGCGTCCAGGCCCAATACACGGCCAACAAGACCGCCTACGAATCGGCCATCGCCCAGGAACAGGCCACCCTGCAAAAGGCCAAGTACGACCTCGGTTCCGCACAGGAGGTCCGCAGCAAGCTCCTGCAAACCCTGCCGCACTACCGGGACCAGGAAGCCGCCTACGAGAAGCTTACCCGCGATGGTTTTGCCGGCAAGATCATGTACACCGACAAGCAGCGTGAGCGCATCGAAAAGGAACAGGACCTCAAGGCGCAGGAATCCGCCATTCTTTCCTCCCGCTCCACCATCGCCCAATCGGAAAAGAAAATCGCCCAGATCAGCGCCGACTACCAGAAGCAGCTCCAGGCTGAACGCGCCGACAACGTCCCCCAACTGGAGAAGGCCTCTCAGGAACTGGCCAAGCAACAACACCGCCACGAGTACCTGGAGCTGAAGGCCCCGCAGGACGGCTTCGTCAAGGATCTCGCCACCCACACGATCGGCACTGTCGCCAGCCCCGGCACCATCCTGATGACCCTGGTGCCCCGGGACGAAATCCTCAAGGCCGAAGTCTGGGTCAAGAACGACGACGTCGGCTTCGTGCGCCCCGACCTGCCGGTCAAGCTCAAGCTCAGCGCCTTCACTTTCCAAAAATACGGCATGGTCCAGGGTCAGGTGTTCCAGGTCTCCGCTGACGCCACCGAGCAGGGCGCCGATCAGAATAGCGGCACTACGCCGAACAAGGGCAAGCCCAACGCCCCTCTGGCCTACAAGACGGTTATCAACCTAAAGAGCCAGAGCCTGGATGCGGAGGGGATCAAGTACCCACTGAGTCCGGGAATGCAGGTGTCGGCGGAGATCCATCTGGGGACGCGGACGGTGATGGAGTATTTTCTGTCCCCCGTCACCAAGGCATTTCATGAGGCGGGCCGGGAGCGGTAATCGATCCGAATCTAAATTGAGACATTCGCTCGTCCCGGGCGCGTCGCAATAGTGCTTTCGCAGATTCGTCTTTTCCGTGGATTAAATCCCACCTTGCCAATTTGCTTCGCAAATCTGCCCCGCTTGAACGTCCGGATCGGAACGGACCGCTGTAGTCAGTAGTTCTTCACGGCTGACTTCCCCTAGGTAAAACCGGACTACTGGGCCGGGCCAATCCGATGTCGCAACTATGCCGGCCTTCAGCTCCGAACTGGCATTCGACTGGGCCCCGCTGCGCATTCTGGGCGGTCGGCCGCCCCCGGATTTGGAGCCTATGGCTCCCCGTTAATTGCACGCAATCTTCGGCTGTGGCCGCCGGTAGCACGCAGTATCAGACAACCGTCTGATATCCGAGGATCTAAAAACTTAGGCCCGCTCGAAGGCGGGCCTAAGTTATTGATTCTGTTGGTGGCGAATCAGGGATTCGCAACTGTATCGTACCGGCTTTCGTAACCGCTTGTTTCAACAGGGGATTATTTTGCCGCAAA
>Ga0075363_100000415_pt1 | contig 13210 bp, 11 predicted proteins | sample EndMetdeltDD1763_FD_71470 | JGI IMG/M metagenome (GOLD analysis project Ga0075363, IMG submission 71470) | Populus endosphere microbial communities from Tennessee, USA - Endosphere MetaG P. deltoides DD176-3 | ecosystem: Host-associated > Plants > Roots > Endosphere | place: USA: Tennessee...
GGGTTGATCGCCGACGTGGTCCGGGTCGGTGTGTAGTTGATGATCTTGGTCGGGTCGGTGAAGTTCTGGTCCGAGCTGACCTGCAGGTCGTACTCCTTGGCACCCTGGACACTGGTCCAGCTGATCAAGGGCGGGCTGTCCGGCTGGGCGAGGACACCGGACGGGCCGAGCATCGTCGGCGGCGCGATGGACCCGCGCTTGAACGTGGCGGTGGCCCAGCCGGCGTCACCGGTGCCGGTGACCCGCACTCGCCACCACAGGTCTCCGACCGGCAGCTGGACGATCGGGGTGTACTGGCTGTTGACCGTGCTCACGTCGACCAGTCGCGACGCGAAGGTGTCCGAGGTCGACAGCTGGACGTCGTACTTCGCCGCGTCGGGCAGCCGCTGCCACATGAGGTTCGGGATCTGCGGGACGGTGTCCCCGCCGGCGGGGCCGATGATGTTCGGCGGCGCTGCCTGGGCCGGGGCGGCGGCGAGCTGGCTCAGCCCTGCGGCCAGCAGCACACAGGCGAGCGCACCCACTAGTGCGCGGACGCGCGAACGGACGACAGACACCACGAGACTCCTCCGGTACGGGTCCAACCCAGTCGCGCAACGCTAGGTCGGCGCGGTCGTCCCCCGCGGGAGAACAGGGGACCCTATGGCCCGAACGGACTACGTCTCCTGACTGATCGGCGGAGCTTTCCGGGGCGGCGCCGGGACGCTCACTCCAAACCGAGGGAGAAGGCTGCCTCGAGGTCGTGACGGGAGTAGGCGCGGAAGGCGATGTGGGTCTCGGTGGACGTGACGCCGGGGACCTTGTTGAGCCGGTCGGCGACGACGTCGGCGACGTCCTCGTGCGCCCGGACCCGGACCAGCACGATGAGGTCGATCTCGCCGGTCACGGAGTAGACCTCGCTGACCCCGTCGAGCGAGGCGATCGCCTCGGCCACCTCGGGGATCCGGGCCACGTCGGCCTTGACGAAGACGATGGCGGTGATCACGCCGCCCAAGGTATCGGTAGCGGTGACCACCAGGGTTGCCGCGCCTCAGCGGGCGGGCTGGTGGACGGTCGTGATGTCGCGGCGTTCGGCGAACGGCACCAGCGAACGCCGCGACTCGGTGACCGCGTCGTGGAGCGCCAGGTGGCGGGTGGCTCCGGCGACCGGGCAGGCCCATTCGCCCTCGACGTCGACGAGGCGGACGCCGTCGGACTCCAGCCAGCGCAGCACCTTCTCGGACTCCTCGGCGCTGGCGGCCGGCACCGGCCCCGGGGCGTCGCCGACGGTCTCGGCGGACAGGCGCAGCTCGGCGACGTATTGGTGGGCGTCGGCACCCGGCGGGATCACGCCGGCCGCGGCCAGCCTGCCGTGGCGCACGACGTGGACGGCCCAGCGGGAGCCTGGTCCCGAGCCCGTCGACGGGTCGCCCTCGCGCCGCGTGGCCACGATCTCGGGGCAGCGCGACAGCGCCGTGAGCCGCTGCGTCCGGGCCGCGGCCCGCACGAACGCAGCCAGCCGGTCGCGGTGCACTCCCGCCTCCTCGAAGCGCTCGTCGGCCGCGAGCGACTCCATCCGTCGGTTGATCGCGTCGACCACCTCGTCGGGCCGCCGGAGCAGGGTGTCCTGGAGCAGCCGCACCACCGCGGCGTAGGTCGTGGCATCGACGCTGCCGTCGCACGGCGAGAGGCAGCGGCCCAGCTCGGCGAGCACGCACGGCGTGCGGGAGGGCACCTTGCCGAAGCGGTCGCTGCACTGGCGCACCGGGAAGGTGTCGTGGAGCGCGGCCAGACACTTCTCGGCGGCCTTGCGGGACGAGAACGGGCCGAGGTAGTCGGCCTCGTCCGCGAGCACCCTCGTCACCAGCGACAGCCTCGGCCAGGGCTCGCGGGTGAGCTTGACGAAGTGCATCCGCTCGGGGAACCGGGAGCGCCGGTTGTAGCGCGGCTTGTGCTCGGCGATCAGCCGAAGCTCGCGCACCTGCGCCTCGAGCGCGGTGCTGCAGACGATGCCCTCGACGGTGCTCGCGAGTCCGACCATCTCGCCCATCCGCGACCGGGTCTCGGACGCGGTGAAGTAGGAGCGCACGCGGGTCCGGAGGTCGCGCGAGGTGCCGACGTAGAGGACCCGGCTGGAGTCGTCGCAGAACAGGTAGACGCCCGGGGAGTGCGGCAGCCCCTCGGCCAGGTGACGCTTGCGGCGCTGTGCGGTCGAGACCCGCGCGGAGAAGGTCTGCAGCTCCTCGAGCGTGTGCACGCCCAGGCCCCCCAGCCTCTCCATCAGCCCGTGCAGCACGTCGACGGTGGCCCTGGCGTCCGAGAGCGCCCGGTGGTTGGGCGTCGTCGTCGAGCGGAACGCCCGCGCCAGCGACGACAGCTTGCAGTTGGGGGCGTCGTCGCGGGTGATCACCCGGCGGGCCAGCTTGGCGGTGTCGACGACCTCGAACGCCGGCCACGCCCGGCCCTGCTTCTCGTTGAAGTGCTTGAGGAACCCGACGTCGAACGGAGCGTTGTGGGCGACCAGGACAGTGCCGGCGGCGAACTCGAGGAACGCCGGGAGAGCGGAGTCGATCGGTGGCGCGTCGGAGACCATCGCGTTGCTGATGCCGGTGAGCACGGCGATGAACGGCGGAATCTCGGTGTGTGGGTTGACCAGGGTCTGGAACTCACCGAGCACCTCGCCACCGCGCACCTTGACCGCGCCGATCTCGGTGATCATCGAGCCGGCCTCGGCCGACCCGCCGGTGGTCTCGAGGTCGACGACGGTGAAGGTGATGTCGCGCAGCGGCCGGCCGAGCTCGTCGAAGCTGCGCTGGGACTCCCAGCGCGAGCCGCTCCGAGGCGGGACGTGGCGGACCGTCGTGCTCACGGCACCGACGGTAGGTCTGGTCGCCGACATTCCAGCGGACCCACGCGCGCAGCCGCCGGAGTCGACTCCCGCATTTCCCGAACGCGGGGGGCTCGTGCTTGCCACACTGACCGCGTGCGGGTGGACACCACGGAACCGGCTGCGACGGCTTCTCCGACCGTGACGACGTCTCCGGCCCGCGCGCCCGGCGGCGGTCTCCAGAGGTGGGTCGGGCGTCGACGGGTTGGCCTGTGGGCCGTGGTCCTCGCAGCCGCCGCTGCAGTCCGGTGGTGGGGTCTCTCGGACCAGCCCTACGACTTCCACGCGACGCGGCAGCTCTACGACATGCTGATGGCGAGAGGGTTCTGGGCGGACCTGGGTGGCACGCCACCGGACGGCACGCTGGTGGCCCTGACCAGCGCGCGTCCGCCGGTGCTCGAGCCTCCGGTCACGCAGGGGTTCGCCGCGATGGTCTACCTGGCGGCCGGTCACGAGGCGGTGGGTCTGGTGCGCGGGCTGCTGGCGCTGGTCTGGGTCGCCGCGGCGGCACCGGTCTTCCGGACCGTGCACCTCGCGACAGGTCGCCTGGTGCCGGCGTACGCGGGCGCCGTGGTCTGGCTGTTCATGCCCCTCGGCGTCATCCTCTCCCGGTCGTTCCAACCCGACGGGCTGATGCTCGCCTGCATCGCCTGGGCCGTCCACGCCCTGCTGCGCAACGATCTCGCCGAGGGCCGGCACAGGTGGAGCGCCACGCTCGCCAGCTCGTGCGCCGTCTTCGTCAAGGCGCCGGCGGTCTTCTTCGTGGTCCCCGTGTACGTGGCTCTGCGGGTGAGCCGCGACGGCTTCCGCTCGACGCTGCGTCGCGACACCTTTGCGTACCTGTTCTGCACCGTGGCCCCTGCGCTGGCCTTCCTCGCCTCCCGGCACTTCACCGACGCCATGCAGAGCCAGGAGCGCGGCAGCTTCCTGCCGCAGCTGGTCCTGCACGGCTGGTTCTGGAGCGGCTGGTGGCACATGGCCATCTCCGTCGTGGGGCTGTTTGGCCTGCCGGTCATCGCGCTCGGGCTGATCGTCTCCCGTGGCCGGCTGCGCGTCGTGATCGCCGCGCTCCTGGCGGGGTACGTCGCCTTCGGGCTGACCTTCACCTACCACTACGCCACGCACAACTACTACCACGCGCCGTTGTTGCTGGTGCTCGCGCTGGCCGTCGCCTCGGTCGTTGCGTGGGCGCTGTCGGGTGTCCCGGTCGCCGCGCTGCGGCCTCGACCGGTCCTGGTCGGCGTGGTCGCCGCCGTGCTGCTCGACGTCGCCATCAGCCCCTCCACGCCGCAGGCGTTCGCGGGTGCTCCGAAGTCCTGGACCAGCGCCCGGGACCAGGCCGTGGAGATCGGGCGACAGCTGGACCACGCCACCGGGGTGGTGTTCCTCTCCGCGGACTACGGGCACAGCCTGGAGGAGTACGGCTACCTGTCCGGGGTGGCGTGGCCGAGCCGAGGCGACCTCCGGAAGGAAGCACTCCAGGGTCGCCCCCGGCTCGATGTGCGCGCGCGACTGAGCGAACTGTCGGAGCACGAGCAGCTGCGCTGGTTCGTCGTCACCGAGCGGGAGGAGCTGGCGGCGCAGCCCGAGCTCGCGGCCTACCTGGACAGCCTCGCTGCCCCGTTGCGGGGCGACGGGTGGGTCGCGTACCGGCTCAGCTGAGCAGGGCCGCCCTGAGTAGTGTCGGAGGGTGCCGAAGTTCGACGAAGAACCGCCCCCGCTCCCGCCCGGCTTCCTCCGGGTCATCCCGCTCGGCGGTGTCGGCGAGATCGGCCGCAACATGGCGGTGCTCGAGTTCGACGGCAGGCTGCTGATCATCGACTGCGGGGTGCTGTTCCCCGAGGAGCACCAGCCCGGAGTCGACCTGGTGCTGCCCGACTTCACCCACCTGCAGGACCGCTGGGACGACATCGAGGCGGTGATCCTCACCCACGGGCACGAGGACCACATCGGCGGCGTGCCCTACCTCATCCAGGCTGGGCTGCGGGCGCCGCTCGTGGGCTCGCGATTCACCCTCGGGCTGCTCGACGCCAAGCTCACCGAGCGCCGGCTCGACTCGGACGAGACCGAGGTGGCGGCCGGCCAGACCGTGCGGTTCGGGCCGTTCACGTGCGAGTTCGTCGCCGTGAACCACTCGATCCCCGACGCGCTCGCGGTCGCCGTCACCACCGAGGCGGGGACGCTGTTCCACACCGGTGACTTCAAGGCCGACATGACGCCGCTCGACGGCCGGCTGACCGACATGGCGGCGTTCTACCGGCTCGGCGACCGCGGTGTGGACCTGCTGCTCAGCGACTCGACCAACGCCGACGTGCCGGGCTTCGTCGCGACCGAGCGCGACATCGGTCCGGTCCTGGACCGGGTGATCGGCGAGACGTCCGGCCGGGTCTTCGTCGTGTGCACCTCGAGCCACGTGCACCGCATCCAGCAGGTCCTCAACGCCGCCCGCAACCGGCAGCGCCACGTGGCGATCATCGGCCGCTCGATGATCCGCAACGTCCGGATCGCCGACGACCTCGGCTACCTCAACGTCCCACCGGGGCTGGTGCTCTCGGTCGACGAGGTCAACAAGCTGCCCGACGACGGGATGCTCGTGCTCTGCACCGGCTCCCAGGGCGAGCCGGCCGCTGCGCTCAGCCGGATGGCCACGGGGCAGCACCGGGACTTCAGCCTCGGCGAGGGTGACCAGGTCATCTTCGCCAGCTCGCTGATCCCCGGCAACGAGAGCGCGGTCTACCGGCTGATCGACCGGCTGGCCTACGCCGGCGTCGACGTGACCACCCGTCAGCAGGCGCCGATCCACGTCAGCGGGCATGCCGCTGCCGGCGAGCTGACCGGCGTGCTCAACGCGCTGCGCCCGCGCAACTTCATGCCGGTCCACGGCGAGGGCCGGCACCTGCGCGCGCACGCCAAGCTCGCGATGCGGGTGGGCGTGCCCGAGGACCGGGTGCTCGTCGTGCGCGACGGAGCCGTCGTCGACCTCGGCGACGGCAAGGCGTCCGTGGTCGGCCGGGTGTCGGCGGGCTACACCTACGTCGACGGCACCGGCGTCGGCGACGTGGGGGAGGAGAGCCTGCGCGACCGGGTGATCCTCGGCGAGGAGGGCTTCATCTCCGCGGTGGTCGTCGTCGACGAGCGCTCCGGCAAGGTCGTCGCCGGACCGGAGATCTCGGCCCGCGGCTTCGCCGACGAGGAGGCGCCGCTGGACGACATCCGGCAGCGCGTCGCCGACGACATCGCCTCCGCCCCGCTCTCGCAGCCCGTCGACGCCGACGAGCTGCGCCGGATCATCCGCCGCTCGATCGGCTCCCAGGTCAACCGGGTGCACCGGCGCCGGCCGATGATCCTCGTCTACGTCGTCGAGACGTGAAACCCACCTGATCCACCTGGCGCGGGGTGAGAACGTTGGCGCATGGAGCTCCCCGAGGCGGTGCGGACGCGGCTGGTGTCGCTGGTCGCCGCCTGCCTCGGTGACGTCACTCCTCTGCCGGCGGCACTCAAGCAGGTGGCCGGGTTCGCCCCGGCTCGGCGCGCCCGGCTCGGCGCGACCGCGATCCTGACCGAGCTCGAGCGCGACGAGGAGCTGCGCGAGCGGGTCGCCGTCCAGGTCCGCGTGCGGGCCACCGACGACGCCGGTGACGTGGCCGCCCTCGCCTGGCTCGAGCGCACCGACGGCTGGGAGGACGCCGTACGCCGGGTCGCGGAGCGGACGCCATCGAAGCCCGACACGGCGCAGCAGGACCAGCGCGAGCAGCGGCTCCGGGACCGGGCCGACGACGCCGAGCGCACCCTGCGCGAGCAGCGGCGCAGCCACAAGGAGGCGGTCGAGGCGCTCAAGGCCGAGGTCGCAACACTGCGGCGCACGCTCGGGGAGACCCGCACGAAGGAGCGGTCCGCACGGGAGGACGCCGAGGCTGCGCGGGACCGCGCCGAGGAGTCCGTGGCCCGGCTCGAGCGCGAGCTGCGCCAGGCCCGGAGCCAGGTCGTCCGCCTGGAGGAGGAGGCGGGGGAGCAGCGCCGAGCCGACCGCACGGACCGCGACGAGGCCACCGTGCGGGCGCGCATGCTCCTCGACACGCTCGGCGACGCGGTGGCGGGCCTGCGCCGTGAGCTGGCGCTCCCGACGAGCTCGAGCACTCCGGGGGAGCGCACCGAGGACGCGTACGCCGACGAGACGCCCGCCACGCCCGGCCCGCCGCCGGTGCAGGATCCGGCGCGGCTCGCGCAGTACCTCGCGCTGCCACGGCCGCGGCTGATCGTCGACGGCTACAACGTCACCAAGGCCGCCTGGCCGACCCAGACCCTCGAGGCCCAGCGGACCCGGTTGCTGACCCTGCTCGGCGCCCTCGTGGCCCGCACGGGCGCGGAGACCACGGTCGTCTTCGACGGGGCCGGCAGCGACTCCCGGGGGGCGGTGGCGGCGCCGCGCGGCGTGAAGGTGCTGTTCAGCCCGGCCGGCGTGATCGCCGACGACGTGATCCGCGACCTGGTCGCGGCCGAGCCCGCGGGGCGGGTGCTGGTCGTGGTCACCGACGACCGCGCCCTGGGTGCCGACGTACGCCGCGCCGGCGCCCGGGTGGCCGGGGCCCGCGCCCTGGCCGGCTGACAGGGCGCAGAGACCGTGCGGCGGAGCCGCACCTGCCTTGGGAGCGGCGGCACCCCAAGACGAATGAGCACTGTCGGTGGCGACTGTCACCGTTCTCGGCATGACGACGCGAATCGACTGCGACACCTGTGTGGTGCGCGGGCTGGCTTGCCACGACTGCGTGGTGACCGTCCTGCTGGGGCCGCCCCCCGAGCTCACCATCGACGATGACGAGCGTCGAGCCCTCGACGTGCTGGCCGAGGGGGGTCTGGTGCCGCCCCTGCGGCTGGTGCAGCCGGTGGTGGGCCCGGCGGTCGAGTCGGCGTGAGCGCTCACATCCCGTCGTCAGGCGACGCCTGACGAGGAAGTGGTTCCTGTGACTGGTGTGACTCGTGTGACGCAGGAGGCTGCACTGACCCTGACTGCGTGAAAAACTGTTGGACACGGTCGGTTGAGGTTTGGACGACCTGCGGTGTGACCCACTACGGTGCTTCTCCAGGTGCTCGTGGAAGTGGTCCACCAGGTCCGCGCGAGCGCTGCGTCGAGCTCCACGTCGTCTTCGGGCGGCAAGGGGGCCGGGGAACCACAGCGGTCTGATCACACGGGGTGCAGGTCAGGCAGCACTGGGGTGAATCGCCAGCAAGGGCGCCGCACGGTCGATCGGACCGGGGGCGAGGGAGCTGGGGTAGGGCAAGTCGTGCCCGAATCCGTCAGCTCACCCGGTAGGCGTACGACACCCAAGGAGACCTCCGCCTCGTGCTTCACGGACGGAAGCGACTGGTCAGTGCCCTCTCGGGGCTGGCCCTGGCCGCAGGAGTCGGCGTGGTCGGGCTCGTGCCCGCACAGCCGGCCCAGGCCGAGCCCGACATCGACGACGTGCAGACGCGCGTCGACACCCTCTTCCACGACGCCGAGCAGGCCTCCGAGCGGCTGAACGACGCCAAGCTCGAGCTGGCCGACCTGCGCGGCGACCTGGTCTCGCTCCAGGCCGACCAGGAGCGCCAGGACACCAAGCTCGAGACGGCGCGCGCGGACCTCCAGGACTCGATCGTCAGTCAGTACGAAGGCCAGAACCTCTCCGCGGTCGGCGTGGTCGCCAACACCGACGACGCGGACTCCTTCGTCTCCAACCTGTCGACCATGTCGGCCTACAACGACCTGCAGTCGCAGCTCTTCGACTCCTTCACCACCGAGGCCAAGGCCCTCGACCTGCGGGAGAAGGCGACCGAGCAGCGCGCCGCGGAGATCCAGAAGAAGCAGGACCAGCTCCTAGCCGAGAAGAAGGCGATCGACGACAAGCTCGCCGAGGCGAAGGCGCTCCTCGACAAGCTCAAGGACGAGGAGCGCGAGGCGCTGCTCAGCCGTGGCTCGGTGCGGATGCCCTCCGACGTCGACGCCTCCGGTCGGGCCGCGGTCGCGATCAGCTACGCCATGGCCCAGGTCGGCAAGGCCTATGTCTACGGCGCCGCCGGCCCCAACGCCTTCGACTGCTCCGGACTGATGATGATGGCCTGGGCGCAGGCCGGCATCTCGCTGCCGCACTCGTCCAGCGCTCAATACGGCGTCGGACGGCACGTCTCCTCGAGCGACCTGCAGCCCGGCGACCTGGTCTTCTACTACTCGCCGATCAGCCACGTCGCGATGTACATCGGCAACGGCCTGATCGTCGAGGCGGCCAACCCCGGTGCGGGGGTCCGGGTGTCGGGCGTCTTCTCGATGCCCTACGCCGGCGCGACGCGCCTGATCTGACCTTCTCGGCTCCCACGCGGCTCCCACCCGGCTCCACCCGGCTGACACACTCGCTCCATGTCGGGTCGCCGTTCGTGGGTGCTCGGCGGCGCCCTCACGGCCCTGGTCGTCGTGGTTGCGCTGGTGACCTACCTGCTGGTCCGGTCCGACCCCTACGTCGCGCCGACGCCCACGGGGGAGCCCCCGCAACCGGACCCGGCCGGCGCGGCGCACGCCCTGCAGCAGCTCCAGGAGGCGATCACGTCGCGGTCCCGGGCCTCGGCGGACGCGCTCGCCCCCGCCGACGACCCGCGCGCCGGTGACCTGCTCTCCGCGGTGGTCGACAACGCCGAGGCGCTCCACGTGGAGCAGTTCACCGCCCGGTACGTCGACGACGTCGGTGCCGTGGACTCGGCCGGGCGCTGGGCCGCCGCCGTCGACCTGACCTGGCGGTTCGACGGCTTCGATGCGAGCCCGGTCCACGAGGAGGTGCTCGTCGGCTTCGAGGCGCACGACGGCAGCGTGGGCATCACGTCGTTCGGCGGCGGCGACCGGCGCTCCCCGCTCTGGCTCAGCGGGGCGTTGCAGGTCCGTCGCTCCGCCACGTCCCTGGTGCTGGCCACGACGGCCGCGGACGCGGACCTGCTGGCCGCCCGGGCGGACGCGGCCGTGCCCGTCGTACGCGACGTGCTGCCGCGGTGGGCCGGCAAGCTCGTGGTGGAGGTTCCGGCGTCCGAGGAGGGGCTGGACGCCGTGCTGGGCGCCGACCCCGGCAGCTACACCGACATCGCCGCTGTCACCGCCTCGGTCGACGGCACGATCACGCCCGAGTCCGAGGTGCACGTGTTCGTGAACCCGGACGTCTACGACGACCTCGAGCCGGTCGGCGGCCAGGTCGTGATCAGCCACGAGGCCACCCACCTCGCCACCGCGGCGCCCCTCACGAGCGGGGTGCCGCTGTGGCTGCTCGAGGGGTTCGCCGACTACGTCGCGCTTCATGCGGTGGACCTGCCGATCTCCACGACCGCCGGCCAGATCATCCAGCAGGTGCGCCGCGACGGGCCCCCGGACCACCTCCCCGGCCAGGCCGAGTTCGACGACACCTCGACCCACCTCGGTGCGGCCTACGAGAGCGCCTGGGTGGCCTGCCTGGTGCTCGCGGATGCCGGTGGCCGGTCCGCGCTGGTGCGGTTCTACGAAGAGGTGTCGCGTGGTCGCGACCTCGAAGGCCGGCTGCGACAGCTCTTCGGCCTCAGCGGGGCAGAGCTGACCTCGCGGTGGCGGCAGCGGCTCGAGGAGCTCGCCGCGCAGGCGACGGACGGCACCTGAGGCCACGCTCCTGACCACGGGGCTGCCACACTGGCCTCCGTGCGAAATGCCGGGCGGGTCGCCGCGATGGTGGCCGTCGCCGGGGCCCTCGCCTTCGTGGTCCTCGCCGTGCTGCTCGTTCCCTGGGACCCGATCCCGGGCGGGCCACTGCACCCGCCGCCGGCGTCGTCGGTGTTCAGCGCGCACGAGATCCAGCGGGCCGAGGACTACTCGTCACTGGCCCGGATCTGGAGCTGGTCGTCGCTGGCCGTCTCGCTGCTCGCGGCGTGCGTGCTCGGCTTCAGCCGGCTCGGTGCCAGGTTCGTCGACAAGGTCCGCGGTCCCTGGTGGTGGCGGGTCGTCGTGGCGATTGTCGCGCTGAGCCTGGTCGGCAGGGTCGTCACGTTGCCGTTCGCGATCCTGCTGCGCCGACGGGCGCTCGACTACGGCCTGACCCACCAGGCGTGGGGCGCCTACGCCGTCGATCTGGCCAAGGGGCTCGCGGTCCAGGTGGTCGCCACGTCGATCGCCCTCGTCGTGCTGGTCGGCGTCGCCCGGCGCTGGCCGCGGGCCTGGCCCGCGGTGGCCGGCGTGCTGCTGGCTGGCCTGGTGATGCTGGGCTCGTTCGTCTACCCGTTGCTGGTCGAGCCCCTGTTCAACCACTTCGAGCCGCTGCCCGACGGCCAGCTGCGCACCCAGATCCTCGCCCTGGCCGACCAGGAGGGCGTGCGCGTGGACGACGTGCTGGTTGCCGACGCTTCGCGGCGCACCACCACGCTCAACGCCTACGTCTCGGGCTTCGGCTCGTCGCGGCGGGTGGTCGTCTACGACAACCTCGTCGACGACGCGGACGACCGCGAGATCCTCTCCGTGGTTGCGCACGAGCTGGGGCATGCGCGCCACGACGACGTGCTCACCGGCTCGCTACTGGGCGCGGCGGGGGCCCTGCTCGGCGTGGGCCTGCTGGGGCTGCTGGTCGGGCGAGTGGCCGACCCGCGCCAGGTGCCCCGCGTGCTGGCGCTGGCGGCGATCGCCGTGTTCCTGGCGAGCCCGGTCCAGAACGGCATCAGCCGACGGATCGAGACGCGGGCCGACGTGGCCTCGCTGCGGACCACCCACGACCCCGAGGCGTTCATCGAGGTGCAGAAGGAGCTGGCCCTCACGTCCCTTGCCGACCCCACGCCGTACGCCATCACGCAGTTCTGGTTCGGCAGCCACCCGACGACCCTCCAGCGCATCGCGCTCGCGGAGCGGTTCCGACCCTGAAATGCAGTCGCCCCCCGGGAGCCGATGCTCCCGAGGGGGAAGGGGTCGTCCGCTGTAGCTGCTACGGGCAGGTCCCGATGTTCTGGTCCTCGATGATGTCCGAGCAGCTGCCGTGGAACAGGCCACCCGCGCCGCCGCCGAACGCGAAGACGGCGACGACGATGATGGCCGCGATGCCAGCGATCAAGAGGCCGTACTCGACGGCCGACGCACCGCGCTCGTCGCGGCCGCGGTGGTGATCTCGCTCGTGCATGGGCTCCCCTAACCGGGTCGGTATGGAAGAGGACGGGGCGCCACGGCGTCTGCCGCGGCGCCCCGTCATACCGAGTGAGATCAGCAGTTGGCAGCGCCGGCGACGCTGTCGCAGGTGTCCTGGAAGACGCCCTGCAGGGCGCCACCGAAGGCGAAGACGACGACGACGATCAGGGCCGCGATGCCGGCGATGAGCAGGCCGTACTCGACGGCGGACGCGCCGCGCTCGTCCATCTCAGCCTGGCGCGCGTTCAGCATGATGCGGAGGTAGTCAAGCATTGGTGTTTCTCCTTCAGAGTGGGTCCCACGAGTGGGGGCGGGGGTGCCCCCGTGAGATCAATCTTGGTGATCACGTCAGCGGTTCGGAGCAGAATCGACGAGGTCCAGCCGAGCGGCCGTCGGCATAGTCCGTTCGGGCTATGCGACGACGCTCCGGACGCCGGTTCCCGCCGGGGCGCCGAAGGGCATCTGGTCCTGCAAATGCGCGCTGAGCAGGCGTTTTCGAGCCGACGCGGCGTTCGCCGGGACCCCGCCGGGACGCGACGAGTGTGGTGGAAGTGGTGGGTGGGTCAGAGGTCGACTGGGCGGACGCTTGAGAGCAGCCCGATCCGCATCGCGGTGACCAGCGCCTGGGCACGGTTGGAGGCGCCGAGCTTCTGGTAGATGCGCGCGATGTGCGACTTGGCGGTCGACTCGCTCAGGTAGAGCTTCTCGCCGATCGCCGCGGCGCCCAGGCCGTCGGCCAGGAGCAGCAGCACCTCGTGCTCGCGGTCGGAGAGCCGCGTGGACTCCGCGGCGCTGCGGCGCATCATCGCGCCGACCAGTCCGGTGCAGACGAACGAGCGGGGTGAGACGGCGGCGTGGCGGGCCGCGCGGATGACCTCGCCCGAGGGCGCGTCCTTGCCGACGAAGCCGGAGGCACCGGCCTGCATGGCCGCGAAGATCTGGTCGTCGCCGGAGTGCATCGTGAGCACCACCAGGCCGGTGGTGTTGCTGACCTTGCGGATCGAGCGGACGATGTCGAGCCCGGTGCCGTCCTGGAGCTGCAGGTCGGCGACGACGACGTCGGGACGGAGCTCGTCGTACTTCTTGAGGGCCTCGACGACCGAGCCCGCCTGGGCGACGATCGTCATGTCCTCTTCGAGGTCGAAGACTCCGGCGAGCCCGCTGCGGATGAGCTCGTGGTCGTCGACGAGGAGAACCGT
>Ga0075363_100000416_pt1 | contig 13204 bp, 11 predicted proteins | sample EndMetdeltDD1763_FD_71470 | JGI IMG/M metagenome (GOLD analysis project Ga0075363, IMG submission 71470) | Populus endosphere microbial communities from Tennessee, USA - Endosphere MetaG P. deltoides DD176-3 | ecosystem: Host-associated > Plants > Roots > Endosphere | place: USA: Tennessee...
GGCCCCCGTCCAGCTCGAGGGGAAGTCGCCGCTGAGCGAGGGGCAGACGATCTGGTGGTCGAGCTCCTGAGCGGTGAGCCGCAGCACCCCGTCACCCACGCTCACGTCGTCCGCACCGAGCGGGCTCTCGTCGCCGAGGTAGCACTCGGGGCCGTTGCGGTAGCCGCTGGCCAGGCTCGAGAGCACCGTCCAGTGCGTGGTGTCGAGGGAGTCACCCTCGAAGTCGTCGGCGAAGACACACGTCCAGTCGGAGCCGTCGGCCCTCTCGACCGCGGCGCCGCAGTCGAGCCTCTCGCTCCCCTTCGCCTGGGCCTTCGGCTTCGACTCCGTGCCGCAGCCGACCAGCGGGGTGACCGCCATGAGCAGGGTGACGATCAGCGGCGCGAGCGCGACGGTCGAGCGCCGGCTCATGGCTCAGACCAGGTCGGCGGCGCGCACCCGGACCGCGTCGATGGCGTTCTCGATCTCGAGCAGTGTCTCGGCGGGGATCGCAGAGTCGACCGACAGCGCGACCAGTGCCTGGCCGCCCTTCTCGTCGCGGGCGACCTGCATGCCGGCGATGTTGACCCCGGCCGCACCGAGGATCCCGCCGACGGTGCCGACCATGCCCGGGCGGTCCTCGTAGTTGAAGAACGCGAGGTGCTCGGTCGGCTCCAGATCCACGTCGAAGCCGTTCACCTCGACGAGCCGCTCGCGCTGGTGGATGCCGATGAGCGTGCCGCTGACCGAGAGCTGCTCACCGTCGGCCAGGGTGCCGCGGATGGTGATCAGGTTGCGGTGGTCGGGGCTCTCCGGGTCGGTGACCAGGCGTACGGCGGTGCCGCGCTCGGCCGCGAGCAGCGGCGCGTTGACGTAGGAGACCTGGTCCTCGACCACGTCGGTGAAGATCCCCTTCAGCGCCGCGAGCTCCAGCACCTTGACGTCGAACTCGGTGATCTCGCCACGCACCTCCACGTCGACCTGCTGGGCGACCTCACCGGCCAGGGCGGTGAAGATCCTCCCGAGCTTCTCGGTGAGCGGGATGCCGGGACGGATCTCTTCAGCGATCACGCCGCCCTGGACGTTGACCGCGTCCGGCACCAGCTCGCCCGACAGCGCGAGCCGCACCGAGCGGGCGACGGCCAGCCCGGCCTTCTCCTGTGCCTCGTCGGTCGAGGCGCCGAGGTGCGGCGTCGCGACGACGTTGTCCAGCTCGAACAGCGGGCTGTCCGTGCACGGTTCCGTGGCGAAGACGTCGAGCCCCGCCGCGGCCACCCGCCCTTCCTTGAGCGCGGCATAGAGCGCGTGCTCGTCGACGATCCCGCCGCGGGCGGCGTTCACGAGCACCAGGTGCGGACGCACCTTGTGCAGCTCGGCGTCGCCGAGGAGGCCGATGGTCTCCGGGGTCTTGGGCAGGTGCACCGACATGAAGTCGGACTCGGCGAGCAGGGTGTCGAGATCGACGAGGCGGACGCCCATCTGCGCCGCCCGGCCGGCCTGGACGTAGGGGTCGTAGGCGATGACGTCCATCCCGAAGCCCGACAGCCGCTGGGCGACCAGGACACCGATCCGGCCGAGGCCGACGATCCCGACGGTCTTCTCGAACAGCTCGATGCCGGTGTACTTCGACCGCTTCCACTCGCCGTTGCGAAGCGCGGCGTGCGCCGGGCTGACGTGGCGGGCGGCGGCCAGCATCAGCGAGACGGCCAGCTCGGCGGCGGACACGATGTTGGAGGTCGGCGCGTTGACGACCATGACGCCGGACTGGGTCGCCGCGCGCACGTCGACGTTGTCGAGGCCGACACCCGCCCGGGCGACCACCCTGAGCCGCGGGGCGGCGGCGAGCGCCTCGCTATCGACGCTGGTGGCGCTCCGGACCAGCAGGGCATCCGCCTCGGGGAGAGCGGCCAGCAGCTCGGCGCGGTCGGCGCCGTTGCAGTGCCGGATCTCGAAGTCGGGGCCGAGCTCGTCGATGGTCGCTGGGCTGAGCTCTTCGGCGATCAGGACGACCGGCTTGGCGGAGTCGTCGGGAGCGTCAGTCACGGCGGGTTCCTCGTGGGTTGGTGACGGAGGCGCACGACGCTGTGCGGCGGCTCACACTACCCCGCACGACGGTCGTAAATGGCGTGCGTCTGCCGGGTGGGCCCGCCTAGCCTCTCGGCGTGGAGTGAACCGGTGACTGCCCTGCCCGCCTCGATGTGGGGGAAGTCCCCCGAGGAGTCACCGTGCCCGCCCCTCTTCACTCCGCCCTGTCCTTCTCCGGCGTCGGCCTGACCTGGCCCGACGGCACTGTCGCGTTCGACGGCCTCGACCTGCTGGTGCCTCCCGGTCGGTCCGGGCTGGTCGGCACCAACGGCTCCGGCAAGTCCACGCTGCTCCGGCTCGCGGCCGGCGCGCTGGAGCCGACCACGGGCTCGGTGTCGGTCGCGGGCGAGGTCGGCTACCTCCCACAGGACCTCACCCTCGACCGGTCCCGCCGCGTCGACGACCTGCTCGGGATCGGTGCGGCGCTTCGTGCGTTGCGCGCGCTGGATGCCGGCTCCGGTGACCCAGCCGACCTGGAGGCCGTCGGCGAGCAGTGGGACGTCGAGGAGCGCGCGGTCGCCGAGCTCGAGCGGCTCGGCCTGCCCGCGTCCGTGCTGGACCGCCACCTCGGCGAGCTGTCGGGTGGCGAGGTGGTCAGGCTCGGGCTGGCCCGGCTGCTGCTCCGGCACCCCGACGTGCTCCTTCTCGACGAGCCGACCAACAACCTCGACGCGGCCGCTCGCGCGCGGCTCCACGACGTGCTCGGCTCCTGGCCGCGGACCCTGCTCGTGGTGAGCCACGACCGCGAGCTGCTCGAACGGGTGGACCGGATCGGCGACCTCCGCGGCGGTGCGGTGCGGTGGTACGGCGGGGGCTTCTCGGCCTACCAGGCCCAGGTGGCGGCGGAGCAGGAGGCAGCGGCACAGGCGGTCACGGCTGCGCAGTCGGACGTACGCCGCCAGCAGGCGGACCGGGTCGAGGCCGAACGCCTGATCGCGCAGCGGCGGCGCCAGGGGGTCCGCAACGCGGCGCGCAGCAACATGGGCAAGAGCGCCAAGGACTTCTTCAAGAACCGCTCGGAGAAGTCGGCGGCGTCGTACCGCAAGGTCCAGGACGAGCGGCTGGACGCCGCCCAGGACCGGCTGGACGAGGCGCAGGCCCGGCTCCGCGAGGACCGCACCATTCGCGTGGACCTCCCCGCCACCGCGGTCCCGCGCGGACGGGTCGTGCTCACCACCGACGGGCTGGTGATCCGCACCGGCGCCGGGATCGAGCTGGACCTCCGCGGTCCCGACCGGGTCGCGGTCCTGGGCGCGAACGGTGCCGGCAAGACCACGCTCCTCGAGACCGTCGCCGGCACGCTGCCGCCGCTCGCGGGCTCGGTTCGCACCCATGTCCCGACCGCACTGCTCCCCCAGCGGCTGGACCTTCTCGACCCCGGGCGTTCGGTCGTCGACAACGTGGCGCTGAACAGCCTGAGGGCGGGGGCGCCCGGCGCCGAGCCGAACCGCATCCGCGCCCAGCTGGCTCGCTTCCTGTTCCGCGGCGCCGCCGCCGAGCAACCGGTCGGCACCCTGTCGGGTGGCGAGCGGTTCCGCGCCACGCTGGCCGCGCTGCTGCTCGCCGACCCCGCACCCCAGCTGCTGCTCCTCGACGAGCCGACGAACAACCTCGACCTGACGTCGTACGACGCCCTGGTGTCAGCGCTCGCGGCCTACCGCGGCGCCCTGCTCGTGGTCAGCCACGACGGCCGCTTCCTCGAGGACGTCGGCGTGGACCGGACCCTGGAGCTGTGACCCGCGGCAGATCAGGTGAACAGCGCCTGGCCGACGTACTCGCCCTCGCCGACCCCCGGCGGCACGGCGAACAGCGCGGAGCCGTTCACCTTGACGTACTCCATCAGGGCGTCGTGCTTCGCCATCTTGTTCTGGATCGGGATGAAGTGGGTGTCCGGGTTGCGCACGAAGGCGAGGAAGAACAGCCCGGCGTCGAGCCCGCCGAGTGAGTTGCTGCCGTCGACGAAGTTGTAGCCGCGGCGCAGCATCCGGGCGCCGCCGTTGAAGTCCGGGTGGACCAGGCGCACGTGGGCGTCGGGGGCGATGACGGGCAGGTCGTCGGCACCGGGCATGTCGAAGTCCGGCTTCGTGAACTCGCTGCCGCCCGACAGCGGCGCGCCGGTGTCCTTGCTGCGGCCGATGAAGGCCTCCTGGTCGCCCAGCGGCTGCCGGTCCCACACCTCGATGGTCATGTTGAAGCGGCGGGCGATCAGGTAGGACCCGCCGGCCAGCCACTCGGCCTTGGCGTCGTCGCCGGCGTCGACCCAGACGTGCTCGCCGACGTCCTTGGTCTCCTCGGCCTTGATGTTCATCGTGCCGTCCTTGAAACCGAAGAGGTTCCGCGGCGTCGACTGGCTGGTGGAGGTGGTCGAGGTACGGCCGAAGCCGAGCTGTGACCAGCGGACGGCGACCGTGCCGAAGCCGATGCGAGCCAGGTTGCGGATCGCGTGCACGGCGACCTGCGGGTCCTCGGCGCAGGCCTGGATGCACAGGTCGCCGTAGGACCGGGCCGGGTCGAGGTTGTCGGCCGGGAAGTGCGGCAGCGTGCGCAGCGCCTCCGGCTGGCGGTCGGTGAGGCCGAACCGGTCGGTCCCGTCCTCGGTGCGGAACAGCGTGGGCCCGAAGCCGAAGGTGATCGTCAGCCCGCCCGGGGGCAGGCCGATCGCCTCGCCCGTGTCGTCGGGCGGCACGTTGGAGGCGCCCTCGACCGGCCCGACGGTGCCGGCCGGCTTGCCCTGGGTCATGCGCTCGGCGGCCTCGGTCCACTGCTTGAGCAGGTCGACGAGCTGGTCGCGATCGTCGGTCGTGACGTCGAACGCCGCGAAGTGCAGCCGGTCCTGGGCCGGCGTCACGATGCCCGCCTGGTGCTCGCCCCGGAAGGCGTAGGACGCCGTGGGGGTCGCCGGCTCGGCGGTCGAGCCCTCGCTGGAGCGGCCCACCGCGAACGCGCCGGCCACCCCGGCGACGGCGGCACCGCCGCCGATCAGGCCACGTCGTGAGATGCCCCGGCGGGGGATGTCGTCGGTCGCGTTCATGTCAGCCGAGCACAGCCGCGGTCAGCCGGGACAGCGGCTCCGAGAGCGCGTTGACCGCGTCGGAGAGCTGCTTGACCTCGTCGGGCGTGAGCTGGTCGTAGGTCTTGAACCCGTCGCCGGCCCGCTGCGCGTCGAGCAGCTTCTGGAGGTCCCGGAACCGGGCGTCGAGCTCGGTGGCCAGCTCGGGGTCCTTCTGCTCGAGGATCGGCTTGACGCCCTCGTAGCCGACGCGGGCGCCGTCGACGTTGGCCTGGAAGTCCCACAGGTCGGTGTGCGACCAGTACTCCTCCTCGCCGGTGACCTTGCCGAGCGCGACCTCCTCGAGCAGGCCGCGCGAGCCGTTGGCGATCTGGTCGACGGTGTAGGTGAGCTTCTGGACCCGCTTGTGCAGGGTCTCGGTGTTCGCGAGCAGGTCGTCGGCGTACGTCGCCCGCTCGCCAGCGGTCAGCGACGTGTAGCCCTCCGCGCGCTCGGGCCACAGGTCCTTCTCGATGCGGTGCCAACCGGTCCACTCCTGACCCGGCTCGAGGTCGGCCTCGCGCAGGTCCAGCTTGGGGTCGAGGTCGCCGAACGACTCGGCCACGGTCTCGATCCGCTCCCAGTGCGTGCGCGCGACGGGGTAGAGCGCGCGGGCCCCTGCGTCGTCGCCGGACTTGTAGAGCTCGACGAACTGTTGCGTCTTGGCGAGCAGCTGGTCGGACTGGTCCTGGACGTAGGCCTCGTAGTTCTCCACCGCCTGGTCGATGAGCTGCTGCTCGTCGGCGCTCGTGGTCGGCTCGTCCTCGGACTCGGTGACCGTGAAGTCGGCGCGGATGCCTTCGCCCGTCATCCCCGGCTTGCAAGCGGTGACGTACTTGCCGGCCGGAGCGTTGACCGTCATCTCGCGGTTCAGGCTCGGCCCGATGTTCTCGACCTCGGAGACGATCCGCAGCCCGTCCTCGCCCAGCAGGTAGAACTCGGTCACCTGCGAGCCGGTGTTGGTCACGTCGAAGGTGAGCGTGCCGGCCGGCGCCGAGGAGGCCGAGACCTTGCACGCGTCGTCGCTGGACTCCACGGTCAGTGATCGCGGGTTGCCGCCGTCGGCGGCGCCCTCACCGCCGTCGGTGTTCTGGGTGCAGGCGGCAAGGAAGGGGCTGGCGGCCAGACAGGCGACCGCGAGAAGTGTGCGCATGGTCCTAGTGAGGGGTCGGGACCGAGGGCTTCTCGGTCGGGCTGACGGAACGGTCGGGAGCCGAGCGGCGCCGAACGCCGAGCAGGAAGAGAGCCATCACCGGGACGGCGTACAGCAGCCAGGCTGCGGCCTCGAGCTTGGTGGTGGCCGGGCTGAAGTTGAAGACGCCCTTGAGCAGGGCGCCGTACCAGCTGTTGACGTCGATGGTGTCGGAGACGTCGAAGGCCAGGTTGTCGAGTCCGGGCAGGACACCGGCCTCCTGGAGGTCGTGGATGCCGTAGGCCAGCACGCCCGCGGCGACCAGGATCAGGAACGCGCCGGTCCAGGTGAAGAACTTGGTGAGGTTGATGCTGATCGCGCCGCGGTAGATCAGGTAGCCGAGCAGCACGGCGGTCAGCAGGCCGAGCCCGGCTCCGAGCAGCGGCTCCCAGGTCGGGGTGACCGAGCCGATGCTCTCGCGGGTGCCGGCCTGGGTCGCGGCCCAGAGGAAGAGTGCGGTCTCCAGGCCCTCGCGCCCGACCGCCAGCACGGCGACCACCGCCAGCGACCAGCGGCCGCCGTCGGCGGCCGCGTCGATCTGGCCGCGCAGCTCACCGCCGAGACCACGGGCGGCGCGCGCCATCCAGAAGATCATCCAGGTCACGAAACCCACGGCGATGATCGAGAGCGAGCCGCCGATCATCTCCTGGGCCTTGAAGGTGAGTCCGCGCGGACCGAACGTCAGCGCCGCACCGAAGCCCAGGCTGACCGCGACGGCCAGTGCCACGCCGATCCAGATCCGCGGGAGCAGGTGCCGCCGGTCGGACTTCACGAGGTAGGCGACGAGGATGCTCACGACGAGCGCAGCCTCGAGCCCCTCCCGCAGGCCGATCAGGTAGTTGGCGAACACAGCGGGTCACTCTACGCCCACCGACTTAGGCATGGCTAACCTAGGTGAGGTTTGCCTCACTTGCGGGCGGCAGTTTCACCGGGTACCCGGTGAAACTGGCCCCGGCCGGCTGGAACTCCATCCGGTCGGGGCCAGTTTCGTCGGGTCGGGCCCGTCAGATCGCGCAGCCGTCCGGGCCACAGGCATCCGCGTCCGGGCCGCCGACCAGCTGGACCGCCGGATGGCTCTCGGTCCAGGCGCGGTCGAGCAGCTGGCTGAAGACCTCGGTCGGCTGGGCGCCCGAGACGCCGTACTTCTGCTCGACGACGAAGAAGGGCACGCCGGTGGCGCCGTAGGCCCGGGCCTGCTCGATGTCGGCGCGCACGGCGTCGGCGTAGTCGTCACCGGCCAGCACATCGTCGACCCGGCCGGGGTCGAGGCCTGCGTCGACCGCGACCTTGCGGAGCACGTCGTGATCGCCCATCGACTCGCCGCGCGTGAAGTACGCCGCGAGGAGGGCCTCCTTCAGCTCCGGCTGGCGCCCCTCGTCGAGGGCGAGGTGCAGGAGCCGGTGCGCGTCGACGGTCCGCGCGTGCAGGGCATCCGCGTGCCGGAACTCCAGGCCGACCGAGGCGGCCACGCCGTCGGCACGCGCCATCAGCTCGCGAGCGCCGGGCACGTCCGTGCCGAACTTCTTCGCGAGGGACTCGACGGTCGTCTCGACCGGCACCTCCGGCGCGCTCGGGTCCAGCTCGAAGGAGCGGTAGACGACCTCGACATCGTCCTTGTGGTCGAAGGACTCGAGCGCCGACTCGAGGTGCCGCTTGCCGATGTAGCACCACGGGCAGACGACGTCGGACCACACTTCGATGCGCATGCGTACGCCAACCGGAGCCCGGCGTGGAATGTTCCCGGAGAACCGGGCGGCCCTCGACAGGGTCAACCCCGAGAACCCCTCAGGGTCCGGCAAGGGGTGGGTGGGGCCCGCTCCCCGATGTGGCCGACCCCCGGTCGCGGCGAACGTAGACCCCATGATCGACGTGACCGCACTCACCAGGACGTACGGCGGCCTCCGGGCCGTGGACGACGTCACCTTCACCGCCCGCCCGGGCCGTGTGACCGGATTCCTCGGTCCCAACGGCGCCGGCAAGTCGACGACCATGCGCGTCATGGTCGGTCTGACCCCGGCGACCTCAGGGTCCGCCACCGTCCTCGGTCGGAAGTACGCCGACCTCCCCAACCCCGGCCGCGAGGTCGGCGTCCTCCTCGACGCCTCCGCGCAGCACGCCGGCCGCACCGGCCGGGAGACCCTCAAGGTCGCCGCCCGCACCATGGGGCTGCCGATGCGCCGGGTCGACGAGCTGCTCGACCTGGTCTCGTTGACCGGCACCGAGTCGGAGCGCCGGGTCAAGAACTACTCGCTGGGCATGCGCCAGCGGCTGGGCATCGCCACCGCCCTGCTCGGCGACCCCGAGGTGCTGATCCTCGACGAGCCCGCCAACGGTCTCGACCCGGCCGGCATCCGCTGGATGCGCGACCTGCTCCGCGGCTTCGCGAACAAGGGCGGAACCGTCCTGCTCTCCTCGCACCTGCTTCACGAGATCGAGGTCATCGCCGACGACCTGGTGGTCATCGGCCAGGGCCGAATCGTGGCCCAGGGCACCAAGGCCGAGCTCCTGGAGTCCGCCGGGACGCTGGTCCGCACCAACAACGTCATCGAGCTGGCCCGCGCCCTGGAGCTGGACGGCATCCACACCGCGCCCTCGGGTCAGGACGGGCTGCGCGTCGAGGCCGAGGCCGACCAGGTCGGCAAGGTCGCGCTCGCGGCCGGCGTACCCCTCACCGAGCTGCGCGCCGCCGACGGCGCCGGCCTCGAGGAGATGTTCCTCGAGCTCACCGCAGACACGTCCCGAGAAGGAGCAGCAGCATGACCACCGCCGCCACCACCCTCGACCGCCCGCCGGCGCAGGTGGCTCCGCGCACCGCCCCGGCCCCGATCCCGTTCACTCGGCTGCTCCAGGTCGAGCTGGTCAAGATGTTCAACACCCGGGCCGGCTTGTGGCTCATGGTCAGCATCGCCGCGACGGCACTCATCGCCACCGCATCGGTGATCCTCTTCGCGCCCGACAGCGCGCTGACCTACGACAGCTTCGGCGCGGCCATCGGCGTCCCGATGACCTTGCTGCTGCCGGTGATGGCGATCCTGTCCGTCACCAGCGAGTACAGCCAACGCAGCGGCCTGACGACGTTCACCCTCGTCCCGCACCGCGGCCGGGTGATCCGGGCCAAGGCGGTCGTCTCGATGGCCCTCGGCGCCGTCTCGATCGGGGTCGCGCTCGCCATCGGCGCGCTCGGCAACATCGTCGGCAGCGCGATCGCGGGCGTCGACACGGTCTGGGACATCTCTGGTCAGCAGATCGGCTACCTGGTCTTCGCCAACGTGCTGAACCTGCTGATCGGCTTCATGCTCGGCGTCCTGATCCGCAACTCCCCCGGCGCGATCGTCGGGTTCGTCGTCTACTCGTTCGTCCTGCCCGGCCTCTCGGTGCTGTTGGGCAGCTTCCAGCAGTGGTGGGTGGACCTCCGCCCGTGGCTGGACTTCAACTGGGCGCAGGGTGAGCTGTACGACGGCCACCTGAGCTCCACCGAGTGGGCGCAGCTCGGGACCTCCGGCTTGATCTGGATGGTCGTCCCCCTGATCGTCGGCCTGGTGATGGTGATGCGGTCGGAGGTGAAGTAACACCTTCGCGGCCACCGGGTCGCACGAGACGAGGACCCCCGAGAGCACAGCTCGGGGGTCCTCGGTCGTCCCGGCCGAGGCCGGGTGCGGCCTTCGTCACATCGGGCTCACCTCCGACCGTGGTCGGACGCGCGGGCGGGGATGCCGTGGCTACCGTCGAGGAGTGCCTCCCCTCCGACGTCTCGCCCTGCCTGTCCTTGCTCTGCCCGCCCTGGTCGGCGTCGCCTCGGTGGGCATGGCCGGACCTGCCTCGGCCGACGTCACCGGCACCACCTCGACGAGCGACGTGGTGCTCTACGCCCACTGCCAGCAGCACCCGATCGACTATGACCTGCAGGTCGGCCCGCTGACCGGGCCGTGGCGGGTGGAGTTCCAGGTGGCTGACCCGAAGGGCGACACCTCCGAGGGCACGGTCCTGAACTCGGCCGACAACCCGGCGACGTCCGGCACCTTCACCTACACGTTCTGCGGCTCCGAGCCGCTGGGCACCTACACCGTCCGGGCCACGGTCCGCTACGCGCCGGTCAACCTCGAGGTGCCCCTGCCCTCGACCACGTTCCAGGTCCGCCCGACGGCGACCCGAGCCACCTTGGCGCAGACCGCCCTCGGCCACGGTCGCTACCGGCTCGACGCCCGGGTCACCGAGGAGACCGAGACGGGCTTCGGCAAGGCGGACGGCGTCAGCGTCCGGATCGAGCGGCTGGTGCACGGCAAGTGGACGAGGATCCGTGGCACCGCGCTGACCACCGTCCGCGGGACGGCGGCCACCACGGTGCGTGGTCGGCCCGGGACCAGGCTGCGGGCCGTCGTACCGACGCGGAACAACTACGCCGGGTCCACCTCGAAGCCGGTCACCCTCGGCCGCTGAGCCGGACCTCTGGACCAGTCGGCCCGGAATCCAGCGTTGTCGGCCGATCTCCCGCGTCAGCCGCGCCGCGCCCCCTACCGTGGTCTGGTTGGGGGAGCCGGCGTCGATTCCGGCTCAGGGGAAACATCCACGGGGATTTCGTCATGCCGTTCGTACGCCCGCGCGCCCTGCGGCGCCGCCTGGCCGTGCTCCTGGCTGCGATCGTCTGCCTGATCGGGGCCGAGGTGGCCCTGCCGACGTCCAGCGTGGCGCCCGGGGCGGGGATCGCGGTGGCCGACACCGGCGGCCCTGCGGCCTACGACCGCAGCCTCCGCGCCGCCGAGTGCACGCTGCTGGGCAGGGAGTTCGTCGGGGGACTCGGGTGCGCCCGCGCCAGGTGCGTCGGGGGCGCGCGGCCGTGGCGGAAGTTCACGGGCGCGGAGGTCTGTGCCCTGGTGGGTCAGCCGAAGGGCTACGGGTTCGCGTCCACGGTCGACGTGCGCCACTGCCGGGCACTGCACCGCCGGTGGATCTCGCAGGTCAACTACTGCGCGTCACAGCCCGACCGGTCCGTCCCCCTCGTCCGCGACGCACCCCAGTGCACTCGCCCTGCGAGCGTGTACGTGAGCCTCTCCGAGGTCGAGGGCTTCTACGACGAGTGCCTGACGCGGGAGCGCGCCGCTGAGCTGTCCGGGTTGGCCACGGACCGGGGGGTTCCGCTGGCGACCGAGGTCGCCCTCCGGTCCGGCACGCAGTGTCCCGACCGGCCGGGGCACGCCTACGTCGACGGCCGCTGCACCGCAGGGAGCGCGGCGCCACCCACCGGAGGCGGCGTGGTCATGGTCGGCGACTCGGTGACCTGGCGCGGTGGCGACGAGCTGACCCGGAGGCGGCCCGAGCTCACCATCGACGGCGAGCCGGCCCGGCGCCCGACCGAGCTCGCGTCGCGGCTCGACGCGTTCCGGGCCCGCCACGGCCAGCCGGCCGGCCTGATCGTGGAGCTGGGGACCAACCCGGCTCCGGGGTTCCGTCGTCGCGACCTCTCGGCCGCGGTCGGCACCCTGCCGCCCGGGACCCCCGTGATGTTCGTGCTCCCCTACGTCGAGGTCAGCCCCGCCCCCGTCGTCGTGGCCGCGTCGTCTCGACGCTTCGCGGGCTGGATGAGATCGCTGGCAGCCTCCCGCCCGGACTCGTGCGTCGCGGACTGGCCGGCGTACGTCCGCTCGCACCCCGGCCTCCTCCAGGACGGCATCCACCCCAGGCACACGGCCGAGGCCGACTGGGCGCGCTGGATCGCCGATCAGTGGGAGCGCTGCTGAGCTCGCCTGTTTCCCGTCGAGTGACGCGAACGTGCTGTCCGCAACCGGTTGCGAACCGCACGTTCACGTCACTCGACCGGAAGCGTCCGGGCTCGACGACCGCGCGGAGCGGCGTTCGCGTCCTCGCCGAGGGAGACCTGCCAGGAGGCCTGGTCCCAGGCCCGCACCCACGTCTTCGCGGACGAGCCGGACCCGGACGACCCGGCCTCGAGGACGAGGACCCCGTCGCGCAGCGAGGCGTGCTCGACCCAGGGCACCTCGATCCGTCGGCCACCGATGACGACGACGAACACGGCGCCCTCGACCCCACTGTGAACTGCCTCCAGGATCTCCACGTCAGTCGTCGTCGGCGCCGGTCATCCGCGCGCGGAGGAACCCTCGACGTAGTCGGAGTCGTGGGACTTCACCCAGGCCATCAGCTTGCGGAGCTCGCGGCCGGTCTGCTCGATCGGGTGCTGCTCGGCCTGCTCGCGGAACTTGGTGAACTCCGGGGAGCCGGCGTCCTGGTCGGCGATGAAGCGGGCGGCGAAGGAGCCGTTCTTGATGTCGGCGAGGACATCCTTCATGTGCTCCTTGACCCGCTCGTCGATGACCCGCGGGCCGGAGACGTAGTCGCCGTACTCGGCGGTGTCGGAGACCGACCAGCGCTGCTTGGCGATGCCGCCTTCGTACATGAGGTCGACGATCAGCTTGAGCTCGTGGAGGCACTCGAAGTAGGCGACCTCGGGCTGGTAGCCGGCCTCGGTGAGGACCTCGAAGCCGTACATGACCAGCTGCGAGGCGCCACCGCAGAGGACCGCCTGCTCGCCGAACAGGTCGGTCTCGGTCTCCTCGGTGAACGTGGTCTTGATGCCGCCGGCGCGCAGGCCGCCGATCGCCTTGGCGTAGGACAGCGCCAGCGGCCAGGCGTTGCCGGACGCGTCCTTCTCGACGGCGACGAGCACGGGGACACCGCGGCCGTCGACGTACTCACGACGGACCAGGTGGCCGGGGCCCTTCGGGGCGACCATGAACACGTCCACGCCCTCGGGCGGGGTGATGTAACCGAAGCGGATGTTGAAGCCGTGGCCGAAGACCAGGGTGTCGCCGGGCGCGAGCTCGGGCTCGATCTCCTCGGCGTACAGCTTCCGCTGGTGCTGGTCGGGCGCGAGGATCACGATGACG
>Ga0075363_100000417_pt1 | contig 13199 bp, 10 predicted proteins | sample EndMetdeltDD1763_FD_71470 | JGI IMG/M metagenome (GOLD analysis project Ga0075363, IMG submission 71470) | Populus endosphere microbial communities from Tennessee, USA - Endosphere MetaG P. deltoides DD176-3 | ecosystem: Host-associated > Plants > Roots > Endosphere | place: USA: Tennessee...
CCTGCCCCTAACAATCCTGCGCCATCGGCCCCGAATCAAAGAAAAACCAATCCATCGGCTCCGTCCACCCCGTCTACTCCGGCTAAGCCCGCAACTCCGTCCGCGCCAGCCGCTCCTAAGCAGACTCCAAGTCAGTCCAGCCCATCGGCGACTCCCGTCCAAAAAAGGACCAATCCTACCAATGCGGTTCCAGGAGCTCCTACGCAACCTTCAAATAACAGCGGGGGAGCTACCCCTCAGAATCAAATGCCGGGACGGCCATCTCCCAACACCCCGCAACCTACCAATCAGCTTCCTGGCGAGCCGACTCGCCCCACAACAACTCCTTCCAAAAACTCTTCAATGACCTCGATGTGCTCCAAGCCCAAAACAGTTTCTTCTGAACTAGAAAATGATCCAGCTGACAGAGAGCAAAGCGCTTCTTCCCAAGGACAAAATTGGGATGAAGAAGACGAGCGGATGCAAGAGGAAGAATCAGAACAAAATTTCGACTACTGGTAGTCTTTGCTCAGTGTTTAAGATGTTCTAGAGTATTGTGGTCACCCCAACAAGTTGTATTAAGATGTACGTTTAATCTATCTAAATCAACTTTAGAGAAGCTAGAACAGGAATAATCTACCGGCTCTTCCCAAAAGCGCTTATTAATTTCGTCTATTTCACTCCTAGAAAACCCAGAAATACTATCAGCGACTTGTTTTCCATTTTCTAGGATTTGACTTCCTAATGAAGACACAGATGTTTCGGTGGTTTTAGCTATTTCTGTCTCCACGGCTTTTTTGGGGATGAAGCTGTTACTTGGGTGGCCATTTTTCCTCCTGATTTAAAATGAGGAAGGATGGTATACGGAAAAATATTTTTTTAAGAGTGTTTTATTCTTTCTGTTTTAGCACGCTGATGGAAATTTGACTGCCTGGAAAAACCCCAATGCAGGGTGGTTATTTGAATCAGTCACTGTTTTTGGAAGAAGTGCTATTCCAAGAGCCGGTACTGAAGACGTCATTGATTAGATTTTCAATGAACGTTTCTTTCACTCTTCTTTTGATCTTATTAGGAGTATTTAACGTCTGATAATACATGTTATGTTAAATTAGGGGGTAGCCCAGCTTCTTAGCCGGGTCCAAATCCTGCGGCCAAACAAGTGGAGGGCCAGGCCGGAAACAATAAGTGAAAAAGCCCATAGTTTCCAGCTTTCCAACGGTTCTCCAAGCATCCCAGCCGAAGAGAGCATCCCGAAAACCGGGACCAATAAAGCAAACGGCGCAATGGATGATAAGGGATGGTGGTGGATGAGCCAGCTCCATATGCCAAAACCCAAAAGAGTCGATGCATAGGAAATATAGGCCAAGGCGGCAATCGAAGTAGAAGAAAGATGGGTCAGGCTGAAGGAAATGGCAGATGGCCCTTCGAAAATCAAAGATGCGGCCAATATGGGCGGCCAGGCAGCTAGGCTGCCCCAGACAACTAAAGCGAGCATATCCACTTTCCCTATTTTTTTAGAAATGGCATTCCCTCCTCCCCATGACAGCGAACCCAGTAGAATGCAGAAAAATCCAAGCAGAGAAACGCTTCCGCCCAGTTTTATTCCAACCAGAGCAATCCCGGAAATGGCGATAAGCGCTCCTAGAATCTGAGATCCATGAAGTTTCTCGCCAAAAAATTTAACGGCAAAAAACAAAGTAAAAAACACCTGCATTTGGTACAAAAGCGATGCCAGTCCTGGCGTGACGCCAAAATAGATCCCCATAAATAAAAGTGAAAAAGCAATCGCAAACGTACAGAGGCCATACAACACGATCCACTTGACGGACACTTTGGGAGGCCTGATGAACAATATCCAAGGGAAACAAGCCAAAAAATAACGGGTCGCATTGAAAAATAAAGGAGGCATGTCGCGAAGTCCGATTTGGATGACCGAAAAATTGAATCCCCAAATGGCAACAACCAGGATCGCGAGAGCAATATGTAAAAAAGTCGTGAACCTGTCTCGATGGAAGGCAAATAGCTTACACCCAATGGCTTCATCAATCAATTAAAAAAGGAACATCCCCTTTCTACGCTTTAAATTGCATAATAATATTTTTAATATTGATAGTTTGTTTAAATTTTAATTTATGGTATAATACTTTAAAAAACGGTATTAAATGTCTTCTATAATTCAACTGGGAATTCCCCAAAGCATCTCTAATTCAGCAGAGATAAAAGATAAACGTGTAGCCGGACTGATTCCCCTACATGCAGCTCAAAAAGCTTTATCGAATTTGCCAGTTTTTTCTTCAGTTTTCTATGCAATTCAGAAAAAACAGGTACAGAAAGCCCCTCTAGCTCTCAATCTAATTCCCACTCCCCCTACCTATGTTGTCTATGAGGCGTGTGAAAATAAGGATGAGGGAAAGTTAAGAGAAGCCCTTTCTAAAGGAGCAAATCCTAATCTCCATCCCGCAAACTCTCTTCCTCCTCTTCAAGTAGCGGTGAGTCAGGGAAATAAAGAAATGGTTGGCATGCTGCTCGATGCCAAAGCAGATCCAAATTTGATTTCTCCATCTGAGGGATCGGCTGTCCGCGTGGCTTGCCGTTACTTTTGCAGCGAAGAGATTTTTAGGCTTTTGATGGCACGGGGTGCAAATCCCTTTGTCCAAGATAACCAAAACAAATCATTTATTCAGGTTCTTTGCAATTGGGGAGATCAAAAAGAAGCGTTTCGAAGATTACGGGTTTGCACGGGCACGGAAGAGATTGCAGCTTTCGATTCATGCAAAGACATTCATGACTTTTTTTCGGTATTATTTCCTTCATTTAAAGAAGTTTTCCCTCCGAATTCCGCCTCCCTGATTGCAAATGTTCCTAAATGTGAAAAACTAGAGTTATTGAATCAAAAAGCTGATGCTCTTAAAGAAAAGTGGCCTTCATTAGACCAAGCTCGCCAAGTATTCGAAATTCTCCAAAGATGGGATCCTACGCCCAATCCGCCTTCATTTGATATTGCATTCATCTGTCAGTTGTTACAAAAATTCCATCCTCTTTTCGATTTAGTGTGGAAAGAGACCGACAATCCCCAGCTAATCGAAACTCAGCAAATGAAAAGTCAAGGAGGTTATACCCCTACAGGATATTACTTTTCAGATGATCATCGCATTTTGATCAATAGTAAGGCATCAAATCGGGAGAAACTAGATACCCTAGCTCTTGAGGCACTGCATGCAATGCAAAGAGACGCCTATTCGAACATTTGGTCAGGTTCTTTAGATAGAGAAGATTATGCGCTTTCCGTAGAATACACAGAATGGAGATCTTTTGCATTCCGAGCAAAACTCTTTAAGACTATTGAGAATGGTTTTCTTGACTTTTGGAAGCGTACGAACAGATGTGGACATGCGGAAGCATTTCGTAGGCTTTGGGACGAAGTTGGATCATTCCGCTATTGGTCTCAAAATCAAAACGTAATGCAAGAAAGGATCAACGCTCTGCGTCAATCAAGAGTGCCTGTAGAATTACTAGAGTCTAAGTAATCTAAATTTAATTAAAAAGCAGGCTGCCGCAAGTCAGGGCTCCGTCTGCTTTGATCAGTTCCGACATATTTAGTTTTTCTAGTTGGACCTTTTTTTGATGGCAAAGGTCTTTCAGGATTTTTTCGCTTTCTGGAAAACCGTCTTGGATGATCAGGGTAGATCCAATCCTAAGGACATTGGATGCAACGGGGTCGGGAACTAAGACAAATCGATAAGCTGAAGGCGCTAATCGCTCGATTTCCTTTTGAATTTCCCTGCCTCCTGCCGTATCGGCTACAATTAGTGTATCGCTGTCAAAACAAGTAATCAGAGATTTCAGATGGAGTCCTTCAGTTACAGAGATGCTAATGACTTCGCATTGATTTTGAAAGATGGTTTGAAGCTGCTCTAAGGCGGATTCATTGGTTCGACTGGATAGTCCGACAAATAGGTGCCTTCCCGCGTATAAGATATCTCCTCCATCCATTGTGGCAGGCGATTGGAGAGGGACGATTTTTCTTCCCGTTTTTTCTAGGGCTAAGGCCACCGGCCTCTCCTCCCCTCTTCTTTCTAGAGCCCCCATCCTGCTAATCACGGCTTGATCGCCAATAATCAGGGCTGTATCCTCTATAAAATTGCAATCGGGATGGTTGGGGTCTCCATCGATTCGAACCACTTCAGGAACCAACTTTTCTAACAGTTCGATGTAGGCATCGTGCTGCCGTTTGGCTTGATCCAAATCAATAGGAATTAACGGGGGGTGGGTTTTTAAACTATTTTCAAAAGCGCTGGATAGATCCCTTACTAAAGCGCATCGGTAGGAAAAGAGAGTGCTTTCATGAAGAAAATCAGAGTGGTTTTTCAGTTGAAATAAAGCATAGGCCAAGAAAGAGTCGCGCAATGGAATTTTTCCATAAGGATCGACAATGAGATAACCTTTACGGAATCCCTCTTCTAACTCTTCCAGAGAGTAAGAGTAAATCCCCTGAATCGCTTCAGTTTCTTCTGGACTGCTTTCAGCCGCTTCCCCTACCCATCCGGCATAGATAGGCATAATTGAGGCCAAGGCCCCCGAATCGGGGGCGATTTCTCCTAAAAAAAGGAGCTTTTTTACGAGATAACCTGTTTCTTCTTGAAGCTCGCGGGATGCGGCGCTTTCCGCCCCCTCCCCTGCTTCCCTAAGCCCTCGAGGAAGCTCCAATTCCCAGGAGCGGGTCGCATGGCGGAAATTGAGATTCAGGGCGATCTTACCATCAGGAAGGATCGGTAAAACGGCCACTCCTGGCGGGCCTTTCAAAGCGCTTTTCCATAAAAGACGGTCGTAAGTGCCCGACCCTCCTTTTGGGAAAAGGACAGGATCCCGCAGCCAAATCCAATAGATGTCTTCTGCGACAATTCCTGTGCGGGCGGACTCCCGAGCCTCAATTTCGCTGAGTCCCTTTTTGATCAGTCTGCGCATCTGATTTTCTTCAATCAGGGAGATAGTCTCTGGTTCGGTTACGATCTCAATCTCCCCTTTTCGATGATCGCCCTTAGGCTCCGCATTTAGATAGGAATCGAGCTCTGGATTAAGTACGGCTAGTAAAAATGAGAGTGCAAGAATCATAAGGAAAGCATTATTCAGAAAGGGAAAATTTTCATCCAACTATATTCTTGAAGAAGGTATTCTAAAATCATTTACATTGGGAAAATTATGAGAATCATTCACTCGATGGGACATGTGGTCGGCGGCACATTGCTGATCGCTGGAACAACGATCGGAGTTGGCATGCTGGCGCTTCCAGTAGCTACTGGTCCGGCTGGCTTCATCCCTTCTCTTTTAATCTATTTTATTTGCTGGCTATTCATGCTATGCACGGGTCTTTTGCTTGTGGAGATCAGTCTTTGGATGCCTAAAGACACCAGTTTCATCTCCATGGCAGATCGAATGCTTGGCCCTATCGGAAAAGTGATTTTTTGGGTGGTCTATCTCTTCCTTTTTATTACAGTCATGATTGCACACGCATCTGGAGGAGGGGCTGTTCTAAATGACATCACAGGCTGGAATCTCCCAAACTGGGCTGCGGTGGTCCTTTATTCAGCTATTTTCGCACCGGTAGTCTATCTGGGCGCCCATTCGGTCGACCGCTTGAACCTATTCCTCATTTCCGGCGTGGTGATTTGTTATTTAGCCTTTGTTGGAGTCTCCTACAGCCATGTAAATTTAAACCTTCTCAACTATTCCCATTGGGGCAAGGCCTGGATCGCTTTTCCTGTTTTATTTACAGCATTCACCTATCAAGTCATCATTCCTACGTTGATGACTTATATGGATCGGAATGTAAAAAAGATCCGTACTGCGATCATCCTCGGATCTTCTATTCCGTTGGTTATTTATCTCATCTGGGAATTTCTTATTTTAGGAATTGTCCCCGTCGAAGGACCGGGAGGGCTGATCGAGGCCGGCGCGCAAGGGCAAAATGCGGTGGGTCCACTGAAGCAATTCATTCAAAGCCCCTGGGTGTTTCAAATCGGTAAATATTTCGCCTTTTTCGCCCTCACTACTTCTTTTATTCCTTTGGGCCTCTCTTTCTTCGATTTTATGGCCGACGGTCTCAAATGGAAAAAGAAAGGGATCCGGAAAATCCTTCTCTGTATGGGAGTCTTTGGCATTCCTATGCTGGTCGCTTTGATCTATCCAAATATTTTTCTAGTTGCCTTAGGTTACGCGGGCGGAATTAGCTGCGCCCTTCTTTTTGGACTCATGCCTCCAGTCATGGCTTGGGTTGGCCGATACATCAAACATTACGAAAAGAATACGCGTCAATTAGGAGGAGGAAAACCCCTTTTGATTGTCCTGATGGCTTTTGCTCTCTTGATTCTGGCTGGAGAAATCATCCAACAGACATTATGAAAAAAAAACAGCTCGGTTTCCCGAGCTGTTTTAAAATGCTTAATTCGAATTAGCTTTAAATCCGACTCTTTTCGTTGGTTTTCGGGCTTTACGGCCGGAAATTGTAACGTGGGCAGAGGGCTTTACCGATAAAGGCACGGAAATATCGCCATTTGTTTTCGGTAAAAAATCTCGAACCAACGATGCATATTGCGCTTCGTTGCCTGGCGTATTTGCAGCCTGCAATTTTCTATATTTTTCTACTTTAGCTGTGTTGCCAAGGATAGCCGTCAATTTCTGTTGAAACTGTCGGATATTTCCTTCTACAACGTCTGAATGATCTTTTTCTGGAGCTGCTGCTGAAGACGTTGTTTTTGATACAACTGTTTGAGCAACTACATTTGGTTTGCTGGCAGTGGCTTCCCACTCCTTCGTAAATTTTTCATTTACCTTTGCCAACTGTGCATTTTGTTCGGCAATGATGTTTCCAAAATACTTATCTGCCTGTGCATTGAAATTTTGCACCGCTTTTTCCATTGTTAACGGAGCATCTTCAATATTCTGCGTTGCTTCTTCCGAAATCTGAGGAGAATTTACAGTTTTTCTTTGAGGTTTAGCGGGTAAAGAGGGAATAGGGAGAGAAGATGCAGGAGGAGGAGATGTTAAGGAAAGAGTTGGCCCTGAGATGGAATTTGTGCGAACTGGAGGTCCATCTTCTTGTTTTACAGAAGTAGTTGGTGAAATGACTAAAACCGCAGGTCTGCTAATACCGCCAATGTTACGAGAGATGTTCAGCCTAATCTGTTGGCCTTTCTTGAAACTATCCAACGCATTTTTTATGTCTTCGGAATTATTGAGGATTCTATCTTCTTCTTTAAAACCTAATTGATCGAATAAACTGTTTTCATCTTTTTTGGAAACTAGAAATTCATCTTGATTGAGCTGTGTAAATTGTAGGCCTAAATCAGATTGAGGAACACATTCTGCTTCGAACAAAGGGGTAACATACGTAAAGAGAGAAGGTATGGGCGATAATCTATTTCTTATCTGCTCTCTTAGTTCGCCTCTAACAACACCACGCTGTTCGGAGGCTCTGAAATCTTCGGGAGTCCAGCGTTTGGGTGTAGGTGCTGAGATTGGAACGCTATTTGGCACTGGGACTGAAGATGCTTCATCCGAATTTTCCTCTGTCTCAGGAAGAGCTAGAAAAGCCGAAGTGGCTGGGAAGAACATTTCTTCAGGAGCTTCCTGTGTATTTTGAACGGGCGTCGTTGGTTGATTTTGAATGGCGCGGCTGACGTATTTCACGGCTGCAGGAACGATTAAGGCCAAGGCTCCGCAAAATAGAGCTGATTCTAATTGACATTCTGAAGCATAAACTACAGCTCCGGCTAGAGCAATGGCTCCGAAAGCCAAAACTTTACGGCCAGAAAAGTAAGAAGAAGGAGCAGGAGTTGTTTTTTTCGATGTTGAAACAGTTGGAGTCTCCGTCTTCGAAGGGACAGTAACGAGCGGTTCAGCTGGATTTGCTTCTTTTGAATCTTCTTGCTGCGGAACAGCGGAAGGAGTTGGATTTTCTAAAACAGGTTCAGGTTTGGGAGCAGGAGACGGTGAGGAAACTTCTTGCTCCATAGGGGCAAAAGGTTTGGCAAAATTTACACACTGGATCCAAGCTTTGTGGGCTTCGGTACCTTCTTTAAGTTTAGGCAAAATAGCGGTTTCGATCGTTTTAAGATATCTACCCAATAAATCTTGCGCTTTGGGTCCTGTTGCAGGATCATTTTGGATGCGTCTTGAAAGAATATTTAATTGTTGCAAAGCCTTAGTTGGATCTTTAATTGAAAGCGTCATGTTTTCCTCTAATATTATTATAAATAAGAATCTATTATAATATAAAAATATAATAAAAATAAACTAAATTAATCTAATATTAGACAGATGTAAGTAATTGAAAATTAGTTGGAAGTGGATGGAGGAAGGTTGCCATCCACTGAAATAATTTATTGATAGTAGGTTAGAGTACTAATTCGTTTTCTTTTTTTGAATCGTCTCGGACAAAAGCAAGGATCAAGCCTAACGTTCCAACGCCCGCCAACAATAAGAGCCATGAATCATATCCTTGCCAGGTAATTTTACCGGCTTCTTGCAAATAGCCGATTCCCGGCTTAAAGTTGCGAGCGATTGGCTCCGGCAGTCTGAGTTTATTTAGTTTGGCCACTAAGGCGGGAAGAACTGTTTTTTTGACCTGAGTGGTGAAGCCATCGAGGTTAGGAAGTTTGTCTCTCACTTGATAGAGATAGATCCCAAGGGGAATGGTCAAAGTAGGCATGATGATGCGCTTGATTAAGAAATCGGTTCCGGATCCTGATTCCCCTGCTTTTCCAGTTTCCACGGTGACAGCACGGCCTTCTTTTGCAATTGCCAAAAGGTAGTCCATGTTTTCCAGCATCTCAGGAGAAGCTGTAGGGGCCAAATCCTTGCGGGTTTCTTGTAGCGCAGAAATTTTTTTATCTAATTCCATTCGCTTTGCAGCACTTGTCTCTGCTGCCGTTACAAGCGAAGCCATTTCATTAATAAATTGAACTGGAGTAGTGATTTTAACCATAATCAGCCCCTTTTTAGGCGCTATTATAGGCTAAAATTAAGAAAATCTAAAGCCTTTATCGTTAAAAAAATAAATATGTCAAGCGGAGCATTAGACCTCGGGAAAAAACCGAGGTCTAAAAATCATTGAGATCTTATATAGCAGTCGCATTTGTTTGGTTATTTACAAGAGAATATTGATTCATGTAATGAGAGGTGCCTCCTGCTGTTACGGCAATCGTAGCTGCTCCAAGGGTTAGATAACCAAGGGTTGCAAGAGCGGTTTTTGGATGGTTATAGCACCAGGTCGCGCCTTGGAATAGCCCCTTAACTCCTTGCCATACTTTCTGACCGGTCCAGATAGGGGCATCAGCCGCAAATTTCAATGTTCCTTTCACAACTCTATCGGAAAAAGGGATCCGGCTGAGCGTATAGAAGAAAAGCATAGCTTCAAGAACAAGGGCTATGTGAGCGCCAGCAGACAACTTCCATTCCTGATCAGGAATCTGTTGCAAAGCAGCCATCAATTTAGTTGGATAATTAGTAATTTCAAAGTTGATATCTTCCCAAATCTCGGAAGTAGAAATGTAGTTCCAGATGTTTTCCACCGTCAAATCTTTAATCTTATCGATCCAAGAAGCGTCTTCTAGGCCGCTATTGATTATAGAGAACGTTCGGCAAGCGAGGTTTTGTTTGAATTGAGGAATCGTGGATCTCTTGACAAAGGCATCGGATATGTTTTGGAATGCCGATTGGGTTGTATTCAGAAGCATTTCGCGGGTTACATTGTTTAAAGAACCGGGAATGCCTTCTGGAGAACGGAAATAATCATGGGCGAATTTCCGAGTCACACGTTCGAAGATATCCTGAGAAATAGTCTGGATTTCTTCCCGAGTTAAATTCGTATTCGGGGCGCTCTCAGAAGTGAGAAAATTCACAAGCCTTGAAGAAATAGCTGCGGCAGCTTGCTCTGAGTTCTTGAGTGCTGTTTCAAGCGCTGTCTTAAGCTCTTCTTGGAATGTTTTTTGGAGGGCTGGCTGAAATGTCGCTGAAGGAGGAGGTGGTGGGCAATCGAGGTACGTCTTGGTTTGCTGCCATGCCGAAGCTGCGTACTGGGCTATTTGGCCGGCTGAAGGAACGAGCGACCAAAGGGCGCCAACAGGATTTTTGGCATTATATGTTTGAATCAATTTGGAGTTCGCGTTTGCAATCCCACGCTGATATATTCGAGCTGCTATTTCACCAGCTGCGACAACAGCTGGGCCCAGCGTTGTTTTCAATATATTGCATTTACGTCTTTGACGCGATTGAGCTTTCTGCAAAGCGCCATTTTCGGCTTGCGGTATCTCCTCAAGAACTCGAATTTGTTGTTTAAGATGAGATATCAGTGTAACGCGATTGGCATCTAATAGGTTAGTTCTGGCTTGTTGATCTACAGTGGTTGTCAAGTAGCCGCTAGGCTCTAAACCGATGGTTTGATTCAACGTTACTAATTCTTGAACCCGGGCTGTGCTGGCTGCGATAGCTGGATCGATCACAGGCGCTCCGCCACCTGCCACGTTACCGGCTCCACCTAAAAAAAAATTCCACACTGATTGCATTGCCATATAATAATTCCTTATTACTTTGTTTAATGGAACATTAATTATAAGTGTTAATGTTATATAATTACAAGTGTTAAAACTATTAATTAACATTGTAATAAATATTATTTTCAATATAAAAATTTGATTAAAAAAATAAAAAAGTGTTATATATAATATATGGAAAAAGACAAAGAAAATATTTTAAAATTCGCTCGAGCCAAAGAAGATACTTTGGAAAATCTAGAAGGGATCAAAGCAAGTTTAGTTCGATGCATCGAAGAAGGAATGATCGATGAGGACGACGCTAATTATAACGAGCTTTTGGGTCTTATAGACGATGCCCATATTGTGGATAGCTGGGGCGAACTAGGCGAGATCATAATTAAGGGGAAAACTCTGGAAGTCGATGTGGCTACTTGGCTATCTTTTCATGGCCGAACAAGCATTTCACTCCCTTGGCCCAAGACAGGGATTTATTAGGACGGGACCCTTCAAAGGCCCCGTCAAATCAAGATTTAGACGTTCTTGTTTTCAGAATGGGCTTTTTGGTTAGAAAGCGTTCTGGCTGCAAGAGCGGCTACCGCAACTAAAGTCAGCGCGGCTGTTCCCTGATTGATGAAAGGAATGCCTGTAGGAGCTGTGGCCTGATTCCAAGCGCTAGAAGCTAGTCCGGTTACTGTTTCCATAGAAGGTACTGGGCAGCCAGGGAGGCGGTCAGCCACTGCTTGAGGGAGCAATCCATGAATTTGGTTTCTCAAAAGGTGTCCTGCAACCCCGGCGGCAGTAAGCGGTATAAGGACTTTTTTAGTAAGGACAGTTTTACAACAGTCATGGGCAAAAGCTGAAGCTTTTTCAAAATTTGTTTGAGCTTGGCTCATGCTTTTTTCGACTTTTGAATTCGGTACAACTAAGATTGGCTGGGCTACAGGCACAGCTGGAACAACTGCGGTTCCGCCTACTTGGTTTGTTTTCATAAAAAATCTCCTTTATGTGGAAAGTTTGAAAACGGGGCATCATCTCATATTCTAATTTTTTTCATTAAAGGAATTTTAAGGTTTTTGTCTGAAATTTTCCAAAAAATTCTTTATTTATAATACTTTTTTTATCAAATGGGAAATGGAGGATTGTTTTGATTATATTTTAAAATTAATGTATAATATTGCTGGTATGACAAATTTAATTAATACCAATTTAGATTCTTGCAAAACTGACATAGTGGAATTAGCTCCGGGTCAGTTTTTTAAATTAAAGCTCGATTGGAATTCCGATATCTCTCTCGAAGCTCGTCAAAAATTATTTACGAATGCAGCCAGCTATTTAAAAGAAGTTTTACGAAAAGAATCCCATCTAAATGCAGGTCAAATTACAAAATTGACGCCACGTGGCATTTTCGATGCGCAGCAGAAACGTCTTCCCACGATTAAGACAGACGGGAAAACAGCTGCTTTTTGGAAAAAAACGGAAGCGATTCTCCAAAAATCCAAAGTCCAAATCCCCTTTCCCAATATCCACAAAGTGGACCTTCCAGAAGATCCGATCCGAGCCGAAGACAGAGCTTCAGCCGAATTTGAAAATATTGATGAGCTTCATTACTTGGATGGAATTGATTATCCCCGAAAAAGTCCTCTTCTCCAAGAGTCGCAGGAAAATTACCTTCGGCGCGCCACTCGAGAATATGTGGAAGGAAAGGGAAAAAAATACGATCCAAAAAAGAAAAGTGTTCAAGAATCGTTAGTCGGAGTGGCCTTAAGCCATTCGAAGAGGTCCCATTACCGGATGAGGGTTCAATTAAAAGGGATCCTCTCAAAATTTTTCGGCGGTGACAAAACTTACTCTTCCACAGAAGTTTTAGCCAAAAATGGAATGGCCCCAGGTTCGATCTCTGCGAGCGCAAATATCCATTCGGATCGGGTCAATCTATTGCGCAGCTTGGAAAGCGAAGATGGATCGGTTGATTCGCTTGCGGGCCGTGTCTTTGATTTAAGTTCTGCAAAAGAATTGGGCGAATTTGCTTTCTTAAGCCAAATGAATCTCCATCGCGATCCTTTAAAAGCCCATTTGGCGCAAGGGATCGAAAAACGAGGAGAAGTTTATGAATTCCGATTTGCGATTCAATCCCTGCTGCCTATGATTTTTAGAGGACGATTCGGCGGAGAAGAAATGAGAATGGTCCAAGAAGAAATTGAGGCCTATAAGAAGTTAGAAGAACTGACCCAAAAAAATCCCATGCTCATCCGCGATCCGGTCGATCCGCAAAAAATCTATCCTGTCCGTTTCCTTCCCCTTCCTGTGGCTGCCGTGCAATTAAATTCAATGACCCGAGTGGAGAAAATGCTTCCCCAATCGATTTCTGGAGAATACGATGCACGGGCGCAATCTGATTTAGCTGATTCGGTACTGCTTAAGGCAGCCCAAAAAAAAATAGAAAGTTTGCCAGACGGCTATGAAAAACAACTCCTTTCCGATACGGCGGGTTTTTTAAAACAGAGAGAAAAACTGAAGTCGTGGCAGGAAATTATGGTAAGGGCTTTTCTATGCCATTTGCTCAAAGTTCCTTTTGTCGTTCATTGTAAAAGCTGCGTCGACCGGACCAACGTGGTGAATGCTTTGGTGTCTGGAATGAAACAATGGATCAGGCTGGGTAAAGAAATCCCAAGGATTGATGGAAAGTAC
>Ga0075363_100000418_pt1 | contig 13189 bp, 8 predicted proteins | sample EndMetdeltDD1763_FD_71470 | JGI IMG/M metagenome (GOLD analysis project Ga0075363, IMG submission 71470) | Populus endosphere microbial communities from Tennessee, USA - Endosphere MetaG P. deltoides DD176-3 | ecosystem: Host-associated > Plants > Roots > Endosphere | place: USA: Tennessee...
GCCAGGCGGTGCGGCGGTGGCCCATGTGCTGTTCGTGGGCGAGCTCGTGCGCGACCACGGCCGCCAACTGGTCGGCGGTCAGGGTCCGGAGCAGGGGGAGGCCGAGCACCAGGATGTAGGCGTGGATGCCGGAGACCTTCGCGCGCCGCAGGGAGGCGTGCACATCGGGGACGACCCGGACCAGCAGCGGTTCACGGAAGCCGAGTCGTTCGGCGACGTCCTGTACCAGCGCGGCCAGTTCCGGCTCCTCGGGGGGCCGTACCGCCCGGCCGGGGAGGGGCGCGAGGCGGCCACGGCACCGAAGCCGGCGATCAGGAGGAACAGCACCGGCATCATCGCGTCCGAGTGCTCGCCCCAGGCCGAGACGGCGACGAACAACCCCACCAGCGCCGCCGTCGGTGGCAGCACGGCGAGCGTCAGCATGGCCGTGATGAGCCACCACTCCCGGGCGGGCCCGGTTCCCTGCGCGTTCATGGCATCCCCCGTCGCCCACCCTCAGGGGCGTCGGCGGATTCTGGCACAGGGAACCGGTGTTCGGCCCCCTCCGTGATCAGGCCGTTTCCTCCGCCCCCGGCTCGACCTCCGTCTCGCAGCGCAGCCGGCGGTCGGTGCCCACCTCGCGTACCGGCCCGGTGAGCGTCAGCCGGGCCGTGTGGCGGACGTCGGTGCTGGAGGCCGCCAGCCGTAGCTCCAGGGCGCCGGGTTCCACCACCCGGCGGCCGGTGCGGTCGGTGAACGCCGAGTGGTCCGCGTGGAAGCGGAAGGTCACCCGGGACGCCTCTCCCGGCGCCAACTCCAGCCGCTGGTAGCCGATCAGGCGGACGTCCGGACGGGTCACCGTCGCCACCGGGTCGTGCAGGTACAGCTGGACGACCTCGGCGCCCGCGCGGTCACCGGTGTTGCGGACGGCGACGCTCACGTCGTACGAACCGTCGGTTGTGATCTCTGCCCCGACCGCCTCCGACTCCCACGCGAACGTCGTGTACGAGCGGCCGTGTCCGAAGGGGTACAGCGGGGTCGGGTCCAGGTTGCTGACCTCGCCCGCGAGGCCCAGCGGGGGCTGGAGGTAGGTCCAGGGCTGGCCGCCCGGCTCCTGCGGGACGCTCACCGGCAGCCGCCCGGACGGGTTGACGCGGCCCGACAGCACTCCCGCGACCGCCGGGCCGCCCTCCTCCCCCGGGAAGAAGGCCTGCACGGACGCGGCCAGCCGGCCGTGCCAGCGGCCCAGCGCGTACGGCCTTCCGGTCAGCAGAACGAGGACGACGGGCACCCCGGTGGCGACCAGGGCGTCCAGCAACTCGCCCTGAACGCCGGGCAGTCGCAGGTCCGTCGCGTCACAGCCCTCGCCCGAGGTGCCCCGGCCGAACAGGCCCGCCCGGTCGCCGAGGACGGCCACGCAGACGTCCGCCTCGGCGGTCCGGGCCACCGCCTCCTCGAAGCCGCCGGTGTCCGGGGTGTCGACCCCACAGCCCTCCGCGAACGTCACCTTGGCGTCCGGGAGTTCGCCGCGCAGGGCCTCCAGGACGGTCGGGATCTCGATGCCCATCGGGATGTCGGGGTGGTGGGTGAGGACATGGGACGGGAAGGAGTAGCAGCCGAGCATCGCGAGCGCGTCGGCCGCCCTCGGGCCCACGACCGCGATCCGGGTGTCGGGGGAGAGGGGCAGCACGCCGTCCGGGTTGTCCAGCAGGACCACCGACCGCTCGGCGAGCCGGCGGGCCAGTGCCCGGTTCGCCGTCGAGTCGAGGTCGATACGGCCGGTGGGCTCCGGGTCCCAGTCCTCGTCCAGCAGGCCCAGTTCGCACTTCTGGAGCAGGACGCGGCGGGCCGCCCGGTCGATCAGCTCCTCGGCGATCTCGCCCGCCCGTACGGCCTCCAGGAGGGGCTTGCCGTAGCACTTCAGGGTGGGCAGTTCGACGTCGAGGCCCGCCGCGAGCGCCGCGTGGGCGGCCTCCGCCTCGGTGCCGGCCACCCGGTGCTGGGTCTGCAGGAAGCCGACGCCGAAGTAGTCGGCGACGACCGTGCCGGTGAACCCCCATTGCTCCCGCAGGAGTTCGGTGAGCAGGCCCGGGTCGGCGGAGGCCGGGATGCCGTCCGTGTCGGTGTACGCGGCCATCACCGAGCGCGCCCCGCCCTCGCGCAGCGCCAGTTCGAACGGCGGCAGCGTCACATCGGCGAACTCGCGCACCCCCGCCCGGACCGGCGCCAGGTTGCGGGCGCCCGCGGAGGAGGCGTACCCGGCGAAGTGCTTGAGCGTGGCGACCACGCCGGCCGACTCCAGGCCGCGGACATAGGCGGCGCCGACCGTGCCGACCAGGTACGGGTCCTCGCCGATGGTCTCCTCGACCCGTCCCCAGCGCGGGTCGCGGACGACGTCCAGGACGGGGGCGAGGCCCTGGTGGACACCGACCGCGCGCAGATCGCGGCCGATGTGCCGGCCCATCTCCTCGACGAGCGGCGGATCGAAGGCGGCGCCCCAGGCGAGCGGGACCGGATACGCGGTCGCCTGCCAGGCGGTGAAGCCGGCCAGGCACTCCTCGTGCGCGAGCGCGGGAATGCCGAAGCGGCCGGACGAGGCGATACGGCGCTGGGCGCGGGCGAGTGCCTGCGCGCCCAGCGCCGGGTCCACGGGGGCGGTGCCGAAGGGGCGGGTGAGCTGGCCGAGCCCATGGGTGATGAGCTCGTCCCAGTCGTACTCGGCGGTCATCTCGCGTTGCAGCGGGGCGACGCCGTCCCCGTCGGTGCTGGCCCCCACCCACACGCCGTACAGCTGGGCTGTCTTCTCCTCCAGGGTCATCCGGGAGAGGAGGTCGTCGACGCGGGCGGCGGCGGTCAGGGCGGGGTCACGCCAAGGCGCGGTGGTCATGAAACTCCTGTCGGGTCGAACGACCTCTCACGAAGGGCTCTCACGAACGTCTCTCGCGAATGTTTCGATGTGTAATCCGAATGTTTTGGGAACCTAGGCCGGTGCGAAGGGTTCGTCAAGAGGTCGTGCAGGGATACGATCGCCGCCATGACACCCCCGGAGCCCGGTGAAACCAGGACAGCAGGACGCTCGACGCAGACCGCGACGCTCGCCGAGATCGCGCGCGAGGCCGGAGTCTCGGCGCCGACTGTTTCGAAGGTCCTCAACGGACGGGCCGACGTCGCCCCGGCGACCCGTACCCGAGTGGAAGAGCTGCTGCGCGCTCACGGCTATCGCCGGCGACGGGCCGAGGCCAGCCGTTCCCCGCTCATCGACCTGGTCTTCCACGAGCTGGAGAGCGCCTGGGCGATGGAGGTCATCCGGGGTGTGGAGAACGTGGCGCGGGACGCCGGGCTGAGCGTCGTGCTCAGCGAGAGCGCCGGCCGGCTCACCCCGGGCCGCACCTGGGCCGACCAGGTCGCCGCCCGCCGCCCGCACGGCGTCATCCTGGTCCTCTCGGGGCTCGACGAGTCCCAGCGCGCCCTGCTGACCAGCCGCTCCATCCCCTTCGTCGTGATGGACCCGGCCGGCGACCCGGGCTCCGACGTGCCGTCCATCGGCGCCACCAACTGGCAGGGCGGCCTCGCCGCCACCCGGCATCTGGTCGAGCTCGGCCACACCCGGATCGGCGCCATCAGCGGCCCGTCCCGGATGATGTGCAGCCGCGCCCGTGTCGACGGCTACCGGGCCGCGCTGGAGACCGCCGGGCTGCCCGTGGATCCGGCGCTGATCAAGAACGGCGACTTCCACCACGAGGCCGGCTACCGGCTGGGCCTGGACCTGCTGCGCCGCGAGGACCGGCCCACCGCCGTCTTCGCCGGCAACGACCTCCAGGCGCTCGGGCTCTACGAGGCCGCTCGTGAGCTGGGGCTGCGCATTCCGGAGGACCTGAGCGTCGTCGGCTTCGACGATCTGCCGGTCGCGCCCTGGGTGGGGCCGCCGCTGACGACCGTACGGCAGCCGCTGACCGAGATGGCCGAGGCGGCGGCGAAGCTGGTGCTCGACCTCGCGCGCGAGGAGGGTTCGCCCGCGGCGACGCGGGTGGAGCTGGCGACGAGCCTGGTGGTGCGCAGCAGCACGGGGGCGCCTCCGGCGGTTTAGCGGGCCGCGCGGTTCAGCAGGGATGAGGCGTTGCTGTATTGACGGGTGTGCCGCGGCACCCCACACTGCCCCGAAGCCAATCGGTTGTTCGACCGAAACTTTCGGAGGCACCCGCAATGAGATCTCTGAGAACCGGCTTATCCCTGGCGTCCCTTCTCGCGACGCTGGGCACCCTCCTGCTGACGGCGCCCGCGGCGCACGCCGCCGACACGCCCCTGCGTGACCTCGGCACCGCCAAGGGCAAGGTCATCGGCACCGCAGTGACCGGGTCCAAGCTCACCGGGACCTACGGCGACATCGCCGGGGCGCAGTTCAGCTCGCTGACCCCCGGCAACGCCATGAAGTGGGGCTCGGTGGAGCCGACCCAGGGCAGTTTCAACTGGGCCGAGGCCGACCAGATCGTGAACTTCGCCGAGGCGCACGGCCAGCAGGTGCGCGGCCACACCCTGGTCTGGCACAGCCAGAACCCGAGCTGGCTGACCAACGGCAGCTGGACCCCGGCCCAGCTCGGCACCCTCCTCGACAACCACATCGCCACCGAGGCCGGCCGCTACAAGGGCCGTATCGCCGCCTGGGACGTGGTCAACGAGCCGTTCAACGAGGACGGCACCTATCGCTCGACCCTCTGGTACAACGGCCTCGGCTCCGGCTACATCGCCCGGGCCCTGACCGACGCCCGCGCCGCCGACCCGGCCGCCAAGCTCTACATCAACGACTACAACGTCGAGGGCGTCAACGCGAAGAGCACGGCCCTCTACAACCTGGTCAAGTCGCTGAAGGAGCAGGGCGTCCCGATCGACGGCGTCGGTCTCCAGGCCCACCTCATCCTCGGCCAGGTGCCGTCCACGCTCCAGCAGAACATCCAGCGCTTCGCCGACCTCGGCGTGGACGTGGCGATCACCGAGCTGGACATCCGGATGGCGCTGCCGGCGGACAGTACGAAGCTCGCGCAGCAGAAGGCCGACTACAAGGCGGTGACGGCGGCCTGCGTGGCCGTGACCCGGTGCGTCAACCTCACCGTCTGGGGCTTCGCCGACTCCGACTCCTGGGTCGACAGCACCTTCCCCGGCTACGGGGCGGCGACCCCGTACGACGCCAACTACGCGCCGAAACCGGCCTACTACGGCATCGCGGAGGCGTTGGGCGGGACGACGACACCGCCTCCGACGGGGGCGTGCTCGGCGGCGTACAGCGTGCCGAGTCAGTGGAACACCGGGTTCACCGGGAACGTGACGATCTCCTGCTCGGGTGCCTCGCTGTCGTCCTGGAAGGTGACCTGGACGTACGGCGCCGGGCAGCAGATCACGCAGGCCTGGAACGCGACCTGCACCCAGACCGGGGCGGCGGTCAGCTGCACCAACGCCTCCTACAACGGGACCGTCCCGGACGGCGGTTCGGTGACCTTCGGGTTCAACGCCAACTGGAGCGGGAGCAACCCCGTCCCCACGGTGACGCTGGGCTGAGAAAAGTGAGATTTTCCGAAGAAAGGCGGCCTGGGCAGTGCCCTCGTAATAATTCGGACTTACGTTCCTCTCCGTGAACGGAGACGACGAAGGCAGACCAGTGGGCCGGCGGCGGTCACGCGTGCTGAAAGCCGCCGGCCTCACTCTCGCGGGTGTGCTGGTGGCGGGCGCCGCCGCGGGCGGCTGGGTCTACTGGCATCTGAACAGCAACATCAAGAGCGTCGACATCGACCAGGCGCTCGGCGACGACCGCCCGGCGAAGGCCACCGTGACGCCCGCACCTTCCGCCTCCGCGTCCGCGAGCCCGCTGCCGACCGAGGCCGTCAACATCCTGGTCCTCGGCTCCGACTCGCGCAGCGGCAAGGAGAACCAGGCCCTCGGCGGCGGCGACAGCTCCGGCGCCCGCTCCGACACGGCGATGGTCGTGCACATCGACGCGGGCCGCACCGAGGCGACGGTCGTCAGCATCCCGCGCGACACCCTCGTCACCCGCCCGTCCTGCCCCCTGGAGGACGGCGGTTCCACGGCGGTGGCGTACAACGCGATGTTCAACAGCGCCTATGCGCTGGGCGGCCCGGTGTGCGCCGTGAAGACCGTCGAGTCGATCACGGACGTCCGCATGGACCACTACATCGAGATCGACTTCTCGGGCTTCGCGAAGCTGGTGAACGCGCTGGGCGGGGTCACGGTCACGACGGACGAGGACATCGACGACCCCAGCAGCCACCTGACCCTGAAGGCCGGCACCCACCACCTCGACGGCAAGCAGGCCCTCGCGCTCGCCCGCACCCGGCACGGCATAGGCGACGGCAGCGACCTCGGCCGGATCGGCCTCCAGCAGAAACTGGTGAAGGCCCTGCTGGAGCAGATCTCCTCGACGAACCTGCTCACCTCGCCCACCAGGTTCTACTCCGTCGCCGACGCGATCACCGGCAGCCTCACCACCGACACCGGCCTCGACTCGCTGACCGAGCTGATGAGCCTCGGCCAGAGCCTGAAGGGCCTGTCGGCGGACCAGGTGAGGACGGTGACGATGCCGGTCCTCCCGGCACCCTCGAACCACAACCGGGTGGTGGCGCAGGAGCCGCAGGCGAGCAAACTGTGGAAGTCCCTGAGGTGACTACAACCCCTTCACCCGGCGGCGGGTCATGTGCGGTGACTGTGTCGCCGTAAGTGAGAGGGTCGCCCATGTTCTCCCTTCGTACATACGGCCGTTGGGCGGTCCCGCTGGCCGCGGGCCTGCTCGCGCTGGGCGCCCTGCCCACCGCCACCGCCGCCCCGTCCGCCCCGGTCCGCGACGACTTCGACGGCGACGGCTACCAGGACCTCGCGGTCGGCGCCCCGGATGCCACGGTCGGCGGACAGAGCGCCGCGGGCTACGTCGTCGTCCTGTACGGCGGCCCGCACGGCCTGACCAAGGACCGGCGGACGGTCATCAGCCGCGCCACCACCGGCGTCCCCGGCAGCCCCGCCAAGAACGAGAAGTTCGGCATCCAGCTCTCCAAAGGGGACCTGGACGGCGACGGACGGGCGGACCTGGTCGTCGGCCATGTCTCCGCGACGAGTTCGGCGGTGGTGGTGTGGGGCGCGAAGGGCGGCCTGTCCGGCGGTACGGCGATCCCCGCGTCGACCACCCAGGCGGGTGACTTCGACGGCGACGGCGAGCTCGACCTGGCCCTCTTCCAGGGCGGCCGCGCCCAGGGCGACGACCCGCTCGGCACGACGGCGACGGTGTGGACGGGCCCGCTCACCCGCACCGGAAAGCCGGCGGGTACGAAGGCCCTCGACCCGGAAGGCCTCCGGTACGTCGATGTCTGGGACGGCGCGACGGGCGATGTGAACGCCGACGGCCGCGACGAGCTCGCCCTGAAGGTGTACTGCGGAGACGGCAGTTACTGCACCCGCTTCTACGTCGGCTCGCCCACGGGTCTCGCTCCCGCTCCCGGCGGTACGTTCCCGGGCGGGGGCGGCGGCCTGGCCTTCGGCGACTTCGACGGCGACGGCCACGACGACCTGGCGGTCGGCAACGCGCCGGACTCGTCGGTGACGGTGGCGGTGGGCTCGCCCTCGGGGCTCGCACCGAGCGCGACCTGGCAGCGGTACACCCAGGACACTCCAGGAGTGCCGGGCGCGTACGAGGACGTCGACTTCTTCGGCGCCTCGGTCGCGGCCGGCGACATCAACGGCGACGGCCGCGCCGACCTGGCGGTGGGAGCGCCGGGCGAGGAACTCGGGTACGACGACGGGGCGGGCATCGTCGACGTCCTGTACGGCACGGGTACGGGCTTGACGGGAACCGGGGCTCAGGCGTTCACGCAGAACACGGCCGGGGTGCCGGGGGCGGCGGAACCGGGGGACGGGTTCGGCGGCGCGGTACGGCTCCTGGACCTCAACGGGAACGGCTACGCGGACCTGGCGGCGTCTGCCGCGAGGGAGAACTCCCGTGCGGGGGCGGTGTGGTCCCTGCGGGGCCGGCCGACGGGCGTCGTGACGGACGCGGCGTTCGTGTTCGGGGGGAAGTCGGTGGGGGCGCCGTACGCGAAGGCGGCGTTCGGATCCGAGCTGAACTGAAGGCCGGTGAGAGACGCCCGTAAAAGATCTTCAAGAAAGTTCGGCGTGTGTGTCGATCCCGGTCTCTCCCGATCGACGCATGGTTGAGAGGCCGGAAAGGACCCGGCCCCCGACCCAAGGAGCCACCGATGCCCCGTTTCCTCTCCCTCGTGCAGATCGACGAAGCCAACGCCCCCGCCGAAGGCCCCAGCCCCGAGCTGATGGAACGCATGGGCGCGCTGATCGAGGAGATCACCAAGGCCGGGGTCATGCTCGACACCGCCGGTCTGACCCCGTCCTCGCAGGGCACCCGCGTGCACTGGGAGGGCGGGAAGATCTCCGTCACCGACGGGCCCTTCACCGAGGCCAAGGAGGTCGTCGGCGGGTACGCGCTCATGCAGTGCAAGGACAAGGCCGAGGCCCTCGAGTGGACCAAGCGGTTCCTCCAGGTCCACGAGGAGTACTGGACCGTCACCTGTGAGGTGCGGGAGATCGCGGAGGGCTGAGTCCGCCCCTGAACCTCCTTGGCGGGCGGCGCCCGCGGGTGTTGCATGGGGGCTGTGAGCCCACAGTCACAGTCCCCCGGCGACACCGACGCGCGTCACGCCATCGAGACCGTCTTCCGTATCGAGTCCCCCCGCATCGTCGCCGGCGTCACCCGCGTCGTCCGTGATGTCGGCATCGCCGAGGAGCTCGCCCAGGACGCTCTCGTCGCCGCCCTGGAGCAGTGGCCGCGTGACGGTGTCCCCGACAACCCCGGCGCCTGGCTCATGACCGCCGCCCGGCGTCGCGCCGTCGACCTGGTCCGGCGCCGGGAGAACTACGCCCGCAAGCTCCAGGAGATCGGCCGGGAGGTGCCGGAGACGGTCCCGTTCGACGAGCCCGCCGACCCGGACGACATCGACGACGACCTGCTCCGGCTCGTCTTCACCACCTGCCACCCGGTCCTCTCCGCCGAGGCCCGCATCGCCCTCACCCTTCGTCTCCTCGGCGGGCTCACGACGGCCGAGATCGCCCGCGCCTTCCTCGTCCCGGAGGCGACGATCGCCCAGCGGATCGTCCGCGCCAAGCGCACCCTCGCCACCAGGAACGTCGCCTTCGAGGTGCCGTACGGCCCCGAACGCGCGGCCCGGCTCGCCGACGTCCTCGATGTCATCTACCTCGTCTTCAACGAGGGGTACGCGGCCACGGCCGGTGACGACTGGCTGCGGCCGGGGCTGTGCGAGGACGCGCTGCGGCTGGCCCGGGTGCTGGCCGGGCTGATGCCCAAGGAACCCGAGGTGCACGGTCTCGCGGCGCTCCTGGAGTTCCAGTCGTCCCGCTCCGCCGCCCGTACCGGGCCCGACGGCGAGCCCGTGCTCCTCAGGGACCAGAACCGGCGTCGCTGGAACCGCATGCTCATCGCCCGCGGGGTCACGGCCCTGGCACGCGCCGACGCCACCGCAGGCGGCGCCCCCGGCCCGTACGTCCTCCAGGCCACCATCGCCGCCTGCCACGCGCACGCCTACACCTACGAGGAGACCGACTGGGCCACCATCGCCACCCTGTACGGCCTGCTCGCCACCCGCGCCCCGTCCCCGGTCGTCGAACTCAACCGCGCGGTCGCGGTGTCGATGGCGCGGGGGCCCGGGGAGGGACTCGACCTCGTCGATCGGCTCGCCGCCGAACCCGCCCTGCGTGACTACCACTTGCTGCCCAGCGTCCGCGGCGACCTGCTGGCCCGCCTCGGGCGTACGGCGGAGGCGAGGGCGGAGTTCGAGCGGGCGGCGGGGCTGGCGGCGAACGGACGGGAGCGGGAGCTGTTGCGCGAGAAGCTGCGGTCGCTGCCCGCGCGGTGAGTGTCGGGATCATCCACGGAAACCCATTCCCTTCCTGGTCAGGGACGGTTTACAGTGGCGCGGCCGCCGCAGCCGGCGTGTCCCTTCCGCGGTGCGGCAGCACTCCGACACCCGTGGGGGGTACATACACGTGCGATCTTCCGGATCCACCAGGCTGGTCAGACCTGCCGCGCGCCGCAGACTCGTCGCGCTCACCGCCGTGACGGCCCTGGCCGCCGGCACCGCCACCGCGCTCGCCCCGGGCGCCTCGGCCGACGTGGCCGGATGGCCGGCCACCGACGGCGCCATCGCCGTGGTCAACGACGGCATCACTTTGGTCGACACCGAGGGCGCGGGCTCCGCGTACGTCACCCGGGGCTCCGACGACGAGGCGCCCGCCTGGGCGCCCGACGGCAGCCGCGTGGTCTTCGAGACGGCCGGAACCCTGCGTACGGCGAGTGTCGCGGGAGGTGCCTCGACCCTGGTCTACGAGTACAGCGGCCGTTCGGCGTCCCACCCGACGTACTGGGGCTCCGGCAGCCGGATCGTCTTCTCCGCCGCCAAGAAGCTGTACCACGTCCCGTCCGCCGGCGGGACCGCGACCGCCCTGCTGCCCAGCGGCGCCGGCTGTGACACCCGCCCGAGCGCCGCCGCGGTCAGCGGGATCGTGGCCTTCCAGCGGGGCGGCACGTCCTGCTCCGGCACGACCCCGTCGGTTGTGCTCTACGACGCCGCCACCGGCAAGCAGACCACCCTGGTCACCAACGCCGCCGCGCCCGCCCTGTCGCCCGACGGCACCAGAGTCGCCTTCGTCCGCGGCGTCGACGGCCACGCCCAGCTGTTCTCCGTCAACACCGACGGCACGGGCGAGCGCCGGCTCACCCAGGACACCGCGGACTACGACTCCGTGTCCTGGGCGCCCGCGAGCGACCGGCTGGTGGTCCACTTCGACCGCAAGGAGACCGCGACGGGCGGCTGCTGCATGACGGGCAACGTCGTCCTGACCCTCACCGCGGACGGGGTGAGCGAGGGCACCGTCTTCCCGTACGGCGGCCGCTCGCCCGCCTGGCAGCCGCTGCGCAAGAACGGCGTGGGCCGGGTGTGGGGCGCCGACGTCTACGGCAGCAACATCGCCGCGTCCCGCTGGACCTGGAACACCGTCGGCCAGAGCGAGGCAGGCCTCAAGAACGCCTCGTCCGCCGTGCTGGTCTCCAAGGACAGCCAGGCCTACGCGCTGACCTCTCCCGCGCTCGCCGGCAAGAAGGGCGGCCCGGTCCTGCTGACCTCGGCCACCTCGCTGACCTCGGCCGTGCAGACCGAGCTGAAGCGGGTCCTCAAGCCCGGCGCCCCGGTCTACCTCGTCGGCGGCACGTCGATCCTGAGCGGTGCCGTCGCCTCGAAGGTCACCTCGCTCGGCTTCACCCCCAAGCGCCTTGCGGGTACGTCCCGTTACTCCACCTCGGTGGCGGTCGCCAAGGCGATCACCAGCGCCCCGACCGATGTCTTCCTCGCCACCGGCACCGACTACCACTCGGCGCTGGCGGCGGCTTCCGCGGCCGGTGGGCTGGGCAAGAGCGGCAAGGCCGTCGTCGTCCTCAACGAGGGCAACAAGCTGACCACGTCCGTGAAGTCGTACCTCAACGGTCTCGACCCGCGAGAGACGCACGTCATCCCGGTCGGTGGCTCCGCGAAGTACGCGCTGACGCACACGACGTTCTCCCACTGGCCCTCGACGTACACCTACTACCCGGTCACGGGGAGCACCCACGAGGCCACGGCGGCCGCGCTCGCCCGCTTCTGGTGGGGCGGTCCGCGCAACGCCGCGCTGGCCTCGGTGGACAGCTGGCGTGGCGGCACCTCCGCCGCGGCGGCGATGAACGTCTACGGGCCCCTGCTGTGGACGAAGGTCGACGCGCTCTCCGCCGACACGAAGTCGTACCTGGTCAAGGGTGCCGCGAGCCTCAGCTACGTGGCCGTCTTCGGCGGCACCGGGTCGGTGTCGACGCCCGCGCTGAACTCCGCGGGCGGCGCGATCAGCGCCGGCAGCGGCCAGTGGGGTTACACGCCGTACTACAACGGCCTGGAGCCCACGGCGGCGAACTCCGGAGCCCTGGCCGCCCCCAAGGCGAGCCCGGACATCGCCGCACTGCGGACGACGGTCACCCGGTAGTGACGTTCAGGCGGGGGCTCCGATCAGCATCGTCGGTGCCCCCGCGAACCGGGTCAGGAACACGGTCGCCTCGGCCTTCCCGTTCGACTTCGGCAGTGCCTTCCGCCGCAGTTCCTCCGGCTCCACCGCCGACCCCCGCTTCTTCACGGTCAGGATCCCGACTCCCCGCTCCCGCAGCAGCGCCTTCAACTTCTTCACGTTGAAGGGGAGTTGGTCGGTGATCTCGTACGCGGTGGCGTACGGGGTCGCGTGCAGTTCGTCGGCGGTGATGTACGCGATCGTCTCGTCGATCAGCCCGCCCTCCAGGTCCTCGGCGACCTCGGCGACCAGGTGGGCGCGGATGACGGCGCCGTCGGGCTCGTACAGGTAGCGGCCGACGGGGCGGACTTCGGGGTCGGGCAGACCGCGCCCGAGCAGGGTGCCGGGGCCCGGCAGCAGGGTTGCCCGGACGGCTCCCGGTGCCGTCCCGAACCACAGCACCGCCTCCTTCACGTCCCCGCCGTCGGAGATCCACTCGGCCTCGGCCTCGGCGGGGATCGCCTCGTGGGGGATGCCGGGGGCGATCTTCAGGGCGGCGTGCGGGGCCTTGAGTGCCGTTTCGATCGCCCAGGACAGGGGCGGGGAGTACGCCTCCGGGTCGAAGATCCGGCCGCGCTTCGCGGAGCGCCGGGCGGGGTCCACGAACACGAAGTCGTAACCGGCGGTGTCGACCTCCGTGACGTCGGCCTCTCTGACCTGGATGAGATCGGACAGGCCCAGCGCTTCCGCGTTCGCCCGGGCCGTCGCCGCCGTCAGCGGGTCGCGGTCCACCGCGAGGACCCTGATCCCGGCCCGGGCCAGCGCGATCGCGTCGCCGCCGATGCCGGAGCACAGGTCGGCGACGGAGGTGACCCCCAGCTCCTTGAGCCGCCGCGCGCGGTACGTCGCCACACTCGCCCGCGTCGACTGCTCCACGCCGTTCGGGGTGAAGAACATCCGCGCCGCGTCCTCGTCCCCGAACTTCGCCACCGCCCGCTGCCGCAGCCGCGCCTGGCCGAGCGCGGCGGAGACCAGTTCGGCCGGGTGCTCGCGGCGCAGCCGGGTGGCGACGGCGAGTTCGTCGGCGGGGGCGGTGCCGCGCACG
>Ga0075363_100000421_pt1 | contig 13177 bp, 13 predicted proteins | sample EndMetdeltDD1763_FD_71470 | JGI IMG/M metagenome (GOLD analysis project Ga0075363, IMG submission 71470) | Populus endosphere microbial communities from Tennessee, USA - Endosphere MetaG P. deltoides DD176-3 | ecosystem: Host-associated > Plants > Roots > Endosphere | place: USA: Tennessee...
AGTCCAAAAGCAGCCTCTTAGAGATTTTACCTGTAAGAGGCTTCTGCTTTTATACCAATAGCGGCAAAAAATTGAGGAAAATGCGATTTTCTGTTATTTTTTTGCCCAAAATATGAAAATCAAAGCTTTTCTTTTTCTATTGATAGCAAATTCATCCCTATTTGCTTATCAAACAGTCGATTCGGACCCTCAAAGCGAATACCGTTTCTATCTTAAAGGCGGGGCTACAGCTATTCTTCCCACTGTAGGGGCAGGATTCCGGTATGAAAAAGGGCATCATGGTTTTGATTGTTCGGCAAGTATTGCATCTATCGGCATTGTAAATATCTATTCTGGCAAGTTACTTTATCTCAATCACCCATTCTCCCTCTCTTCTCAAGCGCACAATTTTTATATTGGTGCGGGAGCGGGTATTTGCGGCGGCCATGCCCCTCATATTTCTGGTTTAGGAGGGGGAACTTCAAAATTCGGATTTTCTTTGGAACAAAACATCGGATATCAGTGGCAAGGCACTGTCCGAACCTATTTTGCTCAATTTGAATTCAGCGAAACAATGATTGAGGAAAACCTGGCTTTGATTCCTGCTTTCTCAGTTGGTTTTGGATATTAAGAAGGTATCTAAAGCGTATAGTTCTTTTTTCTGGAACCATTGTTCAAAAGATACCTGATATTTAACTACGCTGGAAATTTAATCAGTTTCGCTTTTTTGCATCTCTTTTTGCTCGTTTGCGCTAGCCAATAGGGATGACTGGGATGCGTTGTAATTTGCAAGAGTCCTTCGTTCTGCCTGACTCAACCAACTAAGAGGTTTAGCCATTTTACTCCATATTCTTTGAATCTCTACAGGAACACGACCGGGGGAATTCTTACTGGCTTTTTGTTCTAAGGGATTATTTTTTATTGGTGATGGGAGTGGTCCCAACGATTTAGAATTCAACACTCCGGAAGAGGGGGAAGCTGAAGAAGAAAATCCTTTGATTGTCATAATATGATACTCCTTTAAATTAAAAAGGCGACCATTTTAGACTTTTTCAGGATTTAAAACTATTTATTTTGCTTCTTGATAACATTCATGTAGTCCTTCGTTATAGAGTTTGAGCGAGTCATTGAATCCTTGGACCTGTCGGAGAAGAGAGGCAAAGTTTTGCTTGAAAGCGTCGCTTTGGACAATTTCGGCGCGGTCTTCTGTATTGGCTTTTTCAACCAATTCGGTCAATCTACCTAAAGAAGTTGTCATAGAATCGATTTCCCCTTCGAAATAATTGCGGAATTCGTAGGGAGTTTCTAAAGAATTAAGAAGGCTGGCTTTTTTAGAGCGGGTCCTTTGCCATTGTTTATTGTATTGAAACAGAATCCCGTAATGATTGACGTCATTCATCAGAGCTTGTCCCTTGTTCATGAGGGAAGAAAGGCGGAGATAAAAATCATCTCCGGCGATGAATCGGCCTAATGAGCCTGTTCCGCTCGCAATATCGCGGGAAATTTGGTTCATGTTTTTTAAGGTTTGCGCACCATCTGAATTGAAAGCATCTGTGGCCCGGTCTAAGTTCTCTGCCAAGGAGGCAATTTTATGAAGAATCTGGTCATCATCCAAGCTAGAACGGACGAATTGCATATTTTCATTTAACAGATCGACGGCTTGACGCACAGAGGTAACCAGATTTTCCCGATCGACGCTACCTAGGACGCAATCGGCCTTTCCCATGGCTCCTTGGAAAGATTGGAGGGCCAAGGTGAGATTTTCTTCATTTTGCTTAAACCATTTATCGAGATGTTCGACGGTTCCCTCGAGCCGGCTTGCAACGCGCGCTACCTGGTTGAATGTATTTTCCAAAGGATCTATGGAATTGGCGTAAATGATTTGATCGGTAACTACAGGATTGGGTTTTCCCTTGGGAGCTGTTTTCGGTAAAATGGCGACCGATTTTTCTCCCATTAGGCCGGTAGTTTTCATGGCGATTTCATCGTTTTTATACACTTCGACGCTAGAATCTACATGCAGCGTCAACTCATAAATATAGATGCGGCCAGAATCATCCGGGGTTTCCTGGCGGGCGTTGACCACTTCTTTAATCCGAACGACTTCTCCGACCGGTTTTCCCGCAAAGGTGACGCGTGTTCCTACCGTGATCCCGCCGACATTGGCAAAACGGACTTGCAAAGTTTTTTTTCCGTCCCCGACATTGGGTTCTAAAAAAAGGACCATAGCGACCATGATTGTAATCGCAGCCGTAACAAAAAGGCCGATGAGGATATTTTTCATCTGGTCGGTCATTTATGGGACTCCTTAATCTTGAATGTTTCTTTTAAGAAATGGATGGTAGGGTCGTCAATATTTAAGAATTTTTTTGGTTCTGCAACATGGATGATCTGTCCCTCTTGATGCAGGGCCAGTCGATCAGCGATGAAGAGGGCGGAATTGATGTCATGGGTGACTACAATGCTGGTTCCTTTCAGTTCGCTTTGGATCTGGACGATCAATTCGTTGATTTGCTGGGCCGTGATTGGATCGAGTCCTGTTGTCGGTTCATCATAGAGAAGAATTGATGGACGGTAGACGATAAGTCGGGCTAAAGCTGCCCTTTTTCTCATGCCGCCAGACAGGTCGGATGGCATTTTCTTTTCAGTCCCTTCTAGGCCGACCATGGCAAGGGCCTCGCGGACTTTATGTTCAATCACTGCAGCAGGAAAGGGTTTTCCTGTTTTTGGATCGCCATGCTGTTTCAGGTAAAAAGAGGTGTTTTCTTCAATATTCATCGAGTCGAATAGGGCCGACCCTTGAAATAACATCCCCATGTTTTTTACAGCTTCGTAGATCTCGTTTTTTTTGAGCGAAGTAATTTGTACGCCTTCAACTTCAATCGTTCCTTTGTCTGGTTTTTCGATTCCGATAATATGGCGCAAAAGGACGCTTTTCCCTACTCCGGAGCGGCCCAAAATCACCAAGATTTCCCCACGGTTTGCATCTAGACTGAGACCCCGTAAGACGTCGTTGGTCCCATAGCGCTTCCACAAATTCCGTACACGGATCATACGTTTTTCATCCAATCGTATTTAAGTTCTTGATGGATCATGTTGAGCGCCATCGTCAGGAAAAAATCGGAAAGCAAAATCAAAATATAACTCGTTACAACGCTTTGGGTCGTGGCTCTTCCGACTCCCGCTGCGCCCCCCGTTGTCTTCATCCCTTTATAGCAACAAACAGTGACCAGAAGGACTCCGAAAATAAACGCTTTGATGCAGCCTGTGGCCACATCGAAAAGGGTGATATGGAGATGCATTGGGTCGAAATAGGAAGAGGGGGATAAATTAAAAAGATAGACGGCGATCAAATAGCCGCCAAAAATCCCCATAATCGTACTAAATAAGGTAAGCAGGGGAATCATGGAGATGCCAGCAATGAAACGGGGCGCTACCAGATAGGCATTCGGGTTGATGGCCATCGATTTCATCGCATCGATTTGCTCAGTCACTTTCATGCTGCCTAATTCTGCGCACATCGAAGATCCGACTCGTCCTGTGACCATAAAGGCGGTCAAAATGGGGCCTAGTTCGGTGATCATGGCTTTAGCAACTAGAACGCCCGTGACTCCCGAAAGCCCTTTTTCTCCCAACTGATAAAACGACTGCGCGGCCAAAACAAAGCCTGTCGTAAATCCCGTGATTGCCACGACCGATAAGGACATGACGCCGATGAAATACATTTGTTCACGGACTAAAGGCCAAGAGGGGGGGGACTTCAATGCAGAAAAGAATACATCGAAGACCATGGACACATAGTCCCCGATCATCCATAAGATCCGCGCCGATTGTTTTCTTACCAAGACCAGCATTTTCTAGCTCCCGCGTCCAATTCGTCATTGTAGGAGAAGCTCTCATTTTTGTGAAAAAGAGTCGGCATTAAAAAAAAGAATTATTGTTTGTGAAAAATTTAACGCCATTACGCCAAGAAGGAGAAACGTCTTGGCGTTAAATTTTTTGTAACTGGAATTATCCAGCAGAAGCTGCGCGCTTCATCGACTCAAGCACTTTGTCGAGGAGATTGATGATCTCTTGCTTGCTGGAAGACTCCGATTGGGTTTTGGATGTCTTGGCATTGTATTCAGCCAACATCAATTGGGCCAGGGCATCGGCTTCTTTTTGAGTCGCTTGATAACGGCTGGTGAACATTCCGCCGATGTTGGGGCACTGTTCAGAGAGGAATTTCATCACTTCCCGATCGGCTGGATTTTTAAAGCCGAATTGAGAGAGGAGGACAGCAAAGCCAATTCCTGCAATGCAAAGGCCTGCATTCCCCAATTTTCTCGTGAGATTCGCAGCATCATTAGACGCTTCTTTGAATGCGAGTTTGGTTCGTTCTGTTTGCGAACGGTCCGATTGGGAGATTTCGCTTAACTGGGCCAAGATTCCTGCGATCACTTCACGCACTTTAATAAGAAAGTTGACTTCGCCAGGCTCAGGGTTGGCCTCTAGTCGGGTGAATTCATTTTCGATCGCCTGGAGATTCTCTGTAGCCATCGCCGGGTGATTCATCGTGACGAGTTCGGGTGAGTTTAAAGAGATCCTTCCTTCTAAAGAGGAGCTAGAGGTTTCTTTAGAACTCAAATGAGATTGAGATATTTTTTGCGCTTTTTGGATGCTCTCAGCATCTTCTCTTGCCCCGATTGTTATTTTGCCAGTATCGACCGCAAAGCTAATCGCTGACTCGTCGAAATTCATTTTTGCTGCTTGAACCATAATTTCCCCCTTTTAGTCTCTCATATTAATCAAAAGATATTTGCGTTGCATTGATCGCTTTGGCCACTTCATCGCCGATCATTTGCACCGTATCGATCATTTTTTCTGCATCCGCGCTCGTCTGATACACGTTTTGATGCCCCGTGGTCATCTGCGTTTCCAATTCACGGATCTGCGCTTGTAAATAGGCAATCCTCTTTTCCACAACGGCTCCGCCGAGACGGGATCCTGCGCCCATAAATCCGCTGCCAAGCGCAACAGCCTGTCCCACTTTCCCCATAAAGGCTTTTCGCCCTGCGTCTGCAGCCGCCGCGAAAGCGCCTGCCTGATAGGCCCAAACGCCTCCTGCCAGCCCCAAACCTAAGGAAAGGAAAAAAGAGCCCATTTCGATTCTGTGGGCAATCTTAGTTTGGAGTTCTTCCGATTGAGTGAACCAAGAGGCAACCGTTTCCCATCCTCTCGTATCATGCATGGCCTGATTGACGAGCCCGAGTCCTCCTGAAGCGATCAATAACGCTCCAGGCGCTGTGCCTACTCCGCTGGCAACGCAGGCAATCCCTAAAACGACAGATGAGGCGGAGCCAATATATTGGGCCACTGTTGATAAGACGCCCCAAGTATTTCTTGTTTCGTTTTCTTTGGCGGATCGGTAGAGAGCTTCTTGTTTTTCAGCAGTCAAGCGGTCGATTTCAGCCATTTCTGCTTTGACTTCAGTTTCAAAAAGCTTTGTGTTTAGAGCGACCAACCGTTCCGTTTCATGATGCGTCTGCAAGACGCCGATCATAAAATGTTTTTGCGGCTCAGATTTTACAGGAGCTGGAAGCTCGGGTCGGAATTGGGGAACGACAGGAACGGATTCAATTGCAGAAAGAGAAGAAGATGTATCGAGCAGTGGGCTGTAAGGCTTAATATCTGAAGAGGCGGAGGAGTACGCTGCGGCCTGAAGGGCGCGAACGCGGAATTCATCTTCCTCTAGATCTCTGGAAATTGCTTCTACGCTCATGATAACCTCCATTGCTGCCTTAAAAGAGCGATTCGTTCTTTTAACGGATGGGCTTCTTGTTTGATCCGTATGTCTGATTCGGATAAAGCCTTGGATCCATCTTCAGCGGAAAGAAGCGAAAAATAACATTCTGCCGCATGAAAATGAGGGTAGGGGTCTTCTTTTTTTAGCAGGGCTGCCATCGCCCAGGAATGGAGAGCGTCATTGTACTGGCCAGCCTCTTGCAAAGTCGCGCCTAAGGCAAACCAGAAGCGAGGCTCCAAAGGCCTGCGCGTACAGAGGACGCGGAAAACATCCGCTGCTTCCGACCAGTTTCCCGTCCCATATTGGGCAAAACCATACGCATAAAACCGTTCCACCTCGTCTTCATTCAGAAGCAAGTCTTTTCGGGGATTTTGGAAAATCCCCTGTAAGGAAGCAAGGTCCGCATTAACGGCCGCCACTATGCCCCACAATCGTAGAGTTCAAACGGGTATTGTCTTTGACGATATTTTTCAAAGCTTCCATGATGGATCCGATATTTTGGATGACCACTTGGATCTTGGTCGTAAAGAGAATTTGGAGATCGGATCGTCTTTGGTCGATGAAAGAGCTGATCAAAGATTTTAGCTCCAATGCTTTTTCTTTCGTAATTTTGCCGCCCTCTTCGAGTTTGAGATCCAATCCTTTTTCTTTCAATTCTTTCGCGATCGCTTTCAATTTAGGAGAAATTTCATGCGATCCTTTATCGGGTACCGCTGTCAATTCCGTGCTGCCTTCTAGAGCTTTTTTCATTGAGTCTTGAAGATCTTGTGCTTTTTTGATGTGTCGGTCCAACTCAAGATTGCTTTGCTTTTCTTTAGCAAGTCCTGCATTGACGGATTCCCAGGCAAGCGCTGGAAAACGGTTGACCGCTTCCCAAGAAGTTTCGAGTTTCTCTGGGTCGATGCTGTTCGAGCGCTCAGGAGCGCCGAGAGTGACTTTTCCATTCAAACCGGAATCAGAGGCATGGGGGTAATCGGTAGTTTGGATCGCGTTAACGGCCACATGATTGGTTTTTTCGATTTTTTTGGCCTCTTTCGTGTCGAGGTTTTGCAGACGGACTGTGCCATCGCTTTGTACAGCTCCGATTCCGCCTCGATTTGTTTCTGTATCTAAATCCAATCGATCTAATGCCATTTTTATTCTCCCCTTTTTAACTATGAAACCCTAGGTCGCAAACCCAATATAAGATTCCTCGAATATTATCGGAATACGAGCTATTATTTTAATTTCTAAGCTCTTCTAAATGAATTACCTAAAAAAGACAAAAACATCATTCTTCAAATTATTTTTTTTAATATTTTGAAGGAAATGGAATATAAGGTCTGTATTCTTGATAGGTTTGATTCAATCTTTGAAATTGAACTTTGCAAAAGTCGCTAACTGTGTCGGCTGTTTCGGAAAGGAAAGAAGCGGAAGAATCGTAAAAACTTTGCAAGTCTCTTATCATCCCATCGATTGCTCTTTCATCTTCTACTTTACAGAGGAATTGGGTGTTTGCATAAAGACACTCCACTCTTTTTGGAAAATTTGAAGACGGATCGTTGAAACGAAACTCAAGCTGCCCATTTACTAAAGAGTAGTTTGTTGCAGTGTTGTTAACGAGCAAGAAAGCTGCGAATGACTGGTTTACTGCTTGGGTAAAGTTAGGCAGAGAGGCGGTCGCTTTGGCTTGGGTAAAGTTGACCAGAGGCAGGGTCCCGCTCACTGTAGATAATTCTGTCATAAAAACTCCTTATTTTTTGAAAGAGGAGAAAGTTTATTCCCTAAGGACAATTAAAATCCAGACTCAGAGAATTAGTGGCGACTCGATTTGAATTTGAAAAGTGAGACGCGAGGGCGGATTTGTTGAACCCAACCTTTTTCGCGGGTCTAACTGGGTTTTTAGGACATTTCTGCGCCTTTGCATTTCCATTTTGGGGATGAGTTATTGCCAAAAGTTCACCCCAAGTTGAAAATTAATGAAGTTCAAATAATTTCTTTATAATTTTTTGCTGTTTCTTATATAACAGTTCAAGAGAAAGCGGAGGGATTACTCTGTTTCTTTGAAACCAGCGCATACAAATGTAGTAACGACTAAGGAGATTATATGACATTAACTTTTAATGGAGCGGTATCCCGCTATTACCAAGATGCAAATCCACCTTTATCATCTTATTTACCTGATACCATAAACCAAGGACAATTGGTTTTAGACACTTCAAGTGGAGATATTTACTCGTGTACAGACGCGGTTAATCAATTAGCTTTAGTATGGCAAAAGCTAGCCACTGCCAATATTATTCCTTCTGCTTTGCCGCCCATGGGAGTTGCTGGGGGAGAATTGTCGGGGACTTATCCGAACCCAATTCTTGCGAACACATCGGTTTCACCCGGAGCCTATACGAATGCCAACTTGACCGTGGATGCCAAAGGGAGAATTACTTCGGCTTCTAACGGAACCAATTTTTCTCCGGCTGCGTCAAGCGCATCTCGCTCTCTTAATTCCGCTTTCCAGATCAGCCCCACTCGCAATGCTTTAGTCAGTTATTCAGTCGATATTGTTTGCACTGCGACTTTAGTGAGCGGACAAACAGGGACTGTTTTTCTGGAGTATGCGGATGATTCCGGTTTCACGACGGGAGTGGTAGAGGCGTGCCGTTTTTTAAATGGAAACTCAGTTTCACTGGCGATTGCCTTAACAGCTGTTCAGGATGTAACAGGAACATTGAGTGGTTTTATTCCAGCAGGAAAATATGTGCGTATTCGAACTGCAAATACTTTATCGACGCCTACTTTTAATTACCGATCAGGGCAAGAAGTCTTACTTTAGGTGAAAAAACACAGGATAAAAACAGTGTCTTATCCTGTGTTAGGAAGTTATGCTTTCAGAACAGTGCACTTGAAAAATTGTTCAAATTTCGGTGTGTCTAGTTGGTTTGCAAAAACAGAAAATGGCAACGCGGCATTTTGGGTGCAATTTACAGTAATTTCTTGTTTCCACAATGCGTTGCCCGTTTTGTTGTTATCTAATTGGCTAAGATTGAATTTAAAATTAGTTAGAACGCAATCTTCTACTTTTTCTAAAGTGTCTTTGCAAGACAATTGAAGTTGCAGCATACCGTTTAAAAATCCATTCAGAGCCATAGCTGGAAATGGACTTTGAGCGATAGTAGCATTATAATTTATTGCTGCATCTCCGCTAAGAGCGACTTGAAACATTAGATCCTCATTGGGTTATTATTGCGGAGAAGTTTATGTTAGCGTCCGATTAAAAATATATGATTTTTAGTTAGTAATTCACGTACCATTTTAAGGAAAATTTTCCTTGCTCTGTCTGCTGCTGCGATTCTGCTTGGAAGGAAAAATTATCCTTGATTTCCACTTCGATTCGAATATTGGTGCTGCTCTCTTCGGCTCCTTGGCTTAAAGAAACGATCACCCCATCTGTAACGTAAGTGCCTACCTCTAAGGCGATGGATTCTCCCCCTTCTTCCGTTGGAGTAGCGATGATCCGTAAACGGTCGACCCCTAAAGCTTTGCGTGTGCTTTCCATGACATCAGGCCCTTGGCCGGCAAGACTTGCGATAGAGGTTGCAAGCTGCAGGGCCTGGAATCCGCTGATCTCGCCGATGTTTTGGCCGAATAGCAGGTAGGACATAATGGAGCTCAAAGGAAGGGGAGGCACTGATTGAAAGGTAATTTGGGGATTGTTCAAAGGTCCCTTCAGTCGTGCTGTGATCTGAACCCCTTTTTGGTCCAAAGTCCCTGCAATTTCAATATTTGGCATCTCATGTTCTTTTCCGCTGAAAGAAAGAGCTCCTTCGCTTAATTTAAAGGAGCGGCCACCGAAAACAAATTCTCCATTCGACAATTCGAGTTTCCCTTTCGCCGTGATTGCGGAATAAGTGCCTCCGATGTCGAAATCCCCAATCCAAAGAGAATGGAGTCCTTTCCCAGCGATCAAAATCTCTTCGGGTGTGGATACATGAAGGTCTAAAAAGAGAGGATAGGGCTTGTATTCAGGACGTTCTTCAGGCAATACGGGGTGGGTGGCGTTCTTATAAACGACTTGCAAATTAGGAACGGGACGAGGGATATGATCGGGAATCGTCAATTCGCTTTCGACGATTTCGATGGTCCCTTTGGCAAGGGCGGAAGTAGAATTTCCTCGAATGTGGATATTTCCGTTGGCTTCAGCCGTAACCAAGTCGATTTGGACAAAATTGAGTCGGGTGAAATCCACGTCGAACTGAAAAGGAAAGAGATCGTCAGGCAAAATGGCGATTTTTCCTTCCGCAGTGAGCTGTCCTTTTTGGGATGAATCTTGGGCGGTTAGACTTGTCAATTCTAAAATTTCTTTTTCTGCGACCCATTCCGCATTCAAGTTCGTTAACTCGGTCCCAGAATAATAATTTTGATAAATGCCATTTTTAAAACTACCCTGCCCTTTTAAATGGGGACGATTCAACGTATTGGAGAAAGAGATATCGCATTCGCAATCTCCTTCTAATCGATGGGCGCCCAAATCAAAAAAATCGAGAAAATCTTCAATTCTTCCATTCAATGCTACATGGCCCTTTGCGCTCATATAAGGTAAAAGTTCACTTTTGAAGGGCCAAATGGAAAGGTGGATTGGAATCGAAATATTGAGATCTAAATAAGGACGGTCCCTAGCTTGAAGGTTTCCTTTAAGTTCTAAGCGATTCTTATCGAAGTGTCCTTGGAACGATCCCGCTGCGCTGAATTTTTGATTAGCCTGGTTCGTTTCTGTCATTTCCATTTTGTCTATAGTTGCTTTGAGATCTCCTTTCAGTCTGTTTTTCTCTTCATGGATGGAAGTTTCAAGATTTAAAAAACCGGCAATCGGAAATTCAAGCGGGTTAATTGAAAGAAAATCGATGGGAACGCGGACTAATTTGAGGGAAGCGTCAGTCTCTTCTCCTTTTCGGAAAATCGAGCCGGAAATCGAAGAGCCGTTCAACGTAAAAGCTACATCTTCAAAGCGGAAGAGATCGGAAGACCACTGCAGTTCCACGGGCGCATTCAAGGCAAAAGGAGTATTGAAGTAAGATCCCTTCCAATCTCGGATTCGGGCGGAAAAATTCCCCTTTTCCCAATCCCAATTCCCGTCGATTGCAATCTCCAACGGATGCTTCCATTTTCCCTCAGCAAATAAATGGAAAGGACGGTTTTCACCCTCTTCCTGGCGGGCCTTAGTTTCCAAAGTGGCATTGGATAGATAAAGGTTTCCTAGGCGAGCCTGTTCGAGGACGATATCGATGTTTCCATTCAGAGAATGAAACGGATCCAGAAGGTCGCTATAAAGAGATGCTTTTTGCGCGCTGAATGAACCGTAATAAATATTTTTGCCCAGAATATCAAGATAGAGGCCTTGCAGAGAGACACCCGGTTCTACAATAGGTTTCCATTGCCCTTTTGCCTGGACGCTTCCGTAAAGATCTAAATCGGGAATGTGGATGGCTTGCAAATTATCGACAGTCATTTCCGTCGTCCCTGATAAAAGGAGATCGGGACGAAGCTCAAGGTCCCCTTTCCCCGTTAAAAAAGGGCCTTTAAGCGCAATTTCTTTTAAAAAGAGGGATTCTTTGGGTTTCCAGGAAAAATTCGTTTGCACGTTCCAATTTTCTCTCAAATAGACGCCAGAAAACTGAGTAGATCCGCTGAATTCTTCGTTTTTCCAAATGGCTGTAGTGCTGCCCTTCAAGTTTTCCATCTTGAATCCACTCGATGTCAAAAGAGGAAATCTCCATTCTGCTTGCGCCTGCAAAGAAGAATTGGCTTCGCTTTTTAGGAGAATTTGAGTGAATAAGCGGCCCGAGAAAGGGATAGGCTGTGTGATGGCCAAGGGTTCAGACGCGATTTGAAGGTTCGATTCGGAAAAATGGAACTCCGAATCGAAGGAAGCTTTTCCTTTGATATGGAATAAATTGCTATTTAGGGAAACTTTTGAGAAAGAAAGAGTGTCATTTTTTGAAAAATTCGCCGTGAAAGACCAGTCCCGTTCAGCCCATGCTTTGAATGGATCCGGAAGAGAAAGATTCCGAGGAAGGGCGCTGCCGCTGATCCGTCCTCTAACTGGCAACTGACCAGGAGCCGATCCAAAAAAAGAAGCGAAAGGACCTGAGGCCACCAATTCAGCAGCGAACTGGACATCTTCCCGATTCGCTGTTTTTTTCTGAGGGGAAAGAAAGACGTCCAAAGTAGGTGTGCTTGCATTCACTCGGAGCTGCATTTTCCCGTCGCCTTTCACAACCGCTAGAAGGCGGACGCGACTATTAGAAAAACCTGCTCTTTTCGCAGATACCCTCAAAAAACTTTTCTTTTTGGAAAGGCGCAAACGCCCTCTAAAATCGGCTTTGAGGGGCCCATTTGTAAAAGCGGGGAGGGAAACGTTTTTGAAATGAAATTGTTCGACGTAGATGGCAAATGAAAATTTCGGCAAGGAGGCAATCCGGGGAAGGGGAGAAGCGGCGGCCTCAGTTTCTCCAGGTTGATCGACTTTGCCTTTTTTCCAGACGATCCCTTCTCCTTTCAATAGAGTGAAAGCGATCTCTTTTTTCAAAAGCCGGATTAAGGAAAGACGGGCTTCTAGACTTCGGATCGAAAGATCGATTCCCTCTCCTTGGATCGATACGCCTTGAAGCTGGATCGATTGGGGAAAGGTACCTTGGAAAGTGTCAATTTCGACTTTGTATCCGGATTCTTTTAGGGCGCTCAAGAGCATTTCTTTAGCTTTGTTTTTAACCCAATCGCTCTGGACGAATTCAACGGTAGCTACAGCAAAAAGAAATAAAAAAAGAATGATGAGGCCGATTTTTTTATTTAATTTGTATTTTTTGGTTTTCATCAGAATGTCTGTCCTACGGAAGCATAAATTTGGTAAAAAGAATCGATCCCTTCTCTTCTATCCAATGGGAATGCAACGTCTAAGCGCAAAGGACCGAAAAAGGAAAAATAACGGGCCCCGATCCCGATCGATTTGAACCATTTTGCGTCCACCTGAGGAATTTCACTGAAAGTCACCGTTCCAAAATCGGCAAAAGGGACGATGCCAATCTTATCGTAAAAGCGGAAACGCGCCTCGAGACTGATGAAGATGGCTGATCTTCCTCCCAATGGCCTTCCTCTCGCGTCCAGAGGGCTGACGGTTTTATAGCGATAGCCCCGCAAATCATCTTCCGAGCCGCCCAGGAAAAGCTTATTCAAAGGAACGTTTTTCTGCCGAGTCCCAGCAATCGAGCCCAATTGGGTGCGGATCGCTAAAACCAAAAATTTGGAAGGGACGACGGGAATATAAATCGTATTCGTCAATCTTTGATCGATAAATCGTTGGTTTGCATGAAAAAGGGATTGGTAAGGGAGGGCTTGATAAACCATGGAATAACCGCTGACTGGATCGAGAGGGTTTTCAGG
>Ga0075363_100000422_pt1 | contig 13172 bp, 14 predicted proteins | sample EndMetdeltDD1763_FD_71470 | JGI IMG/M metagenome (GOLD analysis project Ga0075363, IMG submission 71470) | Populus endosphere microbial communities from Tennessee, USA - Endosphere MetaG P. deltoides DD176-3 | ecosystem: Host-associated > Plants > Roots > Endosphere | place: USA: Tennessee...
GCCGGGTACGACGTGGTGCGCGAGCGCCGCGCGGTCCGGCGCAGCATCGGCTTCGTCGGCCAGGGCAACGCCGCGGGTCACGCCCAGCGCGGCCGCGACGAGCTCGTGAGCCAGGGCCGCGCGTTCGGCCTGTCCCGCGCCGCGGCGTACGCCCGGGCCGAGGAGCTGCTGGCGGCCTTCGACCTCACCGAGCACGCGATGCGCCCGGTCTCGACGCTCTCGGGCGGCCAGCGCCGCCGGCTGGACGTGGCCATCGGGTTGGTGCACACCCCCCAGCTGCTCTTCCTCGACGAGCCGTCGACGGGGCTGGACCCGCAGAACCGGGCCAACCTGCAGGAGCAGATCCGGCGGCTGCACGACGAGCAGGGCACCACGATCGTGCTGACCACGCACTACCTCGAGGAGGCCGACGCCATCGCCGACCGGGTGATCGTCATCGACCACGGCCGGGTGATCGCCGACGACACCGCGAGCCGGCTGAAGTCCGGGCTCGGGGACCTGGTCACGCTGGGCTTCGAGACCGAGACGGCTGCGACCACGGCGGCCTGGCAGTCCGAGGTGATCCTCGGAGCCGGCGCCGAGGTCGAGCGGTCGGGGACCGTGGTGCGAGTGCGGGCGCCGCACGGCGCCCAGACCGCGCCCGGGCTGGTGACCGAGCTGGCCTGGCAGGGAGTGCCGGTGACCCGCATCGAGGTCGCGAGCGCGACGCTCGACGACGTCTTCCTCGAGCTGACCGGGCGAAGCCTGCGCGAGAGCAACGAGAACACCTCCAGCGACAGCGACGTCGAGAACATCGAGATCCAAGGAGAGGCAGCATGACCGCGACCGCCCAGATCACCGAGACCCCCGTGACCATCCGTCCCTTCGAGGCAGCGCTGCCGAAGGCGCCGGGCGTGCTCGCCGACACCTGGAACGTCATGCTCCGGGAGCTGCGGCCCGTCTTCCGCGAGCCGGCGTCCGTGCTCTTCGCGATGGTGCAGCCGCTGGTCTTCCTGGGCCTGTTCGCGCCGCTGCTGCCCAAGGTCGAGCACGGCTCCGCCCTGCAGTGGTTCGTGCCCGGCATCATCGCGATGACCGCCTTGATGGGCGCCTCGTTCACGGGCGCCAACCTGACCCAGGAGATCGTCACCGGCTCGCACGAGCGGCTGCTCGTCTCACCGCTGTCGCGGTCCTCGCTGCTGGTGGGCCGGGCGCTCAAGGAGATCGTCCCGATGTTGATGCAGGCCGCGATCATCGTGGCCGTCGTGACGCCGTTCAGCTTCGACCTGCACCTCGCGCACGTGCTCGCCGGCGTGGTCCTGCTCGCCGGGTTCAGCATCGGCGTCGGCGCGCTGAGCTTCGCCCTGGCGCTGGTCTCGAAGGACCAGGAGTGGCTGTTCTGGACGGTGCAGCAGACGCTGGTCTTCCCGGTGCTGCTGCTGGCCGGCGTGCTGCTGCCGCTCGAGGGGGCTCCGGGCTGGCTGCGGGCCGCCTCGCACCTGAACCCGCTGACCTATGTGGTCGAGGCGGAGCGCGCGCTCTTCGCCGGCACCTTCCCCGTCGACACCGTGGTCTACGGCGCGGGCGCGTCCGGGCTGGTCGCGGCGCTGGGTCTGTTCGTCGGGCTCCGGGCGATGCGCGCCTCCAGCTGAACCCGTCGAGGGCCTGCTGCTACTTCTGCAGCAGGCCCTCGACCGCGCCCACCCGGAGGTCGGCGTACGCCGTGTCAGGTTGTCGGCCGGGAGGTCGACATCCCACAATTCGTCGTAGTCGAGCTCCAGAGGATGAGGCGAACCATGAGCACCACCCCGACCGTCGTGCCCCAGCTGCGCTTCCCCGGACAGGCCGCCGCGCCTGAGGGTCCGGTCGACCTGACCGCGATGTACGTGATGCACCGGGCGTTTCGCCGCGACCTCGACGCGTTCGCCGACGTGGTGCCGACGGTGGCCCCGGAGGACCGGGCCCGGTGGGCGATCCTCAGCCCGCGCTTCAGCCTGTTCGAGTCAGTGCTGCACAAGCACCACCACGGCGAGGACGTCGCGCTGTGGCCGCTGCTTGCCGAGCGCGGCGCCGACCGCACGGTCCTCGAGGCACTCGAGGCGGAGCACGCCGGCATCGGCCCTCTCCTCGACAGCGCCCGTGCGGACCTGCAGGCTCTGGCCGCCGGGACCGGCGACGCGGCGACCCGCGACCGGCTGGCGGCGGCCACGACCCGGCTCCGTGACGAGCTCGGCGCCCACCTCGCCCACGAGGAGCGCGACGGGATGGCCCTGGCCCAGGCCCACCTCACCCAGGAGGACTGGGACCGGCTGGACCGCGAGGTCTTCTCCAAGGACTACACCGCCAAAGAGGTCCCCGCGGTGCTGGGCTGGGTGGTGTCGGGCCTGCCCGAGGAGGGGCTGCGCCGGATGCCCGGCGGGAGCAGCCCGGTGTTCCGGGCCTTCGGCCGGTGGATGGCGCGGCGGTTCGACCGGCGCGAGACGCGCATCTTCGGCAAGCGCACCTCCTGACGCCTGGGTCGGCGGGACCCTAGGCTGCGGCCGTGACCCAGGCGCTGCACGAGCCGCTCGAGGCCCCAGCGGTCAAGGAGACCGTCGAGGAGCTGTACGGGCGGATCGAGGCGCGGTTCCCGAAGCGCGGCCTGCTGGGCGTCTGCGGCGACCTGATCAAGCTCGTCGACGAGGTGCAGATCTCCGCCGGCCAGGGACAACGTCAGATCCGGTGGGTGCGGGTGGTCTCGCGCGCGGTGATGGCCTTCGTCATCGTGGTGACGATCCTCGCGCTCCTCCTCGCGCTGCACGACGCGTTGTTCTCCGACGAGGTGAAGAACTCGATCGACGTGCTGGGGCTGGCCGAGACAGCGATCAGCGACCTGGTCTACGCCGCGATCGCGATCTTCTTCCTCTGGTCCTTCCCCGAGCGGCTCCAGCGCAGCCGGCTGCTCAACCTGCTGCACCAGCTCCGGTCCACCGCGCACGTCATCGACATGCACCAGCTCACCAAGGACCCCGAGCAGCTCAAGCCGAGCTTCGTACCGACCTCGAAGAGCACGAAGCTGGACATGAACCGCGACCAGGTGGAGCGCTACCTCGACTACTGCTCGGAGATGCTGAGCCTCGTGGGCAAGACCGCCGCGCTGTGCGCCGAGGAGTCGCGCGACTCGGTCATCCTCGAGACCGTGTCGACGATCGAGACCCTCACGGTGGGACTCTCCCGCAAGATCTGGCAGAAGATCTCGAACCTGCCGCCGGGCCAGCCGCACGGCCCGGCCGCCGCGAACGTCACGCCGGTCCCCGCGACCTAGTGTCGTAGCGACCGCAGGCCTCGCTCAGCCGATCTCGTCGAGGACGGCCAGCGTCCGCCGCCACGCCTGCGTGGCCGGGTCGATGAGGACGAAGTGGTCACCGGTCACCTCGACCATCGTCGCCTGTGCGCCCGCGGTGGTCGCCGCGGCGACGTAGTCGAGCGACTGGCTGACCGGGACGGTGTCGTCGTCGGTGCCGTGGACGCACCAGAGCGGTACGTCGAGTGGCACCTGTTGGCTCGGGTCCGCTTCCGCGTCGGCGGCGCCGGCCGGGTGACCGAGGAACGCCCGGACCGCTCCACTGCCGAGCCCGTCACGGTCTGCCGCGACCAGGTCGAGGACACCCGCTTGGGAGATCACGTGCGTGACGGCATCGACGTTCCCGCCGGCCCAGGCGGCCAGGTGCCCGCCCGCGGAGTGCCCGAGGGTGATCACCCGGGTCAGGTCGAGCCCCCGGTCGTCGAGTGTCCCGATGGCGGCCCGGACGTCGTCCAGCGTCATGGGAACTCCCCCGCCGATGCCCACCCGGCGGTACTCGACGTTGAGCGTGGCCCAGCCCCTCTCGACCAGGTCGGCGGCCAGCGGCCGCCCCAACGTCAGGTCGTAGGCCGACTTCCAGAACCCACCGTGGATCACCACGACCACGCCGCGCGGCGACCCGGCCGGCAGCGTCAGCTCGACGTGCTGGCTCGGGTCGTCGCCATAGCGGATCGTCTCCCGATTCGTCTGCGCCACCGGCCAAGCAAACACCAGCGAGACCGCAGACGAGTCCTCAGGCCGCCTGGATGATCGTCCAGGACTTGGCACCCGGGAACGTCAAGCCGTTGGGCACGGTGGCGCCGGCACAGGTGATGCCGACGCGGCCGGCGTGCAGGCCCTTGGCCAGCACGAGGGTCGTCGTCAGCTGGACCGACCGGTCGTTGCCCGGGCCGGGGACGGTCGCCGCGGTGCCGGGCATCGCCACGTTGTCGATGTAGAGGCCGATGGTCGGCTGTTCGCCGGGTCCGCACGGGTCGGCGCCGATGGTGGGGATGAAGACGGTGACGCTCGTCCGGCCCCTGGCCGGCACCGTGAAGTCGTAGGGGGCAAGACTGATGACGTCGGGCACGGCGGGCGGCGTGCCGAGCTGAAGGTTCTGGCTCACCACGAAGGTCGGCGCCTTGAGGTCCTTCTTCTTGATCGAGCCGTTCTTGACCTTCGTCGAGGTCACCGCGTTGGTGTGCAGCTTGGCCGCGGTCACCGAGCCGTTCGGGATCGAGGCCGCGGCGTACGCCGTGCCGGTGCCGAGCGCCACCACGAGGGCCAGGTAGGCGACGACGTTGCGCCGCAGGTGTGTGAGGAACTGACTGAGCAGCATGGGGTCCCACCTTCAGTGTCGGCGCCGGTCCGAGAGGTGCCGGTGCTCTGTGTGGTTGACGCTCCCATTCCCCCGTCGGTTGGGTCCAGCGCCGTGCTCTAGTGCTCGAAGCGACCCTGGCGACCACGCTTGGTCTCGCCGCGGCGCTTCTTCTGGGCCAGCCGGCGCTCCTGCGAGCCGCGGGTGGGCCGGGTCGGGCGGCGCTTGCGGGGCGGCGGCGCGGCCGCCCGGCGCAGCACGTCGGCCAGCCGCTCCCGGGCCGCGCGCCGGTTGTCGAGCTGGGCCCGGTGCTCGCTCGCGGTCACCGTGAGCACGCCGTCGACCAGCCGCGAGGCGAGCCGGTCGAGCACGCGGGAGCGCAGCCGGTCGGGCACCGTGTCGGGCCGCGTCAGGTCGATCGAGAGCTCGACCCGGGAGTCGGTGGTGTTGACGCCCTGGCCGCCCGGCCCGGACGAGCGCGAGAACCGCTCGGTCAGCTCGGCGGCCGGGACCACCCAGCCGTCGGCGACCTCGAGGTCGTCAGCCAAGGGCGTCGGGGAGGGTGCGGGTCCACGTGTCGCGCAGCAACCGAAGGGCGACGTCGAAGCCACCGTCGATCGTGAGCGTGTCCCCGCCGGTGGTGCCGAGCTCGGAGACCGGTACGCCGTGCCGCCCGGCCAGCGACGTGAGGCGCTCGACGTCGGCGGCCGGAACCGTCACCAGGGCCCGGCCCGCGGACTCGGAGAACAGCTCGACGAACAGGTCGCCGTCGAGCGCGAGGGAGGCCCCGACGCCGTTGCGGAGCACCGACTCGACCAGCGTCTGCGCCAGCCCGCCGTCCGACAGGTCGTGCGCAGAGGTGACCAGCCCGACGGCCTCGTGGAGCAGCTCGGCCAGCGCCTTCTCCCGCGCCAGGTCGACCGCCGGCGGCAGACCGCCGAGGTGCTTGTGGACCACGTGCGCCCACTCCGACCCGGACAGCTCCTCGCGCGTCTCGCCCAGCAGCAGCACGGTCTCGCCGGCGGCCACGAAGCCGGTCGGGGTGCGCCGCGCGACATCCTCGATGACACCCAGCACCGCGACCACCGGGGTCGGCAGGATCGCGGTCTCACCGGTCTGGTTGTAGAGGCTGACGTTGCCGCCGGTGACGGGGATGCCGAGCTCGACGCAGGCGTCCTTGAGCCCCCGGCAGGCCTCGGCGAACTGCCACATCACGCCCGGGTCCTCCGGGGACCCGAAGTTGAGGCAGTCGGAGATCGCCAGCGGCACCGCCCCACCGGTCGCGACGTTGCGATAGGCCTCGGCGAGCGCGAGCTGTGCGCCGGCGTACGGATCGAGCGCGGCGAACCGCCCGTTGCAGTCGGTCGCCACCGCGACGCCGAGCCCGGTCTCCTCGTCGACGCGGACCATCCCGCTGTCGGACGGCTGTGCGAGCACGGTGTTGCCGCGCACGTAGCGGTCGTACTGGTCGGTGATCCACGACTTGTCGCAGAGGTTCGGACTGCCGGCGAGCCGGAGCAGGGTCTCGCGCAGCTCCTCCCCGGTCACCGGCCGCGGAAGCGCCTCGGCGCGATCGGCCTGCAGTGCGTCCTGCTGCTCGGGCCGCGCGAAGGGGCGTTCGTAGGTCGGGCCGTCGTGCGCGACGCTTCGCGGGGGTACGTCGACCACCCGCTCGCCGTGCCAGTCCACCTGGAGCCGGCCGGTGTCGGTGACCTCGCCGACGACCGTGGCGTCGACCTCCCACTTGGCACAGACCGCGAGGAACGCGTCGACGTCGGCGGGCTCGACGACCGCCATCATCCGCTCCTGCGACTCGCTCATCAGGATCTCCTCCGGCGCGAGCGTGGAGTCGCGCAGCGGGACCGTGTCGAGGTCGACGTGCATGCCGCCGTCGCCGGCAGAGGCGAGCTCGGACGTCGCGCAGGAGAGCCCGGCCCCGCCGAGGTCCTGGATGCCGCTGACCAGCCCGGCCGCGAACAGCTCGAGCGTGCACTCGATGAGCAGCTTCTCCATGAAGGGGTCGCCGACCTGGACGCTGGGGCGCTTCGCGGGCCCGGTGGCGTCGAACGTCTCGGAGGCGAGCACCGACACTCCGCCGATGCCGTCGCCGCCGGTCTTGGCGCCGTAGAGGATCACCTGGTTGCCGACGCCGCTGGCCTTGGCGAGGTGCAGGTCCTCGTGGCGCAGGACGCCGACGCACAGCGCGTTGACCAGCGGGTTGCCGAGGTAGCTCGCGTCGAAGACCGCCTCGCCGCCGATGTTGGGGAGGCCGAGGCAGTTGCCGTAGCCACCGACCCCCGCGACGATCCCGGGCAGGACCCGGTGGGTGTCGTCGGCGTCGAGCGGCCCGAAGCGCAGCGGGTCCATCACCGCGACCGGCCGGGCACCCATCGCGAGGATGTCGCGGACGATGCCGCCGACCCCGGTGGCCGCACCCTGGTAGGGCTCGACGTACGACGGGTGGTTGTGCGACTCGACCTTGAAGGTGACGGCGTAGCCCTGGCCGATGTCGATGACCCCGGCGTTCTCGCCGATGCCGGCCAACATCTTGCCGACCGGGGTCTCCTGCGGGATCTCGGAGAACTGCTTGAGGTGCACCTTCGAGCTCTTGTAGGAGCAGTGCTCGCTCCACATCACGCTGTACATCGCGAGCTCGGAGCTGGTCGGGCGACGGCCGAGGATCTCGCGGATCCGGGCGTACTCGTCGGCCTTGAGGCCGAGGTCGGCCCAGGGCTGCTCGCGTTGTGGGTCCTCGGTGGCGACGGACACGGTGTCGAGAGCAGGTACGGCGGGGGCCTCGGGCACGCGGCAAATCTACTGTGCGGGCACACCCCGGAGGTCGGCGGCCGGACGCGGCGCCAGGACCGCCTGGTCCTCCGGGCTGGGCGTCACGGCCGCGGGGTGGGTCACCGTGACGCTGTAGGGCGCCGCGGCGTACAGCATGGGGCTTTCGCGGTCTTGCGGGTCAGCGAACCAAACCGTCCGCGACAACCTCGAGCAGCGGCCGGACCGCGGCCTCGTCGAGCTCGGACTGGTCGGCCACGGTGGCGACGCCGCCGACGAGCCGGATCACCTGGAGCGTCTCCACGTCGTCACGCAGGGCGTCGCGTTCGCGGAGCGCGGCGATCACCCGCTCGTGCGCACCGCGCAGGACCTGGCACTTGGTGTGGATCGGGGAGTCGGGGTCGCCCATCGCGGACGTGATCTTGGCCGGCCCGCCCTTGTGCATGCTGATCAGCCGGACGTACTCCTCGAACCAGCCGAGGAGCAGCTCGCGTGGCGGACCCTCGAAGGCGAGCGTCTTCTCGACGGCCTCCTCCACCCGGGCCACCCAGCTCTGCATGATCGCGTCGAGCAGCGCGTCGCGATTCGGGAAGTGGCGGTAGAGCGTGCCGGGACCGACGCCCGCACGCTTCGCGACCTCGTCGAGGGAGGCGTCATAGCCCTGCTCGCGGAAGACCTCCCGAGCAACCTCGACGAGCCGGTCGTAGTTGCGCTTGGCGTCGGCACGCATGAAATTCCATTCAGCCTTGCTAAACGGAGACAGTCTCCGTATCGTAGTCGAGGAAGCGGAGCCATCCTCCGGATCAAGAGTACCTCGGCCCACCCGGCCAGAACAGGACCTCTCTCCATGACATCCACACTCACCTCGACCGGCGTCCACGACGACGCCCGTGAGGCCCCCGAGGGCACCGTCGACCGCCACCCGGTCGATCTCCCCGACAACGCCGGACGTGCCGCGCTGGGCATCGCCATCGTGCTGTCCGCGCAGCTGATGTTCATCCTCGACGCGACGGTGGTGAACGTCGCCCTCCCCAAGATCGACGCCGACCTCGGGTTCGGCCCGGCATCACTTTCCTGGGTGCTGAGCGGCTTCACCCTCGCCTTCGGCGGGCTGCTGCTGCTCGGCGGCCGGCTGGGCGACGTGTTCGGCCGGCGCCGGCTGTTCCTCGGTGGCGTCGCCGTCTTCACCCTCGCCTCTCTGCTCGGCGGGCTCGCCCAGACGCCGGAGTGGCTGGTCGCGGCCCGCGCGCTCCAGGGCATCGGAGCCGCGATGGCCGCGCCCGGCGTGCTCGCGCTGCTGACGACGAGCGCCCCCGACGAGCCCGCCCGGCTGCGAGCGCTCGCGCTGTTCGGCGCGGTCTCGTCCGGCGGCATGTCCTTGGGGCTGCTGCTCGGCGGCGCCGTCACCGACCTCGGCTCGTGGCGCTGGACGCTGTTCATCAACGTGCCCATCGGGCTGGCGATCCTGGCCCTGACCCGGCGCTACGTCGACGAGACCCCGCGCCGCCCCGGCCGGTTCGACGTGGTCGGCGCGGTCAGCGCCACGGGCGGCGCGGTCGCGCTCGTCTGGACGCTCATCGGCGTACCCGAGCACGGCTGGACCTCTGCACGCACGGTGCTCGGCTTCGTCGCCGGCGCCGGCCTGCTCGCGCTGCTGGCCCTCACCGAGCGCCGGGTGGCCCACCCGCTGCTGCGCCCCGCGCTGCTGCGGAGCCGCCGGCGGGTCGGCGGGCTCGCGGCGATCGGGCTGGTCGTCGGCGGGCAGCTGTCGATGTTCTTCCTCGCCGTGCAGTTCATCGAGGGCGAGCTCGGCTTCGGCCCGATGGCCTCCGGGCTGGCCTTCCTGCCCCTGACCCTCGGCATCTTCGGGATGTCGCGGGTGACCCCGCGGATCATGGCGGCGGTCGGACCGCTGCCGATGATCGTGACCGGTGCGATCGGGCTCGCCGCAAGCTTCGTCTGGCTGAGCACGCTCACCGCCGGTGACGACTACACCAGCGGAGTCTTCGGCCCGATGCTCGTCAACGGCCTCTCGGCGGGGCTGCTGTTCATGCCGGTCACCTCGATCGTCCTCGGCGGCGTCGAGCCCGAGCACGCCGGCGCGGCGTCCGGGCTGCTGCAGACCTTCCAGCAGCTCGGCGGTGCGGTGGGGCTCGCGGTGATCGTGAGCGTGTACGCCGCCGGCTCGGTGCCGGGGTCGTTCCTGCCGGGCGCCCGGGCGGCGTTCCTCACCTCCGCGACCATGGCCGTCCTGGCCGGCGTTGCGGGGCTGGTCGCCCTCGCCAGCCGGCGACGCCGTCTCGACGAGGTCGATGTCGAGGAGCTCGAGGTGGCTGCCGCCGCCTGACCTGCCTCGACATGTAACTCCGAGTTACGTCGTCTACCTCCGTGTTCAGACACGGAGGTAGACGACGTACACGGAGTTACATGCGATCAGCCGAAAACCCCATGGTTGAGCGGAAAACGAATTACAACGTTGTACTTACCCCGAACTCAGTGACGGGTGTGACTGGTGTGACTTACGGTGCTGGCGGACCCCGGCCCCCGACTTCCTCCAGGAGCCCCCACCATGCTTCGTCCGCCTGCCCTCCGAGGCACCCACGGACCGACGTCACTGACCCGACTCGTGGCCGTCGCGGCCGTCGTCGCGACCGCAGCCGTCGGGCTCACTCCGGCACCCGCCGGGGCTGAGGGATCGACCCCTTCGGCCCCGGCGGGCACAGCGGGCGCGGTGGCCACGGTCACCGTGCCCAAGCAGCTGTACAGCAACCCGGTCACGCCGGGGAGCTACACCGGCCTCGGCTTCGACCAGTGCCACGCCCCCGGGCAGTCGGCGATGGACGCGTGGCTGGCCGCGTCGCCGTACCGCGCGGTCGGCATCTACATCTCGGGCGCTTCCCGCGGCTGCCGCGATCAGCCGAACCTCACGCCCACCTGGATCAGCACGCAGCTGACCAACGGCTGGCGGCTGCTGCCCATCACGCTCGGCCCGCAGGCCGCGTGCAACCCGTCGTTCCCGCGCTACGGCAACGACCCCGTGATCAGCACCAAGCTCAACAGTGCCGGCGTCTACCAGAAGGCGTTCAACCAGGGCAGCGCGGAGGCGTCGACCGCCGTCGCCGCGGCCCAGGCGCTCGGCATCGTCCCGGGCAGCACGCTGTGGTACGACCTCGAGGGCTACGACGTCACGAACAACGCCTGCCGGGAGTCCTCGCTCTACTTCCTGAGCGCCTGGACCCAGCAGCTGCACGCGCTCGGCTACGTCTCCGGCATCTACTCCAGCGCCGGCTCGGGCATCAAGTCGCTCGACGACGCCCGGGTGACGCGGCCGGGGACGTTCACGCTGCCGGACCAGATCTGGATCGCGCGGTGGGACGGCCAGGCCAACACCTCCACGACCTACATCCGCTCCGACGGGTGGATCCCCGGCCGCCGGGTCAAGCAGTTCCAGGGCGGGCACAACGAGAAGTGGGGCGGCGTGACGATCAACATCGACCGCAACTACCTCGACCTGGGTTCCAGCGCGCCCACGGGTCCGGTCCCGGACCAGCACTGCCACGGCACCCAGGTCGACTTCGCCAACTACCCGCGGCTCAAGGCTCCGTCGAAGGGGCAGGTGCCGAACCCTGGCCAGGTGAGCGTCCTCAAGTGCCTGCTCAAGGAGCAGGGCCTCTTCCACGGCAAGATCAAGGGCGCCTGGAGCGGCCGGCTGACGAAGTCGGTCTACGCCTGGCAGCGCCGGACCGGGCTCGGGAGGACGGCCATGTTCTCCCGGCGGGCGTGGATGACCCTGCTCAGCGCCGGGCCGACGCCGGTGCTCAACCTGGGCTCGACCGGCGAGGACGTCCGCCGCGTCCAGCGCGCCCTCAACGCCGCGTCGTCCAAGCAGAAGCTGGCGGTCAACGGCAGCTACGACACCATCACTCAAGCGGCCGTGGTCGCGTGGCAGGCCAAGCACGGGATCGCCGAGAACGGCGTGGTCGGCGCCGCCTCATGGGCGGGCCTGCAGGCCGGTCACCGCTAGTGACCGGCTGACCTAATGAGCTGATCAGGCGAAGGCGCGCTCGACGAGCGAGGTGAAGAAGCCGAGCCCGTCGGTGCCCGAACCGGTGAGCGCCTCGGTCGCGTGCTCCGGGTGCGGCATCAGGCCGACCACGTTGCCGCGCTCGTTGGTGATGCCGGCGATGTCGCGCATCGAGCCGTTGGGGTTGTCCTCGAGGTAGCGGGCCACAACCTGCCCCTCCCCCTCGATGCGGTCGAGGGTCTCGGCGTCGGCGACGAAGCCGCCCTCGCCGTTCTTGAGCGGGATCGTGATCTCCACACCCTCGGCGTACGACGACGTCCAGGGGGTGCGGTTGTTCTCGATGCGCAGCCGCTGGTCGCGGCAGACGAACTTGCGGTGGTCGTTGCGGATCAGCGCGCCGGGCAGCAGGTGCGACTCGCACAGGATCTGGAAGCCGTTGCAGATCCCGAGCACCGGCATCCCGCGGCCCGCGGCCTCGACCACCTCGGTCATCACCGGCGAGAACCGGGAGATCGCACCGCAGCGCAGGTAGTCGCCGTACGAGAAGCCGCCGGGCAGCACCACCGCGTCGACGGCCCGGAGGTCGTGGTCACCGTGCCAGAGCGCGACCGCCTCGTTGCCGCCGAACCGGACCGCGCGCTGCGCGTCGACGTCGTCGAGCGAGCCGGGGAAGGTGACGACGCCGACCTTCACGCCGTGCGCTCCGGCTGCTCCACGCGCGCCCCGTCGACGGAGATGGCGAAGTTCTCGATCACCGGGTTGGAGAGCAGCGTCTCGGCCATCTGCCGGATCTGCTCGAGCACGTCGTCGGTGACCTCGCCCGACAGCTCGAGCTCGAACCGCTTCCCCTGGCGGACGTCGGTCACGCCGGAGAAGCCGAGCCGCGGCAGCGCACCGAGCACCGCCTTGCCCTGGGGGTCGAGGATCTCCGGCTTGGGCATCACGTCGACGACGACCTTGGGCACGAACGCAGTCTATTCAGTCGCGTCCGGGTCGAGGATCGTCGCATCGCCGTACTGGTTCACGGGAGGGTCGTCGTCGGTGAGCGAGCCGGCCTGGATGGAGAGCGCCAGCACGGCCGCGGAAGCGGTCAGCCCGGCTGTGTGGAATACCCGCTTGCGCCGCCTGGCCCGAGGCTCCGGCGGCGGCTCGGGGGAGGGAGAGTCGTCGGCCACGGGAACGAGGATGACGCGCGATCCCAAGAGGATCCCCAGCACAGGCTGAGAGTGATGGCCGGGGGTCGGGCAGACTGGAGTCATGAGCATGGGCACCCCCTCCCCCGGCCGGGCCGGCGCGTCGCCGATCGGGCTGGACTTCCCGCAGTCACTGGCGGTCTACGACGACTACGCGGCGGCCCAGAAGGCGGTCGACTTCCTCTCCGACAACAAGTTCCCGGTGGAGCAGTGCATGATCGTCGGCACCGACCTCAAGCGGATCGAGCGGATCACGGGCCGGCTCACCACCGGCCGGGTCGCCGTCGGCGGTCTGCTGTCCGGCATCTGGCTGGGGGTCTTCGTCGGCCTGGTGCTCTCGCTGTTCAGCGACGGGAGCAGCTTCCTCGCCACCGTGCTCGCGACCATGGTCTTCGGAGCGGTGTTCGGAGTGATCTGGGCGCTCGTCGGCTACGCGATGACCCGCGGCCAGCGCGACTTCTCGTCGGTCACCGCCGTCGTGGCCACCAAGTACGAAGTGCTCGTCGAGCACAAGTCCGCCGCCCAGGCCCGCGAGCTGCTCGCCAAGCTCCC
>Ga0075363_100000425_pt1 | contig 13155 bp, 9 predicted proteins | sample EndMetdeltDD1763_FD_71470 | JGI IMG/M metagenome (GOLD analysis project Ga0075363, IMG submission 71470) | Populus endosphere microbial communities from Tennessee, USA - Endosphere MetaG P. deltoides DD176-3 | ecosystem: Host-associated > Plants > Roots > Endosphere | place: USA: Tennessee...
CGGGTATAGTCGAACACATGTTCGATATGACAGCGTTGACCTCGGTCGATCCGCTCGCGGATGAGGCGGAGCTGGTCGAGGTAATCGCAGAGTTGGAGCGGCTGAAGTCCGCGGCCGCGGCCGGGCAGGCACGTGCTGCTGCGGCATTGGACGAGCGTCGTCGCGCTGCTGAGGCCGCCGCAGGAGTGCCGACGAAACAACGCGGACGTGGCGTCTCCAGCGAGGTCGCGCTCGCACGGCAGGATTCTCCATCATGCGGGAACCGGCACCTCGGCTTCGCGAAGGCTCTGGTCCACGAAATGCCTTACACCCTGGCCGCACTGGAACGTGGCGCACTTTCGGAATGGCGCGCCACCCTTATCGTGCGCGAGTCCGCGTGCCTGACCGTCGAGGACCGACGGACGCTTGACGCCGAGATGTGCGCCGATCTGGGGAACCTCGAGGGAAAGGGCAACAATCGGATCGCCGCTGACGCAAAGGGAATCGCCTGTCGATTGGATGTCCAGGCGGTGGTCGACCGAGCGGCCAAGGCTGAGGCCGAGCGGAATGTGACCTGCCGACCTGCACCGGACGCCATGACCTACGTGACCGCGCTGCTGCCGGTGAAGCAGGGTGTCAGTGTGTATGCAGCGCTCAGACGCGCTGCCGATACGACATTCGACGCCCGGTCTCGGGGCCAGGTCATGGCCGACACGTTGGTCGAACGGATCACCGGTCGACCTGCGGAGGTACCCGAGCCGGTCGCCGTCAACCTGGTGATATCGGATCAGACCTTGTTAGGCGGTGACAACTGCCCCGCCCTGGTCGACGGTTATGGACCGATTCCCGCAGAGATCGCGCGCAATCTTGTCAGCGCCGCGGCCGGTGATGAGCGATCGAAGGCTTCCTTGCGGCGGCTGTACCGCCATCCCACATCCGGTGCGCTGGTGGCGATGGAATCGCGGTCACGTTGTTTCCCAAAGGGATTGGCGATGTTCATCGGGCTACGGGATCAAACCTGCCGAACGCCCTACTGCGACGCCCCGATTCGCCATCGCGATCATGCCGTACCCAGAAATCGCCGGGGACCGACACATGCGCTCAACGGTTTGGGCATGTGTGCGCAGTGCAACTACACCAAGGAATCGCCGGGCTGGGAGGTGAGCACGTGCGAGGAGAACGGTGCTCACACCGCCGAGTTCGCGACGCCCACCGGTGCCCATTACCGCTCGACTGCGCCACCGTTGCCGGGGACTCCGCTGATCACGGTCAGCGAGGTTGAGATCAGGATCGGCGTCGAGCTGGCGGACCTACACGCCGCGTAGGTGGTAGCGCCGCTCGGGCCTGCCGGCGCCATACTGCAAGCGCAGTTCCAGCACCTCAGTGCTGAGGTAGTGCTCGAGGTACCGGCGCGCGCTGACTCGCGAAATCCCCACCAGATCGGCACATTCCGCTGCCGATACCTCACCGGCGCCACGTACGGCATCCAGCACCAGCCGACCGGTCTCGGCGCCGAGGCCTTTCGGGAGCGTCTGCACCGTCCCACCTGGTCTGCCGAACAACGAATCGACCAGTGACTGATCGATGCCGCCGGCAGACTCGAGGGTGTCCGCCCGCGCCGCGAAGGCCTCCAACTTCGCTTTGAACTGTGCGAACTCGAAAGGCTTGATCAGGAAGTCCGCCGCACCACCATCCAAAGCGCCTTTCACAGTGTCCAATTCACGTGCCGCCGTGATCATGATGACGCCGACGAGATTCCCGTCCGACCGCAACTGCTGCAACACATCCAGGCCGGTCATATCGGGGAGGTACACGTCGAGCAGGACCAGGTGCGGCCGCAGCTCCTGCACCGCAGTAAGCGCTTCCGCGCCAGTGCGCGTGACCCCGACGGCCCGAAACCCGTCAACCTGTTCGACAAATCGCCGATGGATCTCGGCGACCATGAAGTCGTCGTCGACGATCAGCACATCACGCATGCGCGGCATTCCCTGTAGCGACGCCCGCGGGCAGCCGAACCACGAAAAGCGCACCACCGGAGGGATGGTCGTTGACCTCCACCGTGCCACCGTGCTGCGTAGTGACGATACGCACCAGCGCGAGTCCGATGCCCCGACCGCCCGGAACCTCGGATTTGGAGGTCACACCGCGGGCGAAGATCGACTCGCGTAGGTGCTCGGGAACGCCCGGGCCGGAGTCGGCGACCGAAAGGGTCAGACCGCGTTGATCATCAATGCTGACCGTCACCCGAGCAGACGCCGAACCAACCGACACGTCGACCGCATTGTCGATGAGATTGCCGAGCAACGTGATCACATCGGTCGCCAACGCCGGCGGCAACGCCTCTAGGTGCGAAGCAGAGGCGATCTCGAGCGAGACACCACTCTCCGCGGCCAGGGTCGTTTTCGCGATCAGCAACGCCGCCACGGCCGGATCGGAAATGCGCTGTGTCACAGCATCACTGATTTCTGCTCGCCGCCTCGTTAGTGTGCCGACCAGGTCGCGCACCGAGTCGTACTCACCCAGCTGAACGAGACCCGAAATGGTGTGCAACTGGTTGGCGAACTCGTGTGTCTGCGCCCGGAGGGTGTCCGTCACGCTCTTGTGCGACGACAGCTGTCCCTGCAGGGCCGCGAGTTCGGTGCTGTCACGCATGGTCGTCACGGTGCCGATCCGCTGACCCTGGCTGGTCGCTGCCCGCCGGTTCATGGCCAACACCCTTGTCCGCGTGACGATCACGACATCGCGGCCGTCCTCACCGGAAAGCAGGAACTCCACGACCGCGGGATCCAAGCCGACACCGGAAACCGGGCGTCCGACGGCATCTCCGGTCACCCCGAGCAGATTCTGCGCGCTGTCGTTCAGCAGCGTGATATCGCCCTCGTTGTTCACCGCGACGACGCCCTCGCGGATGCTGTGCAACAACGCTTCCCGATGATCGGCCAGGCTGGCGATCTCCGCGATCTCCAACCCGCGCGTATGCCGCTTGATCCGACGCGACAGCAGCCACGACGCCAGCAGACCAAGCGCGGCACCGAGGCCGAGATAGAACAGCAGTCGCTCACCGGAAGCCCCCATCAGCTCCCACACCGAGGGGTATCGCTCGCTCACCGACGCCACCGCCACCACGTTGCCGGTGTCCGCGAGGATCGGCACCTCACCCACCAGACTGTGCACTCCGTCGATGGTCAGGTCGCCGAACCACGCCCGCCCCTCGTCGGCACGCGTCGGACCCATGTCGATCTCCCGGCCGATACGTGACGGATCCGAGGACACCCGCACCGTCCCCGACGGCGTGATGATCTCGGCGAGTCCCGCTCCCGACAGGGCAACCGCGCGGTCCACCTCCGGCGCCAGCACCTTGGACGCTCCGCGATCGGCATACCGGTCACGCACGATCGGCGTCGACGCCATGTTCTCGGCGACGGCGATCATCCGCGCCCCGCGCACCTCGCGGAACTCGCGAGTCGACTGCGCTACCGACACCGCCGCCACCGCGATCAGCACGATTGCAACCACCAGCAACTGGAAGACCAGGAACTGGCCCGCCAGGCTGCGAAAGCCCCGCGCCGGTGACCTGATGAGTTTCACAACGACCAAAACGTCCTTTGCGTACGAATGCGTGACCTGGGTCACTGAGGGGTCCAGTATTGCTGAGCATCACAACTGACGTGATTGGGGACGACGTGAAACGCATGCACACAAGGCCGCTGCTTGTCATTGCCGTACTCGTCGCACTGCTGGTGACCTCCTGCGGGGTCACTCGCGACGGCGGCGAGCTGGGGCTGCATCGGCTGCGCATGATGGTGCCGAACAGTCCGGGCGGCGGATACGACCTGACCGCTCGCACCGCGGTGAAGATCATGGAGGACGACGACATCACCGGTCGCGTCGAGGTGTTCAACGTGATCGGCGCCGGCGGCACAGTCGCGATGGCCCGGCTGATGAACGAAAAGGGCAACGACGACCTCATGATGACCATGGGGCTCGGCGTCGTCGGCGCCACCTACACCAACGGCTCGAAGATCAAGGCGTCCGACGCGACGGCGCTCGCCAAGCTCATCGAGGATCCGGGAGCGATCTTCGTTCCCGCCGATTCGCCGTTCAAGACCGTGCAGGAATTCGTGGCGGCGTGGAAGGCCGATCCCTCCAAAGTGACGATCGGTGGCGGTTCGTCACCAGGCGGACCCGATCACCTGTTCCCGATGGAGGTCGCGCGGACGGTCGGCATCGACCCGAAGTCGGTCAACTTCGTCACCTACGACGGCGGCGGAGATCTGCTGACCGCACTTCTCGGAAAGAAGATCACCGTGGGCACGTCGAGCCCCGGCGAGTTGATCGACCAGATCGAGGCCGGCCAGCTGCGCGTGCTCGCTGTGTCCAGCGAGCAGCGTGTGGAAGGGGTCGACGCTCCAACTCTCAAGGAGTCGGGCATCGACATGACCTTCGCCAACTGGCGCGGAGTCCTTGCGCCACCGGGCATTTCCGACGACGCCAGGAGGTCGATGATCAAGGTGCTCGAGGACCTGCATGCCACCCAGGGCTGGAAGGACGCACTGGCGAAGAACGGCTGGACGGATGCATTCGTCACCGGCGAAGACTTCGAGAAGTTTCTCACCGAACAGGACAACCGGGTCTCGACGACCCTGACCGAGTTGGGGCTGCTATGACGACGACAGAAGATGCGGTGACGGCAGAGCCCGAAAGGCGCGTCGACAGAGCGCAATATCTCGTCTGTGCCGTTCTCGTCGCGGTCGGCGCGTTCGTGATCTGGGACGCCGTCACCCTCGAAGCAGGCTTCGCGAAGGTGGATCCCGTCGGGCCGAAGATGTTTCCCGTCGTCATCGGAGTCGTGCTGATCGCGCTGGCAATCGTGTTGGCCATCGCGATCCCACGCGGATCGGTCGGCGAGGCGGACGCCGGCGAGGACGTCGACCCCGACGCTCCTGCCGACTGGCGCACCGTCGGTCTGCTCGTCGGCATCTTTGTCGCCACCATCCTCCTGGTACAGCCGCTCGGCTGGGCCATCACCGGCGCTCTGCTGTTCGGCGGCACGGCGACCGTTCTCGGCAGCAAGCATTACGTCCGCAACATCCTGATCGGTGCGGTGCTCTCCGTCGGCAGCTTCTACGCGTTCTATTCCGGGCTTGGAATCCCTTTGCCCGCAGGCATTCTGGATGGAATCCTCTGACATGGAAAATCTCGACTGGCTGATCCAGGGGTTCGAGCAGGCCGCCACCCCGATGAACCTGTTGTACGCCGTCATCGGCGTGCTGCTCGGCACCGCGGTGGGTGTGCTGCCCGGCATCGGGCCCGCCATGACCGTGGCGCTGCTGTTGCCGGTGACCTACAACGTCAGCCCCAGCGCCGCGTTCATCATGTTCGCCGGCATCTTCTACGGAGGCATGTACGGCGGTTCGACGACCTCGATCCTGTTGAACACCCCGGGGGAGTCGTCCTCGGTCATCACGGCGATCGAAGGCAACAAGATGGCCAAAGCCGGCCGCGCGGCACAAGCGTTGGCGACAGCGGCAATCGGATCTTTTGTGGCGGGCACCATCGGCACGGCATTGCTCGCCGCGTTCGCCCCCGCCATCTCTCGGTTCGCGGTGACGCTCGGTGCACCGTCGTATCTGGCGATCATGCTCTTCGCACTCGTCGCCGTCACTGCGGTGCTCGGATCGTCCAAGTTGCGTGGTGCCATCTCGCTGTTTCTCGGTTTGGCGATCGGCGTGGTCGGTATCGACTTCCTCACCGGCCAGCCCCGGGCGACCTTCGGCATTCCACTGCTGTCCGACGGCATCGACATCGTGATCATCGCGGTCGCCATCTTCGCGGTCGGCGAAGCGCTTTGGGTCGCAGCCCATCTGCGCCGCCGCCCGGCCGAGGTCATCCCGGTCGGCCGGCCCTGGATGGGCCGTAGCGATTGGCGGCGTTCCTGGAAGCCCTGGTTGCGCGGAACCGCATACGGATTCCCGTTCGGCGCGCTGCCCGCAGGCGGTGCGGAGCTGCCGACGTTCCTGTCCTACATCACCGAGAAGCGGCTCTCCAAGCACAAAGAGGAGTTCGGCAAGGGCGCGATCGAGGGGGTCGCAGGACCGGAAGCCGCCAACAACGCTTCGGCCGCAGGCACTCTCGTGCCCATGCTGTCACTCGGCCTGCCGACGAACGCGACCGCCGCGGTGATGCTCACCGCCTTCGTCTCGTACGGAATCCAGCCCGGTCCAACATTGTTCGAGAAGGAACCGCTGCTGATCTGGACGCTGATCGCCAGCCTGTTCATCGGCAACCTACTCCTGCTGCTGCTGAACCTGCCGCTGGCGCCCCTGTGGGCCAAACTGTTACGCACGCCGCGGCCCTACCTGTACGCGGGCATCCTGTTCTTCGCCTGCCTCGGCGCGTTGGCCGTCAACGTGCAGGCGCTGGACCTGGCGCTGCTCCTGGTATTCGGCCTTCTCGGTCTGATGATGCGCAGATTCGGGCTACCCGTGCTGCCCCTCATCATCGGCGTGATCCTCGGACCGCGGATCGAGCGACAACTGCGGCAAAGCCTGCAGCTGGGCGGCGGAGACTGGGGCAGCCTGTTCACCGAACCCGTCGCGATCGTCGTCTACGTGCTGATGGTGGTGCTGCTGCTGATTCCGCTCGTGCTCAAACTCATGCACCGCAGCGAGGAAACGCTTCTCGTCGTCGAGGACGACAGGGATCAGCGGGAGAAGGCGGCCCACTCATGATCGTCGTCGGATACAGCGCCGACCCTTTCGGCCGCGCCGCCCTCGAACACGGGATCGCCGAAGCGAAGCTCCGTGACACGACGCTGGTGGTCATCAACTCGACATCGGGCGACGCCTACGTCGACACCCGATTCGCCCAGTCCGGCGAGGTACACGACGTCGAGCAACATCTCAACGATTGCGGCGTCGCGTTCGAGCTCTCCCAGCCCGTGGGCGTCGACACCGCCACCGAACTGCTCAAGGCCATGGATCGCGACGACGCCCAGTTGCTCGTCATCGGCATCCGGCACCGCAGCCCGGTCGGCAAACTGCTGCTGGGCAGTGTGTCGCAGCAGCTTCTGCTCGAATGCCCGAAACCGGTGCTGGCGGTCAAACCCGACGACGCCTGAGGTGGTCTGCGTCACGTTTGTTTCGATCGCGTTTCGTCCGCCGCGCACGCGCCCCGCGTGGAAGTGAGCGGGTGTTGACGTTTCGGACACGATCGTGCAATCGACGCGGAATGGCGGCACGCGAACCTAGTGCTCGTGAAGACCTTGAGCCGCAGCCGAACGATCGAGCACTGGGACGCCGAAGACGTCGAGGCGTGGGAGACCAGCGGTAAACGCATCGCCAAACGCAATCTGATGTGGTCCATCTTCGCCGAGCACGTCGGATTCTCGGTGTGGTCGATCTGGTCGGTGATGGTGTTGTTCATGCCGCAGAACGTGTACGGCATCGACGCCGCCGGCAAGTTCTACCTCGTCGCGGTGCCTACGCTGGTCGGCGCTGCCATGCGCATCCCGTACACCGTCGCACCCGCCAAGTTCGGCGGCCGCAACTGGACGATCGTCAGCGCGATGCTGCTGCTGATCCCGACTCTTCTCACGCTCTGGGTGATGCAGCAGCCCGGCACGACCTACACCACGTTCATGATCGTGGCCGCGTTCGCGGGCCTCGGCGGCGGAAACTTCGCCTCGTCGATGACCAACATCAACGCCTTCTACCCCCAGCGGCTCAAGGGCTGGGCGTTGGGACTCAACGCAGGTGGCGGCAACATCGGAGTTCCGGTGATCCAGCTCATCGGTCTGTTGGTGATCGCGACGGTCAGCAACACCGCACCCGAGGTCGTCTGCGCCATCTATCTCGTTCTGATCGGGCTCGCCGCACTCGGCGCCGCCCTGTTCATGGACAACCTGGGTAACCAGCGGTCCAACCTCGGCGCGATGGCAGAGGCGTTGCGATTCAAGCACTCCTGGGTGATGAGCTTCCTCTACATCGGCACCTTCGGTTCCTTCATCGGCTTCTCGTTCGCCTTCGGACAGGTGCTGCAGATCAACTTCCTCGCCGGCGGCGACAACGCAGCGGAGGCGTCGCTGCACGCCGCACAGATCGCGTTCATCGGACCGCTCCTCGGCTCGGTCTCCCGCCCGATCGGCGGGAAGATCTCCGATCGGATCGGCGGCGGCAAGGTCACCATGTACGTGTTCGTCGCCATGATCTTCGCCGCCGGAATCCTGGTGGCAACAGGCATGATCGACGACGGCATGGCCGGCGCCGCGACCGGCGGGCAGATGATCGCCTACGTCATCGGTTTCATCCTGCTGTTCATCCTGTCGGGTCTCGGAAACGGCTCGACGTACAAGATGATCCCGTCGATCTTCGAAGCCAAGGCACAGGGCCGAGACGACTGGAGCCGCGACGAGAAGGCGGCGTGGTCGCGCAGCATGTCCGGTGCGCTGATCGGTTTCGCTGGCGCCATCGGCGCGCTGGGCGGCGTGTTCATCAACGTCGTGCTCCGAGCGTCCTATGTCAGCGACGCCAAGTCCGCGACCAACGCCTTCTGGGTGTTCCTCGGTTTCTACGTGGTCTGCGCGATCGTCACCTGGGTCGTGTTCCTGCGCGTTCAGACCTCGCGGGTCGATGCGGGGGAGCAGGTCGGTCGCGCAACCGCGCCGGTGCCCGCCTGACGCCCATGGTGACCCGGACCGCGTGCTCGTACTGCGGCGTCGGCTGCGGTATCGAAGTTCACAGCGCCGTGAGCTCCGATACCGGCCGACCCGTCATCGCGCGCGTCACCGGAGACAAGCTGCACCCCACCAACTTCGGCAGGCTGTGCACCAAGGGTGCGACACACGCCGAAATGATGGCCGCGGTCGACGGTCGGATGACCACCGCGCTGCTGCGCCCGGCCCGCGGCCAGGAACCGGTACCCATACCCGTCGATGATGCGGTCGCCGAGGCCGGACGACGGCTACGCGCGATCATCGACGAGCACGGACCCGACGCGGTCGCGCTCTATGTCTCCGGCCAGATGTCCATCGAGGCGCAGTATCTGGCCACCAAACTCGCCAAGGGCTACCTGCGGACCGTGCACATCGAATCGAACTCGCGGCTCTGCATGGCAAGCGCGGGAACCGGATTCAAGCAGTCTCTCGGCGCCGACGGACCGCCGGGCTCATACACCGACTTCGACTGCAGCGATCTGTTCTTCGTCATCGGCTCGAACATGGCCGACTGCCACCCCATCCTCTACCTGCGGATGGCCGACCGGCTGAAAGCGGGCGCCAAGCTGATCGTCGTCGACCCTCGGCGCACCGCCACCGCCGAACGCGCCGATCTTTTCTTGCAGATCAGGCCCGGCACCGACCTGGCACTGCTGAACGGACTGCTACATCTGCTCGTCGAACACAACGACATCGACGCGGAATTCATCGCCGAGCACACCGAAGGCTGGGAGTCCATGCCCGCCTTCCTCGCCGACTACACCCCCGAAGTGGTCGCACAGATCACCGGCCTCGCCGAGGACGACATCCGCACCGCCGCCAGGATGATCGCCGACGCGGGCGAGTGGATGAGCTGCTGGACCATGGGGCTGAACCAGAGCACTCACGGCACCTGGAACACCAACGCCATCTGCAACCTGCATCTGGCCACCGGCGCGATCTGCCGCCCCGGCAGCGGTCCGATGTCGCTGACGGGCCAGCCCAACGCCATGGGTGGCCGCGAAATGGGTTATATGGGACCGGGCCTGCCCGGCCAGCGCTCGGTGGTCTCCGCGGCCGACCGGGAATTCGTCGAGCAGCAGTGGGCGCTGGACCCGGGCACCATCCGCCCCGACGTCGGACCCGGCACCATCGACATGTTCGGCCAGCTCGCCGACGGCCGCATCAAGGCCTGCTGGATCATCTGCACCAATCCCGTTGCCACCGTGGCCAATCGCAAGACCGTCATCGCCGGACTGGAAGCCGCCGAACTCGTCATCACCCAGGACACCTACAGCGCCACCGCGACCAACCGCTACGCCGACATCGTGCTGCCCGCGACACTGTGGGCAGAATCCGACGCCGTGATGGTGAACTCCGAGCGCAATCTGACACTTCTCGCGCAATCGATACCGCCACATGGTGATTCGCGTCCCGACTGGCAACTGATCTGTCAGGTCGCCGCACACCTCGGTTACGGGGAGCACTTCGACTACGAGTCGAGCGAGCAGATCTTCGACGAGATCCGCCGCTTCTCCAACCCGAAGACCGGCTACGACCTTCGCGGCGCGAGTTATGCACGGCTGCGCGAGACATCGCTGCAGTGGCCGTGCCCGCCCGACGACGAGAACGACCGCCACCCGATCCGCTACCTCAACGACGGTGTCAGCCAGGATCTCTTCGTCGACGCCCGTGGCCACACCCCCCGGTTGGCCTTCCCGACGGCGTCACGGCGGGCGGTATTCCACGCCAGACCTCATATGGACGCCCGAGAGTTGCCCGACGACGACTACCCGTACGTGCTCAACACCGGCCGCCTGCAGCACCAGTGGCACACGATGACCAAGACGGGCAGGGTCGACACACTCAACAGGCTCAACGGCCGACCGTTCGTCGAGATCCATCCCGCCGACGCCGCCGCCCTGGACGTCTCTGTCGATCAGCCGGTCGAACTCACCACCCGCCGCGGTCGTGCCGTCCTTCCCGCCGTGGTCACCGACCGGGTGCGGCAGGGCACCTGCTTCGTACCGTTCCACTGGAACGACGAGGACGGCGAGTACCTGGCCGTCAACGCGCTGACGAACGACGCGGTCGACCCCGAGTCCTTGCAGCCAGAGTTCAAGGCCTGCGCGGTCACCCTGCGGCCCGTCGGCGCCCCCGTGCGCGAGAACGTGGCGCCGACGCGACTGGAGCTCACCGACGGCCCGCTGGTGTTGTGGGCATCCCAGACCGGAAGAGCCGAGGAGTTCGCGGGCAAGGTCGCCGCCGCGATCGGGGCACCGAATCTGGTGGCCATGAACGACCTCGCGCCGGCCGAACTCGCCTCGCGCGACGTATTGTTCGTCACCAGCACGTTCGGCGACGGCGGCCCACCCGACAACGGCGCGGAGTTCTGGAAGCGCCTCAGCTCTCCGGACGCCCCGACACTGACCGGTGTGCGCTTCGCCGTTCTCGGCATCGGTGACCGCACCTACGACAACTTCTGCGGCCACGCCAAGTCGATCGACAACCGACTCGCCGCGCTCGGCGCGACGCGGATCCTCGACCGCGTCGACTGCGAGGCATACGACGACGAGCCGATGGCCCGATGGGTGGACCAGGCCGCCACCCTGCTAGGCCGCTCGGTGTCTTCGATGCCCGCGACCGTCGCGGAGCCGTTCACCCGGATGCATCCGATCACCGCACCGCTGGTCCGCAACGTCGTGCTGACTGCACCGTCATCCCGAAAAGAGGTGCGCCAGTTCGGCTTCGACATCTCCGGACACGATGTCGACTACGCCGCGGGCGACTCGCTCGGCGTGTTTCCCACCAACGACCCTGCCACTGTCGACGCGTGGCTGGCCGCGACCGGCATGCGCGGCGAACACATCGTCGAGGTCGACGGTGTCGAACAGAGCATGCGCGACGCGCTGATGTGCCGCTACGACATCTGCCGAATCACCCCGGATCTGCTGCGCTTCATCGCCGACCACAGCCGCGACGCCAAGGCGCTGCGTGCCCCGAAGCACAAGCTGGACAAGTGGCTGGCCGGTCGGGACGGCCTGGATCTGGTGCAGGAGTTCGTGGTTCACGCCGATCCGGTGCAGTGGCAGGACGTGTTGGTGCGCTTGACCCCACGCAGCTACTCGATCTCGTCGAGCCCTCTGGTCAGCCCGAACGAGATTGCGCTGACGGTGTCGGTGGGGCGCTATCGCGGCGCCGACGGCAGGCGGCGCGGCGGCGTCTGCTCGACGTTCCTCGCCGACCGTGCGACGTCGGCCCCGGTGTTCCTGCAACGCTCTCCGCATTTCCGGCCACCCGCGGACAGCGGCACGCCGATGATCATGGTGGGACCGGGGACGGGTATCGCACCGTTCCGCGGCTTTCTGCAGGAACGTCGTGCACTCGGTCACGCCGGCCGCAACTGGCTGTTCTTCGGCGACCAGCACCGCAACGAAAACTTCTACTACCGAGACGATCTGGAGGACATGGCGCGCGACGGCTTCCTCAGTCGGCTCGACCTGGCGTTCAGTCGTGACCAGTCCGACCGGGTGTATGTGCAGCACAAGATGCTCGACCGCGGTGCCGACCTGTGGCGCTGGCTCGACGACGGCGGGCACTTCTACGTGTGCGGCGACGCCGCGCGGATGGCCAGAGACGTCGACGCAGCGCTGACGACGATCATCGAGACCCACGGCGGGATGTCGCGCGAGCGGGCCCACGACTTCAAACGCGAACTCGTGGCCGCGAAACGCTATGTGCGCGATGTGTACTAGAGATCGGGTTCCATCGCGGCGGCGACCTCGGCCGCCTCGTAGTGGTCTTCGGTTCGAAGCCCGGCCACCACACCGCGGCGGTCGGCCTCCGAACGGTTCTGGCTCAGCTTCGCCTTGCCCTCGACGCGGGTGACCGCGACCTCGATGCCGACGATTCCCGCGAGCTGCCCGTCGATGTAACGCTCAGGTGCATCGCTGGGCCGCCACGGGTCGCTGCGCCCGTCTTCGTGCATTTCGGTCAGTCGGGTGACGACGTCGCGCAGCCACTCGCGGTCCTGAAACACCCGCACGGTGCCGGACAGGTGTACTGCGCTGTAGTTCCACGTCGGCACGACACGCCCATGTTCGGCCTTGGCCGCGTACCACGACGGGCTGATATAGGCCTCGGGTCCCGAACAGATCAGCAGAGCCGGGCTGCCGGCAGCGATTGTCTTCCATTGCGGGTTGGCCCGCGCCATGTGCGCGACGACGGTGTCGCCGGTCCACATGATCGGGAGCAGCGTGGCGACGGGGAGCCCGTCTGGATCGACCGTGACGAACTCGGCCGAACGCGCCGCGGCGACGAAGCGCCGAATCTCGTCGTCGTCGTCGATCCTGTTGAAAAGACGGCGTATACATTTTGTGTCCGAGGGGGGACTTGAACCCCCACGCCCGTTAATAGGGCACTAGCACCTCAAGCTAGCGCGTCTGCCATTCCGCCACTCGGACCAGTTCGAAGGCAGCTTAGGT
>Ga0075363_100000426_pt1 | contig 13150 bp, 12 predicted proteins | sample EndMetdeltDD1763_FD_71470 | JGI IMG/M metagenome (GOLD analysis project Ga0075363, IMG submission 71470) | Populus endosphere microbial communities from Tennessee, USA - Endosphere MetaG P. deltoides DD176-3 | ecosystem: Host-associated > Plants > Roots > Endosphere | place: USA: Tennessee...
ATGGGACCGCAAGTGCAGGCTGTGCGCTATCCGGTGACACCGTCCGGATCGCAGGAGTCGATTCACTCGATATCTTGGTGACGCTGGGGCGCAACGGAATCCATCTGTTCGAAGTGTCTGACGCGATGCCGAGAAGCCGTGATGACGAACTGTTGGACGTCTGCCGTTATGCATGGCGCATCGACGTCTCCCGGGCAGACAGCATGCTGATCGGCGCGCCCGAACGAGCGGACCTGCTGCTCGCGGCCGCCAGGGTGCTGCTCAGTGCCGATTCGCTCGGTTCTTTGTCGGCCACCTTCGAGCGGCTGGTCTCCTACCTCAAGGAGCGCATAGCGTTCGGTGTGCCGATTGCCAGTTTCCAAGCGGTGCAACACCGACTGGTGGATCTGTTGGTGTTTGAGGCCAAGGCGCGTGCCGTCGTCACGAAGGCCGCCCGCGCGCTGGCGTCCGAGGACATCTCGGACGATGCGATCGGGTTGTCCGCCGCGGCCCATGCCTTCGTCACCGCAAAGGCCACCGCAGCTGTGGACGAGTGCATGCAACTCTCGGGTGGCATCGGATTCACCTGGGAATACCCCCTGCACCACGAATTGCGACGGGTGTTCACGAACGCCTATCTGCTCGGGACGGCGCGCGCGAGTCGCGCGCTGCTAGCGGACAAGGCCGGTTGGTGAGCCCCATGGGCATCAGGCCCAGCGACGCGCAGTTGGCCGACTTCAGGGACCGTGTCAGGGCGCACATCGCCGAACACGCACCGGCGCTCGAGGCGCGGGAAGGGCGCCGGGCTCCAGAGAACGCCGAGCAGGAAGCGCAATTGCGCAGATGGTTTGCCACGCTGTTCGACGCGGGTCTCATCGGTGCCGACTGGCCCGTCGAGCACGGTGGACGCATTGACCACCATCCGTTGCACGACCGCATCCTCAGCGAGGAAATACTGCGTGCGCGTGCTCCGCGTCCTGTCGACCAGGTCAATCTCGCAGCCCATGTGCTGCTGCACTTCGGGTCGGACGAACAGAAGGCCACGCTGCTGCCGCCGATCCGACGCAGCGAGCACGTGTGGTGCCAGTTGCTCAGTGAGCCCGATGCCGGCAGCGATATCGCCAACGTCCGCACGAAGGGAGTGCAGCAGAACGACGGAACGTGGGTCATCGACGGCCAGAAGACGTGGATCACCGACGGGCACTGGGCCGATATGGGTCTGGCCCTCGTCCGCACCGATCCGTCGTCGTCACGCCACCATGGTCTGTCGGCCTTTGTCGTCCCGTTGTCGGCGACCGGTGTCGAGGTCCGTCCGATCCGGACGATCAACGAGGCGATTGAGGTGAACGAAGTCTTTCTCGACGGCGTCACGTTGTCCGCGGACAGCCTGATCGGTGAACCAGGCCAGGGTTGGTCGATCATCATGGCGGGCTTGGACTTCGAACGCTTCGGCATCGGCGGCAATGTGATCCTGCTCGAATTATTGATCGACGATCTGGTGACGGTGGTGCGCCACGCCACGCTCGATGGCAGGCCGGCGTTCGAGCACGAGGACATCCGGCAGAAGGTGACCGAGTTGGCCGTCGACGTCGAGGTGGCGAAGGCGTTCATCGACGATCACGTCGAACGCCTGGTCGCAGGAGCGGAACAACCCGGAGACGGCTCGATTGCCAAGCTGAGCTTCGCTGAGACCTATCACCGGGTTTCGGCGTACGGCGCTGAGCTCGCACCGATGGTGTGCACCGTGGGCGCCGATTCGAATGTCGAGCTGTCCAAACAGCGTCTGCGAGAATGCTGGTTGTGGTCGCGTGCATATACGGTGTCCGGCGGAAGCAATGAAATGATGCGCAACATCCTGGCAAAACGGCGGCTGCTGCTGCCGTCGCGCTGATGTCCGGAACGTACTGGAGTCTGGTCGAAGAAGCGGCCGCAAAGCATCCCGAACGCGTCGTCCTCGTCGATGACTTCGGTCGTAGCCTCACGAATTCGCAACTGCGCGACGCGGCCGCGAGTACCGCAGCCGCTTTGGCGGAACGCGGCGTCGTCGACGGCTCCGTGGTGTCCTGGCAGCTGCCGACCACCTTGGAGACGATGGTCGTCATGGTGGCATTGACGCGCCTCGGTGCCGTGCAGAATCCGATTCTTCCGATCTGGCGGGAGAGCGAAGTCCGTTTTGTGACAGCGCAACTCGGTACCGAGATGATCGTCGTCCCCGGTGTGTGGCGCGGTTTCGATCACGTCGCTCTCGCCGACGAGCTCGCACGAGATCAGCCGATGACGATCGTGGTCGTCGATCATGAGTCCCCGATCACCGACGGTCTCCGGCTTCCCGCAGGTGATCCCGCAGAGTTACCAGCGCCTCCGGTAGAGGCGACGTTGCCGCGGTGGGTCTACTACTCGTCGGGGACGACCGCTGCGCCGAAGGGCATCCGGCACTGCGATCGTTCGGTTATCGCCGGATCGGCAGGCGTTGTGGGGATGTTCGGCGCCTCCAGCAGCGATGTCAATCCGATCGCCTTCCCGGTGTCGCACATCGGCGGTGCGGCGATGTTGGCTGCGAGCCTGCTCACCGGTATGCGGCTGGTGCTGTTCGACGCATTCGATCCGGTGCTGACCCCGAAGGCCATCGCCGGACACCGGCCAACGATGCTCGGCTCGGCTACCCCGTTCTTTGTCGCCTTCATGGCAGCACAGCGGGAGCACGGTGCCGAGCCGCTTTTTCCGGATCTCCGGGGTTGCGTCGGGGGTGGGGCACCGATCACCGCGGAACTGGGACGGCAAGTCCGCGAGACGCTTTCGGTGGCCGGGGTGGCGAACGCATGGGGACTAACCGAATTTCCGGTCGTCACATCGCCACCTCCGGACGGGGAGCCGGACGTGCTCGATCACACTGTCGGCCGGCCTGTGGCAGGCGTGAGGGTTCGCGTAGTCGATGACTACGAGCATGAGGCCGCACCTGGCGAAGAGGGCGAGCTACGGCTCAAGGGGCCGCAGTGCTTCCTCGGCTACGTCGACGCGTCGCTCAATGCCGACGCGTTCGATGCTGACGGCTGGTTCCGCAGCGGCGATCGTGGGCGTATCGATGCGGAGGGAAACGTGGTGGTGACGGGCCGGATCAAGGACGCCATCATTCGCAATGCGGAGAACATCTCGGCGCTGGAGATCGAGGGAGTGCTGGCGACGCATCCCGCGGTTGCCGACGTTGCTGTCATCGGAGTGCCGGATTCTCGTACGGGAGAAAGAGTTTGTGCGGTCGTGGTTTCGCATCCGGGAACCGAAGTCACTCTGACGTCGCTCGCGGATCACTGCCACGCGCAGGGATTGAGCAGGCATAAATCACCTGAACGGATCGAGATTGTGAATGCATTGCCACGCAATCTCACCGGCAAGGTTCTCAAAAACGAACTGCGGTCTAGGTTTGGCTGATCCGGCCGATCTCGCGAAGTAGCGGTTGCGCCGCCCTCTTGACCTCACGAATCGTCATGTGCCGCAGCGGATGTACTGCCAGTATCACCTCGACGTGGCCGGCGGCGTCCAGCACCGGTGCTGAGATCGTCGCCACCGGATGTGCCCCGCTGGTGTGCTCATCGGGGAGCACATTCGCAGACGTGAACTCGACACGTAGCTGATCGATCACCGATCGCAGGTTGTGAGGAACGGCGTCGCCGGTCAGCGTGCCTATCGCGTGTGCCGCCTGCGCGAGCGCGGGAGTCATCCAGTCCACGTCGTAGCCGCGTTCGCGCGTATGGGCGAGGACTCCGTGGAGTCGCTCGCCGAGCGACGGATCTCCGGCCGCGCCCCTTTGGACCCACGCCTTCTGCTCGGCCGGGGTGTCCCATGCCGCGAACGCGATGCCGAATGGTGGCGCATAGGGGATTCGTTCGTTGGGAATCACCGCATTCGAGGAGTTATCGGGATGCTCGAAGGCCGTGATCACGAGCTGATCGCCGCCGCGCTCCAGTACGGAGGCGGGCATGCCGGTCGATTCCGCAAGTCGGCAGACGGCATCGCGGGCGGCGACAGCCAATGGGCGAGCGGCATCGAGGCGCGCCGTCATCAGAGTCAACGCGGGACCGGGGGAGAAGACCTTGGTCGTTGGATCTCGAGTGACCCAACCGCGGTCCGTGAGCGTCTTGAGGATCGCGTGCGCGGTCGCTTGCGACAGGTCGAGCTCGCGCACCACATCGGAGAATCGCATCGGGTGATCGCCCGGCTGGCTCAGCAACTCGACGACGTCGAGCACACGTTCTGTCGGCGCCGAATTCGCTCCACGCAACCTTGACTCCTTCTCGGCCGCATCTTACGGTCTCTTCAGTAATTAGAGAACTTTCTCTCGAATAATAGAGATATGCAGATGAGGATGTGAAGCCTTGCGGGCAGTTGTGTTGCGAGGGGGTGAGTTGTCGGTCCGCGAGACCGCCGATCCCGTTCCCGGCCAGGGTGATTTGTTGCTGAAGACGCTCAGTACGGCGATCTGTGCCTCGGATGTCCACTTCATGGACCATCCAGAACTCGCGATTGAGGATCCGACCGGGCGATCGCTCTACGACGAAGACCGCGACATCGTCATGGGGCACGAGTTCGTAGGTGAGGTCGTCGGCCACGGACCGGGGTGCAGCGATGCGTTCCCTATCGGCTCGCGCGTCACGTCCATGCCGATCCGCTTGGTCGACGGCGGTGCTGGCGGGCTTCGAATAATCGGTCAGCATCCCGAAGCGCAGGGCAGTTTCGGCGAGTTGCTGGTGGTCCCAGAGGCCACCGCGAAGGTTGTCGAGGGTCCGGTGTCGAGTGACGCGATCGCGGTTGTCGACGCGTTCGCTGTCGGTGAGTTCTACGTGCGCGCGGCGGCGATTCAACCGGGCGAGATACCGATTGTCATCGGTGCGGGCGCCATCGGCCTTTCGGCCGTCGCCGCGTTGTCCAGTCGTGGCATCGAACCGATCATCGTGTCGGACTTCAAAGCTGAGCGCCGCGAGCTCGCGAAGTCACACTTCGGGGCCCACGTTCTCGTCGACGCAGCCGAAGAGTCGGTGTTCGATGTGTTCCGGCGTGAGCGGGCCGAACGTCATCTGGGCGGCTCGGCCGTGGTCTTCGAATGCGTCGGCGCGCCCGGGCTGATCGATCGCATAGCGGCGCAAGCTGAGTTCTACACGCGCATCTATTGCGCGGGCGGTTGGTACACCGGGGACACGTTGAACATCACCCAGGCCACGCAACAGGGCCTGACCTTCCAGTTCGGCGGTGGCCCGATGCCGCAAGACTGGTACGGCGTGCTGGACGCGGTGGTTGAGGGGCGGCTGGATCCGCTGCCGAGTATCGGGAAGGTCATCGGCCTCGACGAGGTTCCCGAGGCGATCAACGAGGCCCGGCGGTCCGACGGGCCGCCTCGGATTGTCGTCCACCCGAATGGAGACGTGAAATGACCGACCGCGACGAGATATTCGACCTGACGGTGCGTTACGCCACCGCCATTGACAGCAAGCAATACGAGCTGCTGTCAACAGTTTTCACCCCAGATGCCGACCTGGATTACGGCGAGGTCGGCCACTGGACCAGCGCAGCAGAAGTGACCGAGTTCATGGATGTTGCGCATCGCGGAGCGGCGAACACCCTGCACCGCATGAGCAACCAGGTGGTCGCTGCAGATGGCGACGCCGCGACGGCTCGGACGTACGTCGATGCGCTGATTCTCGGCCCGGACGGCTCCGGTGTGAATGCAATCGGTTACTACGACGACGAATTGGTGCGCACCGCCGACGGGTGGCGCATTGGTAAGCGAAAGTTCACCTCCGTTCGACTAGTGATGGTGGGGAGCTGAGATGGGCGGCGTCGCCGACAAGTACGGCCCCTGGGCGCTGGTCGTCGGAGCGTCTGACGGGTGTGGCGCACTGTTTGGCGAGCGACTTGCGCGCGAGGGGGTGAATGTAGTCCTCGTCGCACGTCGCGAGCAGGTACTGCAAGAGGTGGCCACGGGCATCAGCGAGCGTACCGGCGCGGCGACCAGGACACTCGCCATCGACTTGACTGACCCCGGTGCTGCACAAACGATCGTCGACGCCACAGCGGACCTCGAGATCGGCATGCTCGTGTACTGCGCAGGCGGAGACCCGAATTATCAACCCTTCCTGGCGAACCCGGTCTCGGCAGCCGAGGCGTTACTCGTACGCAACTGCCTGGTCCTGATGCGGCTGTGTCACCATTTTGCGGCCAAGATGGTAGAACGCGGCCGCGGCGGCATCGTCAACTTCAGCTCCGGCGCGGCACTGGCGGGCGGACCGAACATGGTCGCCTACGGCGGCACCAAGGCCTTCGACATGGTCTTCACCGAAGGGCTGTGGGCCGAGCTGCACGACAAGGGCGTCGACGTCCTGGGCCTGCTGCTAGGCAAGACCGACACCCCGGCGCTGCGCCAACTTGAACACAGCCGAGGACAGATCGCCTCGCTCGACGACATTCCGCCCGGCGCCATCCCGGCCGAGGACGTCGTCGACGAAGCTTTCGACAATCTCACCAACGGCCCCACGCTCATGGTCGGTGACATGATGCGTATGGCCGAAGAGGTGTTCAAGACGCTCAGTCGCAACGACGCTGTGAAGATGGTCATTCAGGCTGGCGCGCAAGCCATGGGATCAGATGGAGAACGCTAATGCCGATGTTCACTCTTCGGTTCGACATGAGGGCGCCATCGATCGGTGCGTCGCCGTCGGACCTCTATGCGGCGGCCAGCGACATGTCGGCGTGGGCGGAGAGCCGGGGTTGTGTGGCGGCGGTGTTGTGTGAACACCACTGCGCCGATGACGGGTATCTGCCGTCGCCGCTGCTTCTCGGGTCGGCGATCGCCGCCCGCACCGAACAGCTGATGCTCAACCTGGTGATCATCCTGCCGTTCTATGATGTCGCCCGGTTGGCCGAGGACATGTCGGTGCTCGACCACATCAGTGCCGGCCGAGCGAGCTATGTGTTCGGGATCGGTTACCGGCAAGAGGAATTCGACCATTTCGGACTTTCACTTTCCGATCGCGGGCGGTTAGCGGACGAGAAGCTCGGTCAGTTGCGCCGACTGCTCTCGGGTGAGGAAGTCATCCACGAAGGTCGTCGGATGAAGGTGACACCTCAGCCGCGCACATCCGGTGGACCGATGATGATGTGGGGCGGTGCGAGCCTCGCGGCGGCACGCCGGGCGGGTCGTAACGGTCTCGGCCTGCTGGCCAACGGAGTGGTCCCGGGGATGAGGGAGGCCTACGAGAAGGCCAGCCGGGACGCCGGGTACGAGCCCGGGTTCATGCTGCTGCCCGAACGAGATACCGCCACCAATGTCTTTGTCGCAGAAGATGTCGACGCTGCGTGGGATGAGATCGGTAAGTATCTTCTGCACGACGCCCTGGCCTACTCGGAGTGGAATCCCGACAACACTGTCTCCGCCAACATCACCACCGCCAAGACGGTCGACGAGCTACGCGCGTCATCCCGGACCCACGTCATCTTGTCGACCGACGAGGCAGCTGAGCGCGTCGCCGGCGGCGAAGTCATCAATCTCTCACCGTTGTGCGGTGGGATGCCGCCTGAGGTCGCGTGGCCTTATCTGAAACGCTTCGCCGATCTGGGCAAGTGCACGCGAACGCACGCTTGTTCTACGTAAACGCCGAGAAAAGCCGCGACCAAGCGTGCACTCAGCGACGTGATATCTGAGCAAACGGTCATTGCCGAATAACGTGGATATTTGTCTTTACAAGCAACATTCAACTTTGGCTCGATAAGTCTTACGCTGAAGCGATGCCTGATCGCACAGACGACGACGATGGGCGGCGCGTCGGTGGCGTCTTTCCTGGCGCCGCCCCAGACGCGGCTCGTGCGGGCGGTCTCGACGCCGGGCCCGCAGGCGCGAAGGGCCTGGGTGACCCCGGTGCGTTGAAGGGTTTGGGTGACCCGGGTGGTGCGAAGGAACTGGGCGGCCCTGGTGGTGCCAAGGGCTTAGGTGACCCCGGCGGTGCGAAGGGCTTGGGCAACCCTGGCGGTGCCAAGGGTTTGGGCGACCCCGGTGGTGCTAAGGGCTTAGGTAATCCTGGTGGTGCGAAGGGCTTGGGTGACCCGGGCCTTCCACGACAGAGCTTTCCGCAACCGGGTTATCCGCAGCCGGGTTATCCGCCGCCGGGCGTAACGCCGCCACGTTATGCGCCGCAGGGCTTTACGCCGCCGGCCGTCGCGCAGCCGAGCAGTTGGCTGTCGATAAAGGCCATCCTCATATCAGTAGCAGCGATCGTTGCCGTCATCGTCGCGGCGATCGCCGCGTTCCTGGTTCTGCGACCGGATCCGCCGCGACAGACAGCAGACGAACAGTCGGTTGGCACGATCGACGTCCCTTCGGACGGCGCTACCCCCGGCGTCGCTACCTCGAGCGAAGCTCTGTTCCGTGGCACCTATAGCTCGCGTGTGACGGTCACCTCTTCCGCTGGTGTTTATACCAACGACAATGTCGGGACTGCCGCCTCCGATTGCGAGCATTGCGATGTGACGCTCAGCGGATCCGGCGGTGCCACTGTCTTCCACTGGAACGGCAGTGTCTGGGAGCACATAACGGAAGGGCCTACGTGCGCTGGGGATTCGATCACATTCACGCCAACGGTTGTGGCTGACGGTTTTGTGCAGGAGCTCTCCTATTACTACGCAACATGTAATGGGACGGTGTCGTCGGGCACGATGACGCGCACCGGTGACTGAATACGCTCCCGAGTGCACGCTTGCTGTACGTAGACGTCGAGACGCTGGGCGAACAACCGTGCGCTCGCGCGCGTCAGATACCGATGAGTTCCTTGAGATTTCGGCCCATGATTCGCGCCGTGGTATCGGCTGGAAGGGTTTCGAGTTCTTTGACGAAGTCGACGGGTTCGGCGAGGCCTTCAGGGTGTGGGTAGTCCGAACCGAACATCACACGATCCGCGCCGAGCAGCTCGACGAGGTGAGACATGTCTTCTTCGTGGAACGGATTGATCCAGACGTGTCTGCGGAAGACCTCACCGGGATGCTCGCTGAAGTCGTATGGCCGTTTGCGGTAGACGCGGTCGAAGACGTCCAACAAGCGGTGCGCCCACGAGCCGCCGTTCTCGACCACCCCGATGCGCACCCCGGGGAAGCGCTCGAACACTCCGTGCGCGATGAACGCGGCGAGGGTGTCGAAGATGTTTCGACTCTCCTCGTAGATGAAACCGCGCAACTTGCTCAGCGCGAATCCGTTGAACTCCGCGGCGTCCTCCCAGTCGTCGACGTAGCGCTCGTAGCCGGAGTCCGAATTGTGCATCTGCACCGAGATTCCCGACGACTCGACCAGCCGCCAGAACTCGTCGAATTCCGGCAACGCTGCTGAACGAGAGGTCCCGTCCTCACGCGGGACGGGTGCCGGCCGGATCAGCACCGTCCTGGCGCCATTCTCCAAGCACCATTCGAGTTCCTGCACGCCCAGTGCGGGATCGTTCAGCGAGATCGCCGGAACCGGAAAGATTCGGTTCTGATAATTGAACGTCCAGTCGTCGAGCAGCCAGCGATTGAACGCATGAGTGACCGCGTGGGTGAGTTCGGTGTCGGACTTCGTGCGTTCCTCGAGCATGCCCGCCGTCGTCGGGAACATCACGGCACCATGGACGCCCTGGCGATCCATCAGCTCCAATCGCAGATCCGGGCGCCGGAAGGCGTCGGGGCAGCGGATGGGTTCGGCCAACTCACGTAGCGTCTTGCCTTCTGGGTTGATGCCGCGGAAGTAATCAGCCCACGCGCCCGGTGTCGGGATCACCTCGTACGTCGGGTTGGGGATGGTTTCGGTGATTTCGCCGAGAATCTGGAGCTTCTTCCGACCCTTGACGTCGACGAACTTCAGGGCCTCGGAGTACTGCTCCGGCAGGTACCGCGTGTACGCGTCGATGGTCTCGTACATGTGGTTGTCGGCATCCCAGACCTCGAATGCTCTTCCATCGGTCACCAGCGCCTCCAACTGCCTGAGAATTGTGATTCTCAACATAGCAAACGGCGGTATCCAATGCCTACGGGGTCAGAGGTTCATGAAATGCCCGCCGTCGACGCCGAGCGTCTGACCGGTGATGTATCGAGCGGAAGGACCCACCAGGAATGCGATGGCAGACCCGACGTCGCGCTCCGGATCGCCGATCCAGCCGAGCGGAACTCGTCGGGACAGGCGCTCCTCCATGGCCGGATCCGCTTCGATCGCGGCGGTCATCGCCGGCGAATACGCAAGCGGTGAGACCACATTGACGGTGATCGCATGGGGTGCCCACTCGCGGGCCAAACTCTTGGCGAATCCCCGGAGCGCACCCTTCATCGTGGCGTAGAGCGGCAGTGTTGCACTGCCCTCGATCCCCGCCGCTGAGGTGAACGCCAGAAAGGTGCCGCCGTTCTCCTTGAGCGCGTCGAGCGCTGCGGCGGCGCACTGGCGGGCCCCGCCGACCGAAACCGCATAGTGGTCGTCGAACAGCTGCCTGTCCACGTCGGCCAGCCGATGCGGCTGGCTGGACATGTTGCTCGTCGCGTTGTGCACCACCGCGTCGAGCCGTCCCGTGGCGGATATGGCCTTGTCGACCGCTTCGGCCACGTGGTCAGGCGCGGTGACGTCGCAGCGTGTCCATATCGCACGGCGCCCCGAGGCCGAGATCTCGCCCGCGACGCCAGTGTCCGAACGGGAAGCCACGATGACGTGTGCGCCCGCGGCCGCCAGGGCCATCGCGATGCCGCGTCCCACGCCCGCGCCCGAACCGGTCACGATCACCGTGTGGCCATCGAGACTCACGGCAGCATCACCGAACCCCCGTCGACGATGACGGTCTCGCCGGTCAGGTGGTCGAGGTCGCCTCGCATCAGGAACTTGGCTGTCTCGACGATGGAGTGGATCAAGGTCGGATCGTCTCGAACTGCGGCGGCGCTCAGATGGGACGTGTCGATGTCGGCCGCGAACACGGATAGCGGTGCGGCGACCATATTGACCCCGATCCCCTCGGAACCCCATTGACGTGCAGCCGATTTCGTCATCGCACGGATGCCTTCGATCGCGGTGGTGTAGTCCACGAGCCCGGCCGCACCCGCCATGCCGATCGTCGGAACAACCACGACGATCCGACCGCCGCGCTTCATTGAGGAGTACGCGGTCTGCAATGAGACGAGCGTCTGCCAGATCGTCTCGTCCACCGTGGCGTCGCCATCGATGACCACGACATCGCGGAACGCCTCGCTCAGCGCCCTCAACAGTGCGGCGGCGGGGCCGACGGCGATGACCGTCACGCGTCGGCCAGCGCGGCCAGTTCGCGTTTGACGACCTTGCCGACATCATTGCGCGGCAACTGCTCGACGAACACGACGCGCACCGGGACGCGGTACGGCGTAAGGCGCTCGCGGCACCACGCGATCAGATCGGCCTCGGTCAATTCGGTGTCAAGCCGGGCCACGAACGCCCACGGCACCTCGCCGAGGCGCTCATCGGGCACACCTACGACCGCGGCTTCCCGCACACCATCGGCCGCTACCAGCACGTCCTCGACCGTTCCGGGAAACACCTTGAGTCCGCCGCGATTGATCATGTCCGAGACTCTGCCGTCCAGCCACAGGAAGCCGTCATCGTCGAACCAGCCCAAATCTCCTGTGTGGAACCAGCCGTCATCGGTGAGCCTGTCCAGGAATGCGGCATCGATATTGCGGGCGGCCGTTGTCGGTGTGCGGACCATGACCTCGTCGTCGGCGATCGTCACGTGAATACCGGGCAGTGGCCGACCGACCGACCCGAGCTTGGTCTCGCCCCATTCGCGCGCGTCGGCGGCGGACCACCCGACGACCTCGCCGCCGAGTTCGGTCTGGCCGTAGGAATTGAGGACAATCACGCCGAACTTGTCCCGAAACCGCCCGGCCTGCACCGGCGATAGCGGCGCCGTGATCGAACGGACGATCTTCAAGGGGGACAGGTCGGTTACCGAGTCGTCGTGCAACACCATCGTCAGTGCTGCAGGCGGCAGCACTGTCGAGCGCAATTGATGCCGCCTGACGAGGGCAGCGAAATCCGTGGAGGAGAAGCGGTCCATGAGCACGACGCCCGAGCCGGCCCGGAACGCGAAAAGGACTTGGTAAATGCCCGCCCACAACGACAGTGACAACGGCACCAGGTTCGGCATCGGCGGCCGGTTCGTCCCGGAAGCGGGTTTGGTGCCGCGCAGCTTGGCCAGCAGCCGGTCGATCAGGTCGAGCACCGTGGTGTGCCGGAGCGGTACCGGCTTTGGTGGGCCGGTAGTTCCGGACGTGAACTGCAGCAGCGCCACATCGGGGTCGTACTGCCTCGGGTCCTCGGGTAGCTTGGGCGATTGCTGCAGTGTCCACATCAGATCTGTGCTGGTTGCGATGGGCAATTCGAACGCGGAAAAGCGGTGTGCGAGATCCGGTGTCGTGATGACCGCCACCGGCCGCAGTGTCTGCAGTTGGGTAGCGAGTTCGGCATCGGCTGCCCTGGGGTTCAGGGGTGTATACACGCCGCCGGCCAGCCACGTACCAAACAGCGCGGCAATGGTCGTGGCGTCGTTGGGCAGCATCGCCGCGACGACCTCGCCGGTCGCCAGCCGGCTGTCCGCGAGCACTGCGCCCAGCTGTTCTGCACTCGCTGCCAGGTCGGCTCGCGACACGTCGGAATCGACCGTATGCACCGCGATGTCGGGCAGGTTGTCGAGCAGATCCGCGAGGCTCATGAATCACGCTCCAGCGGTTGCCAATCGGGTGTCCGCTTGTCGGCGAACGCCAGGGGTCCCTCGTTCTGGTCGGGGTGACCCCACATCGACGTGAGGTGCTTGGCGCCTTCGCGGCATGCATCGGTCAGCCCGTACTCGAGAGCTCCCCACAGCGCGCGTTTCGTCGCACGCATGGCCGCCGGGGAGTTCTTGGCGATCTTCTCCGCCAGCTGCTGCGCCACCTCACGCAGCTTCTCCGGCGGGTCGACTACCTGGCTGAGCATGCCGAGTTCGAATGCGCGCTGCGCCGTTAGTCGTTCATGGCTACCGACAAGCGCCATCCGCAACACAGCCTCGGCGGGCATCTTGCGCATCAGGGCAATGGTCTCCAGCGCGCTGACCTGACCAATCGACACATGGGGGTCAACGAATGTCGCGTCTGACGACGCGATGACGATGTCGGCGTC
>Ga0075363_100000428_pt1 | contig 13104 bp, 7 predicted proteins | sample EndMetdeltDD1763_FD_71470 | JGI IMG/M metagenome (GOLD analysis project Ga0075363, IMG submission 71470) | Populus endosphere microbial communities from Tennessee, USA - Endosphere MetaG P. deltoides DD176-3 | ecosystem: Host-associated > Plants > Roots > Endosphere | place: USA: Tennessee...
TGGTCTACCGCAAGACCGCCCGCAACTTCGGCCCGGTCATGGCGACTGCGGCGACGGTGGTCGCGGTGCAGGTGACCGAGGTCCTCGAGGTCGGCGGACTCGACCCGGAAGCAGTCGTGACGCCAGGCATCTACGTGGACAGGGTGGTGCGGGCATGAGCCTCAGCAGGACAGAGATGGCGCAGGTCGTCGCTCGGGACATCCCGCCCGGTGCCTACGTGAACCTGGGGATCGGGCAGCCCACCCTGGTGGCCGACCACCTGGCGGCTGACTCCGGCGTGGTGCTGCACACCGAGAACGGGATGCTGCACATGGGTCGCGCCGCACTCGGGGACGAGGTGGACCCCGATCTCATCAACGCCGGCAAGGTCCCCGTGGTGGAGCTGCCCGGAGCGTCGTACTTCCACCACGCCGACTCGTTCGCGATGATGCGCGGCGGTCATCTGGACGTGTGCGTGCTGGGAGCGTTCCAGGTCTCGTTCGCCGGCGACCTGGCCAACTGGCACACCGGTGAGCCCGACGCCATCCCGGCCGTCGGCGGAGCGATGGACCTGGCGATCGGCGCCAAGCAGGTGTTCGTGATGATGACCCTGTTCGCGAAGGACGGCTCACCCAAGCTCGTGCCGGAGTGCACCTCCCCGCTGACGGGCGTCCGGTGCGTCCACCGTGTCTACACGGACCAGGCCACCTTCATCCTGGGGGGCGACCGCCCGGTGGTGCTCGAGACCTTCGGTGCCTCGATCGATCAGCTCGCGGAGCGTCTCGGGGTCGAGCTCGCGGACGGCGCGGAGGGTCCCCTCGCCGGAGTCGCAGCGAAAGGTGCCACACCGTGAACGACAGCGCCGGGGAGCCCTGCGCGTAGCCGCCCACGCCGGACGGGCGCCTACGTGCTCAGTCGCCCGGGCCGCTGGGGCTCGCGTCGATCTCGGTCAGCAAGCGGGCTGCGTACGCCTCGTAGTCCACGACCATCCCGCCCTCGACCCGGACGTGATGGCCCGCCTCCACGGCCTCCCGGGCCTCCTGCGTTCTACCCATGGACCACAGCAGCACCGGCAGGGCCAGCCGCCCGGTGTCGAACCCCTGCCCGGCGCGCAGGGCCGCGACGATCGCCTCGTCGCTCGACCGCTCCTCCCACCAGGGCACGACGTGCTCGTCGACGTCGCGCCCGAAGAGCTCCCAGGTGGCTGCGTTGTGCTCGTCCTCGTCCTCGACCAGCACCCAGTGCGGGAAGTGGCGACCTTCCGGCAGGAGCAGGCCCAGGCCCGTCGACACCGTCGGCGGCGTGTCGTTCTTCGGATCCTTGTCCCTGAGCAGGGTCACCCAGCGCTGCACCAGCTCGTGCCGCACACCGACGGTGGGGCTGAGGGACAGCCTGCCCGGGTCGGATCGGGCATTGAGTCCCAGCCAGGCGTTGATCCCGGGCGCGAGTGGCTTCGTGAACACCTGCATGCCACCCCGCTTCTTGAAGCCGCGCGACCTCAGCAGCGGGACGGCGGGCTTGAACAGCGGGTTCTCGGCCATCGGGCGCAACCTACAGCCACACGATGAAGCCCGGGATGAGGTAGCTCTCCCCCGGGGTGAGACCGGCTGCGGCGGCATTCGCACCGCGGGCGATCAGCCCGAAGTCGTTCAGCGTCGGGAAGAGCATCTGCTGGTTGCGGGTGAGCCCTGCCGTCGCGCCGTTCTTCACCTCGACGAAGAACCGCTGGATCGTGCCGTCGGGGAGTTCCCGCCTCAGCAGGATGTCGAGCCTGGTCCGCATCCCGTTCTCCGCGGCCATCGTGATCTCCTGGTCGACCACATAGCCGGCGTCCTCGAAGGCACCCACGACCGCGTCCACGCCCTGCTGGCCCTTGATGACCGCCTGCAGGCCCCCGTGCGGGATGTCCGCGGCCGCCTCGGCAGCAAAGGCCTCGAGCTCCGCCGAGCCCTCCACCACCGCCGCAGCCTCCTCGACCCCCGCCGAGGTCTCGCTGGCGTACTCGACCATCATGGCGCCGGTCGGGTCGACCAGGTTGCCCGGCTGGTTGGCGGCGTAGCTGTAGGGGTTGACCGAGCCAACCGGGTCCTGAGACAGGAAGCGGCCGCTGGACGGGTCGTAGTAGCGGGCCCGGGCGTAGACCAGGTCGGTGCCCGGGTCATAGGCATGGCCGGTGAAGCCGTAGGCATCGCCGGCGCCCACGGCCGAACCGGTCACCGCGTGCGGGTCACCGAAGGCGCCGTACTGGGTCACCCCCGCCAGTGCGCCGGAGGCGGTGAGCGTGCTCGTCACCGACCCGGTGCTGTCGGTGACCGGGTAGGTCACCGCACCCGTGGCCTTGTCCTGCGTGGAGAGCGGCGTGCCCGCCGGGGAGGTGCTGAAGGTGCGCACCAGCGCCGCCTGGGCGCCCTGCCCGCGGTAGACCGCCCGCACGTCCTGGCCGTCGTAGGCCCAGGTTGTCACCGTGCCGTCGGGACCGGTCGACTGCACCCGCCGGCCGAGCGCGTCGTAGCGGTACGTCGTCTGGCCGGCCGGTCCGTTCACGGCACGCAGCAGGTGGTCGGGCGTCCACGCGTAGGTGGTCACCGCGCCGGTGGCGCGCCGCGTCCTGCGGAGCAGGCTCCCCTCGCCGTCGTAGACGTAGTCGAACGTCGCGTCGCGGGTGAGCCGTTGTCCCGCGTCGACGGTGATGCTGCCCAGCGGGTCGAGCCGGTCGCTGGTGCGGTTGCCGAGCCCGTCGTAGCTGAAGGACTCGTCGGGGACCGCGAAGCCGGCCGGGTGGGTCGCCTGCGTGAGGTTGCTGTTGGCGTCGTAGGCGTAGGTGTGCGTGCCGGCGTCGTCGGTCATGCTGGCGACCCGGTCGAGCGCGTCGTAGCCGTAGCTCACGCCGGTGACCCGCTGGCCGCCGAGGGTCTGCACCTGGGAGCCGAGCGTGCCCTCGGGGTTCCAGGTCAGTGTCTCGGTGACCCCGTTGGGCCGGCTCATCGATGTCAGCCGGCCCGCCGGGTCGAAGGCGAAGCCGAACGTCCCGCCAGTGAGGTCCTTGACCGTCGCCAGGGCGCCGCTCGCGTCGTAGCCGAAGGTCTGCTGACCGCCGGGGCCACTGGTGCTGGTCAGCATCCCGGTGGCGTCGTGGACGTAGTCGAAGTCCATCGTCGGCAGCCCGGTGCCCGACGTGGTGGTGCCAGCGAGCTGGGAGCGCGCGTCGTAGGCCAGGTCGGTGGTGACGTCACCCGCCGTTGCGTGCACGGCCCGGCCGAGGCCGTCGTAGGTGTAGGTGAGGGTCCGCCCCGGCATGCTCACCTCGACGGGACGACCGTCGAGGTCGTAGCGGTAGGTGGTCGTGTCGGCGTTGCGGTCCACCTTGGTGAGCAGGTGGTGTGCGTCGTCGAAGGTGTACTGCGTGGTCCGGCCCAGCTCGTCGGTGGCCGTCTTGAGGTCGCCCAGCGGCGTCCACGTCCACGACCGGCTCTTGCCCGCCGCGTTGGTCATCGTCAGCGGGTGGCCGACGGCGTCGTAGGTGAAGGACACGGTGCCCGACCGGCCGCCGATCTGCTTCACCAGCCTGCCCGCGTCGTCGTAGGTCGCGGACACGGTGCGACCGGAGCCGTCGGTGACCGTCGCCGGCCGCCCCAGCGCGTCGTAGGTGAAGGTCTGGGTCGTCGTGCCGTTGCGGCTGACCGTGCTGACCTTGCCGGAGGCGTAGGTCATGGTCATGACCGGCCCGCCAGCGGACGTGGCCTTGACCAGGTGGCCGCGGGCGTCGTACTCCCAGGTGCCGAGCACGGTGCCGTCGCCGCGGGTGAACGACGTGGCCTGACCGCGGTCGTTGTAGGCGATGCGGCCCACGTGCCCGGCCTGGTCCGTGCGACTGGTGATCCACCCGTGGGCCGCGTCACGGGCCAGCGTGACGGTGCCACCCGCCGGGTCGGTCCGGGTGAGCAGGCGGTGCTGCCCGTCGTAGGTGTAGCGGGTGGTCTGGGTCGTGCCGTCGAAGACCTGGTCGAGGCGGACCAGGTCGCCCTCGTCGTCGTAGGTCGAGACCGTGCGGAGCCGGCCCTCGGGGTCGACCACGCTCTCCTGGTTGGCGCCCACGTTGGTGTCGATCACCGAGCGGTGCCCGGTGGCGTCGATCCAGGCCGTCATCCGGCCGTCGGCGTCGTACTCCGCGCTGCCGAGCGAGCGGCCGCCCGGCCCCTTGACGGCGGTCAGGTTGTGGTCGGCGTCGTACTCGTAGGTGCTGGTGACGCCGGCGAGGTCGGTCGAGGACACGAGGTCGCCGTGGTCGTAGCCGTAGGTGGTGGTGCCGACCGGGCTGACGATCTTGGTGATCCGGCCCGAGCCGTCGCGGGTGTAGGTGATGTTCTTCCCGAGGCTGGAGCTCACGCCGTCCCCGGTGAAGGTGAGCGTGTTGCCGTCGCGGTCGGTCGTCGTCCGGAGTCCGGCGGCGCGGTCGATGACGTAGACGGTGCCGTTGCGGTCGGTGAGCCGGAACGTCGGTGGGTCGAAGACGCCGTCGGTGCCGAACGCGCCGGCGAAGGCGCTGTCACCCCTGAAGAACAGCGAGTCGTCGCCCTCGACCTCGAGCGTCGAGGTGGTGTCGGTGCCCGGATGCGCCTCGAACTTGGCCCGCGCGAGGCCGGGGAAGAAGGTGCTGGCGTCGACGCCGGTGAGGTCGAAGACCTCCTGGTGCCCGTCGGGCCAGACCACGCTGACCGAGTGGGGCGTTGTCGACGTGTACTTGAGCTGGCAGAAGATGATCCCGCACTGGGTGGTCTGCGCGCTGTAGCCGGACTGGCCGAGCGGGATGGCTCGCGCGATCCGGAAGTTCGCGAGCCCGACGCGCCAGCCCACGCCGAAGTCGCCCGCGGACGTGTCGAAGGAGTCGTAGGACCGGGTGACCTGCAGCGGAAGCCCGCCGATGCCGACCTGGTGGTCGGAGAACGACGTGGTCATCCGGCCGGGCTTGTAGGCGCCGTCGACCAGGACGCTGGTCGCCGAGCTGCTCACGCCGCCGTCGGACGTCGTGGAGACGACTCGGACGAGGTACATGCCGTTGGCGAGCACCGTCGGGTCGAGGGTCGCAGCGACGTCGGCCGTCGCAGCGCCGGTGCCGCTCGCCAGGACCGTGGCCCCACCGCCGGAGGCGGGGGCGATCTCGACCTTCCAGGTCGCGATCGTCGAGCCCGCGGGCGCGGTGAGCGTCGCCGTCAGCGGGGTCGGCGTGGCCACTCGCGCCCCGTCGGCGAGGGAGAGCCCGCTGACGGTCGCCCCCGGGAGCTCGGGGTTGCCACCCGCGGACCCGATCGGGATCGACGTGCCGTCGCCGACGGTGACCGTCTGCGGGTCGTCGGTGTGGATCGGGTCGAGCTGGTCGCTGGTGACGGTGCCGCGGGTGACCAGCGCCGTGAGGCCGTCCGGTAGCGGGTTCGCGAGCTTGAGCCGGAAGCCGATGGTGTCCTGCTGGAACGGCGCCAGGGTGCCGACGGCGACGTCGACGTCAGGTCCGGCGGCCGCAGTGCCCTGACCCGCCGTGACCGACCCGGCGACCAGCGTCGCGCCGTCCGGGACGGGCACGACCGCACGGATGCCGGTGACCTGCTGGGTGCCGATCGAGGAGAGGCTCAATGTGTAGGCGAGGGTGTCGCCCGGGGAGACGTTGCCGGAGCCGTCGGCATCCACGGCGATCTGGCCCGCCAGGGTCGCGACCAGGGCCGGGGTGGGCCGGGTGACCGTGGTGCGGGTCGGGTCCGCTGCTCCGGGCAGCGCCGGGTCGTCGGTCACGACGGCCTCGAGTCCGGTGGCGGCGACGTTGCCCTGAGCCTCGAGCCGGGTGACGCCGTCTGGGAACGGGTCGGCGACGACCGCGTCGAAGACCACCCGGCGGCTGGCGTTGCCCGCGATGGCGGGGAGCGTGAAGCTGATCGTGCCGCCGGCGGCGGACACCGTGCCGCCGTCGGGCGTGCTCCCGGTGCCGGCGACCAGCGCCGCGTTGGCAGGCGCGGGGACCGTGCCCGTCACGCCCTGCAGTGCCAGCCCTCCGCGGTTGCGGACGGTCAGCGTGTAGCGGACGGTGTCACCGGGCGAGACGGCGCCGTCGCCTCCGACGTCACCGACCAGGTCGTCGACGAGGGTGGCGCCCAGCGCCGCCGGCACCTGCCGGGCGACGCTCAGGTCCGAGCCCGTCACCCCGTAGTGATTGCCCCGGGCGTCGCTCCACGACGCCGTGCCCCGGAGCACGACCGTCCCGGACGAGCCGGCCGGGGCGGCGTACGTCGTGTGGGCGGTGGCGAGCTCCCCGGCGGCGAGCGCGGCCGGCGCGCCGGTCAGGGTGAGCGGCGCGGTGTCGGCGGTCGCCGTCACCTGGACACCGGACGCGTCTGCGGAGCCGACATCGGCCAGCTTGACGTCGTAGTCGCCGGTCGCGCCTGCCGGGAGTGCGTCCGGGCCGACGGTGGAGATCCCGACGACCGGGAGCTGACGGGTGGTGGTCACGTGCTGGAGCGGGACCACGAGGCGGCCGACACCGCCGCTGCCCGTGGCGTACGCAGCGCCGGTGAGCGGGGTGCCGTCGAGGGCGAGCAGCCGGCCGAGGTAGCCGGCGTCGGTCTCCGACGTGCCGCGCGCGGCGGGGACGGGGACGGTGTAGGAGCGGTGGACGGTGGCCGACGCACCCGGTGCGAGGCGGGCCCCGCCCCCCGACACCGGCACCGTGGCGGCCTCACCGTCGGGCAGGATGGCGGTCACGCCGACGCCGGTGGCGTCCGCGCCCAGGGCGCGCAGCTTGGCGGCGAAGTCGGTGCCGTAGGTGTAGAGCCGGCGTGCCTGGACCGAGGTCGGGTCGAGGGTGAAGTCGACGCGGGTGCGCACGCCCGAGGTCTGGTCGGGGTCGAGCAGCTGGCCGGCCTGCGCCGGTGTGAGCGAGAGGACCGCCTGCAACCCCCAGGTGGCCCAGCCGCCGGCGGCCACGGTGGTGCCGGCCACGCCACCACTGGCTGGGTAGCTGACCCCGTCGAAGGGGTTGGCGCGCAGGTTGACGCTCAGCGACGGGTCGCCGGCCGTGGCAACCGCCGTCCACTGGTGCGTCGCCGCGTCCTGGCGCTCCACGGCGAAGGAGTAGCCGGTGACGGTGGCGGCGCTCGTGTCGACGTTCTCCAGCCCGATCAGGGACGGGACGACCACGGTCGTGCCGCGGTTGGTGACGGTGACGTCGTAGCCGAGCTGGTCGGTGGGCAGCGCGGTGTCGTGGTCGACCGTCATCGTCGCGCCGAGGTCGGGGACCACCACGGGCCCGGAGACAGTGGCGTCGGGTCGGCCGCAGCTGGCCCCGCGCACGGTGACGTCGGTGCCCGTGATGGAGACCGTGTTGCCGAGGATCCCGCAGTAGAAGCGGTTGGTGCCGCCGCTGACGCTGATCTCGCCGGAGCCGGCGAAGACCACGCCGAGGAACTTCGACGAGGACGCGGCGATGTCGACGGCCTTGGTGCCCGTCGCGCCGGCGAGCAGCAGGAGGCCGTCCCGGTAGGGCTCGAACGCCGGACGGGAGCCCGAGATCTTGATGTGGCCCTCGCTGACCAGGGTGACGCGGCCCCCGATCTGCGAACCGTTCAGCTGGATGTCGCAGCTGGCGTAGTAGACGCCCGAGGGCAGTGCGGCCTGGACGTCGTGCCACGAGCCGGCCGCGCAGGAGGAGGACATGTCGTGGTAGGCGGAGCCCACCTCGGTGGCGACGGGGCCGCCCGGCCGGAAGTCGGCGACCTGCGGCCGGAACGGGAAGTCCTGCACGGGCGCCTTGACCGGGAGCGGCACGAAGCTGTTCCTCGTGGTGTCCGCGGCGAGGGAGCCGGCGTACGTCGACTGCCCGCGGACGGTCTTGGAGGCACCGACGAAGCGCAGCTCGCCGTTGGTGTGCACGCGGCCCTCGATCTCGCCGGACCCGCCGCCCCAGTCGAAGGAGCGGGAGCCCGTGGCGTTGGCCCAGACCGCGACCGGTTCGGCGACCTCGAGGTGGTCGACGCCCGCCGTGGCGGTCCCACCGTCGTCGTCGTGGAGGACGACCGAGACGGCGTAGGAGCCCGCGTGACGGTAGACGTGGGAGCCGAAGAAGGTGCCCCAGCCCGGTCCGGAGGTCGTGATCGCGACGTTGTCCGTGGTGCCGTCGCCCCAGTCGACCGTGGCGCCGTGGGTGTCCAGCCAGCCGATGTCGGTCAGCGTCCCGTTGACCTGGGTGACTCCGCCGGCGAAGGAGTCGCCGTGGGTCAGCTCGACGGTCGGGTCGAGGTTGGTCACGTCGATGACGACCCGGTCGGTTGCCGTGCTCCCGGTGCCATCGTCGACGGTGAGCTCGAGGACGTAGTGGCCGTCGTCGGGAGCCACGAAGGTCGGGTGTGCGGAGGTGCGCGAGGACAGGAAGATCGGCGGGCCCTGCTGGGAGACCACCCGCCAGGAGTAGGTGACGGCACCGGTGACGGTCACCAGGTCGGAGCACGTCGTCTGGGAGGAGGTGCCTCCGACATCGGTGCCGGTGACCGTCAGGCAGAGGTGGTGGGTGCCGGTGGCGAGCGAGCCGGGGAGGTCGAAGGCGACGTCCACGGAGGCCGGACCGTCCTTGGGCAGGCCCAGCCCACCGCTGAGGTCGACCGGCTCACCACCGTCGACGGCATAGGTGACCTTGGTGATCCTGCTCGCCACGACCTGCGGGAGGATGTCGGGCAGCTCCGTCACGGTCGGTACGTCGGTGCAGGAGCCACCGCTGAGGGTCGCCACGTCGAGCAGCCGGGCCCCGGCCGGGGCGCCGCTGGCGCACTTGCTGCCGCTGCCGACCGCGAACGCCTGGAAGGTCACCGGGGGGCTGCACGGCAGGATCGACGTCAGCGAGGTGCTCTGCTGGCCGTCGGAGAGGAAGGCACCCACGAGGTTCGGCGAGCCGGTGGTCGCGAGCAGCTGGCAGGCCGTCCGCACCGCGGGACCGAAGTTGGTGCCGCCGGCCACGCGCAGCGACTTGAGCGCCTTCACGACGTCGAGCACGCCGTCGTTGTCCTTGTCCGCCGACGGCGAGACGAGCGTGGCGGTGGCGCTGGTCGGATCGAGGTCGAGGGCGGAGGCGCCGCTGTCGAAGCGGATCACGGCAACCTTGTCGACGTTGCCCGCGGCGGCGACCTCGTCCTGGAGCTTGAGGGCGGCCGCGATCTCGCAGTCGAGGACGCTGTTGGAGGAGTGGTCGCCGTTCACGTCGCCGCCGCAGCCCCCGCCACCGGCAGTGCTGCCGGAGACGTCGATGACGTAGGCGAGCGAGGTGTTCTGCACCGGCGGGCCTTGGCCGATCCCGGCCGAGCCGAGCACCCGGAGCCCGGTGGCGTCGGGGTCGAGCCCGGTCAGCTCGGCCCCGAGCGAGGTACCGCCCGGGAGCGCGCCCTGCACTTCGGAGGCCTGGAGGGCGGGCTGGGTGCTGGCCCTGGAGCCGGAGCCGTCGAGCGTGACGGTCGAGCCCTCGGGGACGCTCTGGTCGGGGCCGGCGTCGGCGACCGGCGGCTGGACCGGGTCGGGAGTCGGCGGGTCCTCGGGGTCCGGCGGCGCCTCGGGGGCGATGCCGCCGCAGAACTTGAAGACGTTGTCGTCGTAGTCGCGGTCGCCCCCGCCGAAGAGGTCCTCGAAGCCGACCACGGCGCAGCCGTCCGTGCCGAAGTCGACCACGCCGTGCGGGATGCCGTCGGGGTTGCGGCCGCCCGGGCCGAGCCGGAACTCCGACCCGCCCACGCGGATACCGAAGACGAGCTCGGTGCCCGCGCCGTAGGGGCCGATGGTGACCTTCTTGCCGATCTCCCGGTTGGTGGCGATCGACACCTCCTCGGGGTCGAGGAGGAAGAGGTTGGAGGTGAGGCCCGCGCTCGCGGGCATGACCTCGATGGTGACCGGGGCCCCGGTGGAGAAGAGCTGGCCACCGAGCACGGGCGGCGGGTCGTCAGCCGCCTGGGCCGCCACCGGAGGCAGGCCGACCAGCGTCAGGACGCTGGCGATGAGCGCGACGATGGCAACGCCGACAGCGCGGTGGCGCGGCTGAGATCCGAGAGGCATGGGGCGTTCCTGTCCCGAGTGGGGCCGACAAGGCGCACAGTTACGCAGGCCTCACCGGAGCGGGACAAGACCCTGAGGGGTTGTCAAGGCGGAAATGACTAAAGGTGACTAGTCAGCGTGGCCCGCCCGGCCTCGGGTGGCTCAGCCAGTGACCACCGCCTGCAGCTTGCCGAACCCGCTGCGGTGGAAGACCAGCGGCGCGCCGGCGGCGTGGTGGTCGACGTGCTCGACCGCGTGCAGCTCCAGCAGCACCAGGAGGTGGTCGCCGGCCTCGACCTCGCGGTAGATCGTGCAGTCGAACTGCGCGAGCCCTTCGTCGAGGGTGACCGCGCCGTCCTCGGTGACCCGGTGGGCAAGACCCTCGAAGCGCTGGTCGACCGGCCCGGCCAGCTGGCGGCAGACCACGTCGTGGTGGTCGGCGAGCACGGTGACGCCGAGGTGGCCGGCGCGGCGCAGGTCGGGCCAGGTCTTCGAGGAGGTCGCGAGGTTGATCGACACCAGCGGCGGGTCGAGGCTCACCGAGGTGAACGAGCTCGCGGCCAGGCCGATCAGCCGGCCCTCGACCTCGGCCGCCACGGCGACCACACCGGTCGGGAAGATCCCGAAGGCCTCGCGCAGCCGGGCCGGGTCGAGGTCCTGGTTGGTGGTGAACGCGGGATGGAGTGCACTCACGCGGCACGGCCCTTCAGGTAGCGGGCGACGATCGGGCGGGTGACGGCCAGCCAGTCGGCGTACGCCGCCGGGTCGTCGTGCTGGGCGTCGACGACGTAGAGGCCACGCCCGGGGACGGTGCCGCCGATCTCGGTGAGCACGGGGCGCAGCGTCAGCTCGGGCGCGAGGGAGTGCGCGGGGCTGCCGCCGAGCATGAGCGGCACGGCGAGGCCGGACAGGCCGGTCCCGCCGGCGAACCGGTCGAGGAACAGCTTGAGCAGCCCGGTGTAGGCCGCCTTGTAGGTCGGGCTGGCCACGACGACCAGGTCGGCGGCGCCCACCTGCTTGACCAGGTCGGTGACGTCCGGGTCCGCCCAGTCGAGCAGCGCCGGCCCGAGCTCGGCGAGGTCGACCACCAGGTCCGGGTTCCAGCTGGACTCCCGGCCAGCCAGCTCCCGGGCGACGTGGGTGGCGGCGGCGAGGGTGCGGCTCTGCGGCTTGGGGTTGCCGACGACGACGGCGATGGTCGACATCAGACCTCCTTCAGGGTCGGCGGAACAGTCGGACGGAGCCGGTGCCGGGGACCGGCACCGTGCTGGACAAGCACCCACCGAGGTTGTGAGCCGCCCCGCCGCGCCGGGTGCTGGTCGCGGCGGGGACGGCAGTCAAGGGTGGCGGGGGCCATGGGGCGCAGGTCGACGTTGAGCTCGCTGTCGACGGTGAGGACGAGGTCGAACGTGCCGCGCTCGGCGAGCTGGGCGGTCTGGATGAACCGGTCGACGTCGACGCTGGCGTCGCCCGGGATCTCGGGGGCGTGCCACAGCGTGTGGCTGCCCGGACCGCCGGTGCCGTGGATCTGCCGTCTCGCGGTCATGCAGTGGACTCCTCGCGTCACTTTTCCTTCTTAGTTGACCAAGTTACACGACTTAGATCTACCAACGCCAACGAAGCACTGTGATGTCGACCCTTCGCGAGACGTGATCGGAAAGCCGACCCGCGGCCCTCGAAACCTCTCCACGCACGCCATCCCGGCGATCATCGGCGCCGAGGCCCTGCGGCTCGCCGGCGTCCAGGCCGCCGTCGGCGCTCGGTGTGATCCATGGAGAAGAGCTCGAGCTCGCGTCACAACCCCAGGCGTCTGCGCGACGTCACAGTGCCGAGACGAGCGATGGGTCGACAAGGGGTCACATGCGAGAAGCGCTGGAGCCGAGCGGAGGCAGTCAGCCCAGCTCAGGCGATGCTCGAGATGCGGGGCCGGCGTCGTCGTGGCATCGATGGGCCTTCGGGCTCCTCGGGCTGGTGACCGTCGTGATGCTGATCGTGGTCGGCGTCGTCACCCTGGGCTCATCGGTCGGGGCTGCGGGCAGCTGCGGTGGGGGCTGAGCAGACGCGAGCTGCCCGGCTGGCGCTGCCGGCGCGGTGGTGGCTTGCTGGCACGGTCCTCTTGACCCTGCTGCCGGTCGTCGTGGCCGTAGCGCTCGCACCTCCCGAGGGCACGCACCCGGGACCAGGACTGGTGTGGCTGCTCTTCGTCGGTTCCTCTGCTCATGTGGGTGCCACGGCGTGGTTCTACACGGTGGCTGAGGTGCGCGGACACATGCGATGCCACCCGGTCAGATACGTCTGGGCGCCACTGCTGCTGCTCGTGCTCACGGCTGGTGCCGTCCTGACAGCTCCATCCCGGCTCCTCGTCGACGCATTGTTGGCGTTCTTCGCCTGGCAGTTCTTCCACTTCCAGAAGCAGAACCTCGGCATCGCTGCCCTCGCGGCTCGCGCGCTCGGCGTCCCCTCCCTGACCCGAGCTGAGCGGCTCGCGCTCGTCTGGGCCGGCTGTGGCGGCATCGTCGCCCTGATCGCACGCCCGGCCCTTCTGCAACTGTCGCCCGACCTCGACTTGAGGTCGCTCTTCGCAGTGGGAGCAGCGATCTTCGCGGCCGCAGCTGTCATCGGGGGCTACTCGATCTCACGCCGCCAGCCGGCCGCTCGGCCGGGCGCCTTCGTCGTCGTCTACTCGGCGTCGCTCTTGTTCTTCGCGCCGGTCTTCGTGTTCGGATCGCCCTACGCAGCGGTTGCCGGGATCACGATGGCGCATGGCCTGCAGTACCTCCTGCTCGTCGGCCTGCTCTCGGGCGCACCCAGCGGATCGTCTCCTTCGCCTCCGATCGGTGTCCTGCTCATGGTCAACATCTCCCTCATCGCAGGACTCGGCCTCAACCAGGCCTCCCACCTCCACTCCGCGCAGGGCATCGCGCGCGCCGTCTACGGCGCCTACCTCGGCCTGGTCATGGCGCACTTCGTCATCGACGCGGGGCTCTGGCGCTTGCGAGACGAGTTCCCGCGTTCGTTCTTGACACGACGCCTGCCCTACCTGCTCGCGGACTCCACAGCCGGCCCCTGACA
>Ga0075363_100000429_pt1 | contig 13100 bp, 16 predicted proteins | sample EndMetdeltDD1763_FD_71470 | JGI IMG/M metagenome (GOLD analysis project Ga0075363, IMG submission 71470) | Populus endosphere microbial communities from Tennessee, USA - Endosphere MetaG P. deltoides DD176-3 | ecosystem: Host-associated > Plants > Roots > Endosphere | place: USA: Tennessee...
CGGGTGGACGAGGTACATGTCGCCAGGCTCACCGGTGGCGTGCACGACCGGCCGTTCCGCGCTCACCTCGTCGACCAGACGACCCATCTCGGCCAAGTCGACCGGATCCGGTCCCAATACTCGCGCCACATCACGGTGCGATCCGGCCCGGATGCGCGTCGGTGCGTCGTCCGGACCGACGTCGGAAAGCAGCGTGAGCAGCAGCACGGTGTGTGGCCGTCCGGTCACCGCCCACGACCCATCGGGTTGTGGCGTGTTGGCGTCGATGTGCCAGCCGCGGTCGTCGTTGGGCGGCGTGACCGGGAAGCGAACGGGGATGTTGCCCAGCGAGCCTCGCGGCAACCACTGACCGGCGCCGCAGACCCGGTCCAGCGCCTGCGCCAGCACGGGACTGCGTACCAGCTCACCGAACGGCCCCTGCCCGGTCAGATCCGCAGCCCAGCGGACGGGGTCCGACCAGCCGGCGGGATGGTCGGGCGACAGGCCCAGCTGCTGCCACAACGCGGCGCGCGCCACGTCGCCGACGCTGCGAGGAGCTGCCTGCTCGATCTTCGCGTAGCCATCGGACATGAACGCTTCAATATTCGGGATATCCCGCATCGAACGCACGCTCTCACGGACACGGCAACCCGCGCTAACGATTTTCAGTGGGCGTAGCGTGACGACCATGAAACGTGGTGACCAGGTTGCAGAGTTCGAATTGCCGGACCAGACAGGCACTGTGCGAAGCCTCACAGAGCTACTCGCCGGTGGACCGATCGCGCTGTTCTTCTATCCCGCCGCGATGACGCCCGGTTGCACCAAAGAGGCGTGCCACTTTCGCGATCTGGCTTCCGAGTTCGCCGCAGTCGGCGCCAGTCGCGTGGGCATCAGCACCGACGCGGTCGAGAAGCAGGCGAAGTTCGCCGACAAGCAGAGCTTCGACTACCCGCTGTTGTCCGATACCGGCGGTGCCGTCGCCGCACAGTTCGGCGTGAAGCGTGGGCTGCTGGGCAAGCTTTCGCCGGTCAAGCGGACAACGTTCGTCATCGACACCGACCGCACGGTGCTCGAGGTGATCTCCAGCGAGGTCAACATGGACACCCACGCCGATAAGGCGCTGGAGGTGCTGCGCCAACGGCAGTCGGCGTGACGCCAGTTCTCGAACTTGCCGACGTGACGTTCCGTCGCGACGGCAAGCAGATCATCGACGGCATCTCACTCGCCGTGAACGCCGGTGAGCACTGGGCGCTGCTCGGGCCGAACGGTGCCGGCAAGAGCACACTGTTGGGCTTCTGCGCAGCGGTGATGTTTCCGAGTTCGGGCACCGTACGGATCCTCGGCGAGCAGATGGGGCGCGTGGATCTCGCCCAACTACGGCACTCCATCGGCCACGTGAATCCCCGGCACCGGCTGCAGTATTCGTTGACGGTCCGCGAAGTGGTGCTGACGGGTATCACAGCGACCATCGACATCCCGATGCGCTGGACGCCGACCCCCGAGGAGCTCGACCGTGCCGACGCGATGATTGAGGCGGTTGGTCTGTCGCACAAGGCGACTGACGTGTGGCCAACGCTGTCGCAGGGTGAACGCGGCCGCACCCTCATCGCACGCGCGTTGGTGTCCGAACCGCGACTGCTGTTGCTCGACGAGCCCACGACGGGCCTCGACGTGGCCGCCCGTGAACAGTTGTTGGAGACCATCGACTCGCTCGACGAGACTCATCCCGAGGTCGCGTCGATCCTCGTGACGCACCACCTCGAGGAACTACCAACCACCACGACGCACGCCATACTGATCGCCGAGGGGCGCACCGTCGCCGTCGGTCCCGCGCGTACGACGGTGACGACCGACAACGTCAGCGCCGCCTTCGCCCACCCGGTGGTCGTCGGTTACGACGAAGGCCGCTGGACCGCGCGCGCCAAGGTCACCCGCATCATCGACCGGTGACCGTCACAGGTGCGCGCGCAAATGGCGTACGCCGTCCGCCAGCAGGTGGGTACGCAGGTGTTCGAGCAGGCTTGCGCGGAACGCACGCATCGACGGCGCTCTCCGCCTCACGCCGTCGGCGCCGTGATACATCCCCTCGACGGTGACCAACTCGCACGGCACACCAGCCGCCTTCAGACGCGCCGCATAGTCGACGTCCTCATCGTGAAAGACGTCGAGGTTCCCAACACCGACCCAGGCGGGTGCGAGCCCGGACAAGTCGACTCTGCGTGCCGGAGCGGCATATTCGGGTGCATCCGACATTCGGGGGGCCCGACCGAGATAGGCCGTCCAGCCGAACGTGTTCGATTCGGGTGTCCACGCGAAACGACCCTGCCCTCGATGGTCGCTGCGCAGCGTGCATCTGTCATCCAGCATCGGATACACGAGTACCTGCGCCCGCAACGGGATGCCTTCGTCATGGCAACGCTGGGCCACCGCGGCGGCCAGACCGCCGCCGGCACTCGCACCGACGACCGCGACCCGGGTCGGATCGATCCCCAATTCGTCGGCGTTGGCGAGCATCCAGCGCAGAACGGCCATACAGTCATCCAGCCCCGCGGGGAACGCGTGCTCGGGCGCCAAACGATAATCCGGTGAAACCGCCACCACACCAAGGTCGCTCACCAGCCTGCCGGTGCCGCTGGCCTCGAACTCCGGGGTACCGACGACGTATCCGCCACCATGGATCCACAACACCGCGGCCCGAGACGCCGCATGTTGGTCAGGCGTGAACACCAGCACCCGTACCGAAGGTTCGCCGATCCAGCGCTCGGTGACGGAGACTCCGGGTCCCGGCTTCGTGCGCACCTTGAAAATCAACCGAAATGCCCGCAGCTTCTTGGCGGTCAACGAACCCGCGACGACGGGCAACACCGGGCTGCGCAGCTCCGGCGCGACTCGAGCCACAGCGTCGCGGACCTTGACGTGGCTGCGCACCACGCCGCCGACAAGCGCCAATCCGACGACCGCCGCGACCCGCTTCACCCTCACTCCTCCGACGCCAAGAGCACGTCCGCATCGAAGCAACTGTGGTCGCCGGTGTGACATGCCGCGCCGACCTGGTCGACCTCCAAGAGCACTGTGTCGCCGTCGCAGTCCAGCCGCACAGAATGCACGTGCTGTGTATGACCCGAGGTGGCGCCTTTGATCCACTGCTCGCCGCGCGAACGCGAGTAGTACGTGGCCTCACGGGTTTCCAGCGTCCGCGCCAGTGCGTCGTCGTCCATCCACGCGACCATCAAAACCTGGCCGGTGCCGCGCTCCTGCACCACCGCGGTGAACAGCCCGTTGGCGTCACGCTTGAGCCGCGAGGCAAGGTCTGCGTCCAGCGCGCTCATCTCACGACAATCCCTTCTGCCGCCATCGCCGACTTGACCTGGTTGATCGTCAGCTCGCGAAAATGGAACACGCTCGCGGCCAGCACGGCGTCAGCACCTGCAACAACCGCGGGCGCGAAATGTTCCGGCGCCCCCGCGCCGCCGCTGGCGATCACCGGGACGTTGACCGCGCCGCGCACCGCCGTGATCATCGGCAGATCGAACCCTGCCTTGGTGCCGTCGAAGTCCATCGAGTTCAACAGGATCTCGCCGACACCGAGTTCGGCTCCCCTGGTTGCCCATTCGACGGCGTCGATGCCGGTGCCCTTACGCCCGCCGTGCGTCGTCACTTCCCAGCCCGACGGCGTCGGCTCCTGACCCTGCGGCACGGTGCGTGCGTCGACGGACAGCACGATGCACTGCGAGCCGAACTGACGCGATAACTCGGCCAGCAGTTCAGGCCTGGCTATGGCGGCGGTATTGACCGCGACCTTGTCCGCGCCCGCGCGCAACAACACATCGACATCGGCGACGGAGCGCACGCCACCGCCCACCGTCAGCGGAATGAACACCTGCTCGGCGGTGCGCTTGACGACCTCGAGCATGGTGGCCCGCCCCCCAGAGGATGCGGTGACGTCGAGGAACGTGAGTTCGTCGGCGCCCTCGGCGTCGTATGCGGCGGCCAGTTCGACGGGATCACCCGCGTCACGCAGGTTCTCGAAGTTCACACCCTTGACGACGCGGCCGTCATCGACATCCAGACAGGGAATGATACGAACCGCCAGGTCCATCTAATAATCCTCCGGTGCGCCGACCGACTGCAACAGTTCGAGTAGTTCTGCGTGTACGCCCGGGGCCCCGGCCAGCGCCGAGCGCGATTCGGTGGTCCAGTCGCTGCCGTCCAGGTTTGTCACGATGCCGCCCGCCGCCCGTATCAGTGCGACACCCGCGGCGTGATCCCACACGTGCGCACCGAAGCTGATCGCGCCGCCCAGGGTTGCGGACGCGGTGTACGCGAAGTCGACCCCGGTGGCCCCGTGCATCCGCATGCGGGAGCACTTGCGGCTGAGGTTCTCGATCACCGCGAGCCGGTAGCGGCCCGGTATCTTGCCCCGCGAATCGACGTTGAACGTGCTCACCCCGACGATGGCTTCGGACAGCTTCACGGGCTGTAGCGCCGGCTGCTCAACACCGTTGCTGCGAAAAGGTTTACCGACGACACCGGTGAACCGTTCGCCCGTGAACGGAACCCACGTCAGACCCGCGACGGGTTCGCCGTTGCGCAGCAGGCCGAGCAGGATGGCCGCCATGGGCGACCCGGCCGCATAGTTGAACGTCCCGTCAATCGGATCGAGCACCCACACGAGCGGCGAATCGACGTCGGCACCGCCGAACTCCTCGCCGTGCACCTCGATTCCGGTCTCACGCCGCAGTGCCTCGACCACCTGGCGTTCAATGGCAAGGTCTACTTCGGTGGCGAAGTCGTTGCCCTTCTTCTGGACTGCCGAATCGGCTCGGTGACCTTCGATGAACGGCTTGGCCGCGTCGTCGAGAATCATGGTGGCCACGGCGACCAGCCCATCGAGGTCCGCCGTATCGAGGGCCATCTACTGTGCCACCGCCGCGAGCGCCTCGGGAAGCGTGAATCGCCCCGCGTACAAAGCCTTTCCGACGATCGCGCCTTCCACGCCGCGGTCGGTGAGAGTCGCGATCGCTCGCAGATCATCGAGGCTGGAAACACCGCCCGACGCGATCACCGGGGCGGACGTGCGATCGGTGACCTTCCCCAGCAGCTCGAGGTTCGGTCCGTTGAGCGTGCCGTCCTTGGTCACGTCGGTGACGACGAAGCGTGTACACCCTTCGCGGTCAAGGCGTTCCAGCACATCCCAGAGATCGCCGCCGTCGGTTTCCCACCCGCGTCCGCGCAACCGGTGGTCGTCGCCGTCGATCTTCACGTCGAGCCCGACCGCCACCTTGTCTCCGTGCTCGGCGACGACCTTCGCGCACCACTGCGGATTCTCCAGCGCCGCGGTCCCGAGATTCACCCTGGCGCAGCCGGTGGCCAGCGCCGCCTTCAGCGAGTCGTCGTCACGGATCCCGCCCGAGAGTTCCACCGCAACGTCGAGCCGGCCGACGACCTCGGCGAGCAGTTCACGGTTGTCGCCCCTGCCGAATGCGGCGTCGAGGTCGACCAGGTGGATCCACTCGGCTCCGTCACGCTGCCAGTTCAAGGCGGCGTCGAGCGCCGAGCCGTACTCGGTCTCGCTGCCGGCCTTTCCCTGCATGAGGCGAACGGCGCGGCCCTCTACCACGTCAACGGCGGGAAGCAGTATCAATCTCACGGCCGTCAACCTAGAGCCCTTCAACCCAATTGCCCAAAAGCGATGCCCCGGCGTCGCCGCTCTTCTCCGGGTGGAATTGGGTCGCGGCGAGCGGACCGTCCTCGACCGCGGCCAGGAACGGGACGGTGTGCGTGGCCCACGTCAACTTCGCGTCCGGGCTGCCTTCCCACTGCTGAGCGGCATAGGAGTGCACAAAGTAGAACCGCGTGTCGGGGTCCAGGCCCTTGAAAAGGCGGGTATCCGCGGGTGCGTCCACGACGTTCCACCCCATGTGCGGGATCACCGGTGCGTCCAGCCGGATCACCGCCCCTGGCCACTGACCACAGCCCGTGCTCTCCACACCGAACTCGACACCGCGGGCGAACAGGATCTGCATCCCGACGCAGACCCCGAGCACCGGCCGGCCCAGGGCCACCCGCTCGGCGATGATCTTCTCCCCACCGATCTGGCGCAGGCCGGTCATACACGCCTCGAAGGCGCCGACGCCCGGCACCACCAGTCCGTCGGCGTTCATCGCCGCATCGGCATCGGCGGTCACCTCGACATCCGCGCCCGTACGTTCCAGCGCGCGCTGAGCCGATCGAAGGTTTCCGGAGCCGTAATCGAGGACAACGACTCTCGCTGTCACAGCGCGCCTTTCGTCGACGGCACTCCGGTGACCCGCGGATCGAACTCGACGGCCTGTCGCAGCGCACGCGCGACAGCCTTGTATTCCGCCTCGGTGATGTGGTGCGGGTCGCGGCCGTACAGCACCCGCACGTGCAACGCGATGCGCGCGTTCATCGCGATGGTCTCGAACACGTGGCGGTTGACCACGGTGTGGTACGGGGCCTCGGATCCCGCGATGGTGAAGTGCAGCATGTGATCCGGCTCGCCGGTGTGCACGCAATACGGCCTGCCCGACACGTCGACCGCGGCATGCGCGAGCGATTCGTCCATCGGGATCCACGCGTCACCGAACCGCCGTATGCCCTTCTTGTCACCCAGCGCCTGTCCGAGGGCCTGCCCGAGCACGATCGCGGTGTCCTCGATGGTGTGATGGCCCTCGATCTCGACGTCACCCTTGGCGCGCACGGTCAGGTCGAAGCTCGCGTGGCTGCCCAGCGCCGTCAGCATGTGGTCGAAGAACGGCACGCCGGTTTCAACGCTGACGTTGCCGGTGCCGTCGAGGTCGAGTTCTACGACGATGTCCGATTCCTTGGTCTTGCGTTCGATCTTCGCGATGCGGGACGTGGTCACTGTGCTCCTATGGATACGAGTTCGGTAGCTGCCAGACGAGCGCTGACCTCGAGCAGTGCGTCGTTCTCTTCGGCGAGTCCGGTGGTGGCGCGCAGATACCCGGGGATGCCGACGTCGCGGATGAGGACCCCGGCATCCAGATAGCGTTGCCAGGTGGCGGGCGCGTCGGCGAATTCGCCGAACAGCACGAAGTTGGCGTCGCTGTCGATGACGCGAAAGCCCATGCGGGTCAGGGCTTCTGCAACCCGTTCGCGCTCGGCGATCAACTCGGCGACGCTTCCGAGCGTGTCGTCGGCGTGGCGGAGCGCAGCACGCGCAGCCGCCTGGGTGACAACCGACAGATGGTATGGCAACCGCACAAGCAACATCGCTTCGATGACAGCCGGGGCCGCGATGAGATAGCCGAGGCGGCCGCCCGCAAACGCGAACGCCTTGCTCATGGTGCGGGTGACGACGAGCCTGCTCGGAAATTCGTCGATGAGATTGACCGCGCTTTTCTGGCTCGAGAATTCGCCGTAGGCCTCGTCGACGATGAGGACACCGCCTGCCATCGCTTCCAGGACGCGTCGCAGGTCCTCAAGTGAAATACTCTGTCCCGACGGATTATTCGGGCTGGCCAGGAACACTACGTCCGGCGTGTGCTCCTTGATCGCCTGCACCGCGACATCGACGTCGAGGCTGAAGTCGTCGGCGCGATTGGCGACGAGCCACTCGGTCTGCGTGCCGTCGGAGATGATGGGGTGCATCGAGTAGGACGGTATGAACCCGATCGCGGTGCGTCCCGGGCCGCCGAACGCCTGCAGTAGCTGCTGCAGTATCTCGTTGGAACCGTTTGCCGCCCAGAGATTCTCGACATCGAGATCGACACCGGTCTGCGCACTGAGGTATGCGGCGAGGTCGGTGCGTAGCGCCACCGCATCGCGATCCGGGTAGCGGTGCAGCTCCCCCGCGGCCGCCCGTACCGACTCGGTCACGTCATCGACGAGAGCCCTTGTCGGGGGGTGCGGGTTCTCGTTGGTGTTCAGGCGCACCGGCACCAGCAACTGCGGCGCACCATACGGCGACTTACCGCGCAAGTCTTCACGCAGCGGCAGGTCGTCCAGCTTCACCTTCTTGCCAGCCGTCACCGTTCGAACCTCCGCCGAACCGCTTCGCCGTGCGACGGCAGGTTCTCGGCCTCGGCGAGCGTGATCACATGTCCGGACACGTCCTTGAGCGCGGCCTCGTCATAGTCGACGACATGGATGCCGCGCAGGAACGTCTGCACCGACAGCCCGCTGGAGTGTCTGGCGCAGCCGGCGGTGGGTAGCACGTGGTTGGAGCCGGCGCAGTAGTCACCGAGGCTCACCGGAGAGTACGCGCCGACGAATATCGCTCCAGCCGAACGGATTCGGCCGGCCACGTCGCGGGCATCAACGGTCTGGATTTCCAGGTGCTCGGCCGCGTAGGCGTTGACGGTACGAATACCCGCGTCCAGATCGTCGACCAAAACGGTCGCCGACTGCTTACCGCTCAGCGCGGCCGCTACCCGCTCGCGGTGGACCGTGGTGTCCAGCTGGTTCGCCAGTTCCCGGTCGGTGGCGTCGGCCAGTTCAACGCTCGCGGTGACCAGCACGCTGGATGCCATCTCATCGTGCTCGGCCTGGCTGATCAGGTCGGCGGCCACGTGCACGGGGTCCGCGGTGTGATCGGCGAGGATCGCGATCTCGGTCGGGCCTGCCTCCGCGTCGATTCCGACCTGCGAACGGCAGATCCGCTTGGCCGCGGTGACCCAGATGTTGCCCGGTCCGGTGACCATGTCGACAGGGGCCAGCTCGGCTCCGTCGGTATCGGTGCCACCGAACGCGAGCAGCGCGATAGCCTGCGCGCCTCCGACGGCCCACACCTCGTCGACACCCAGGAGCCGAGCCGCGGCCAGGATCGTGGGGTGTGGCAGGCCGCCGAACTGCGCCTGCGGCGGGCTGGTGATCACCAGCGAATCGACGCCGGCGGTCTGGGCGGGCACGACGTTCATGACGACGCTGGACGGATAGACCGCGTTACCGCCCGGGACATAGAGGCCGACGCGCTCGACCGGCACCCACCGTTCGGTCACGGTGGCGCCGGGGCCGAGTGTCGTCGTGGTGTCGGTACGGCGTTGGTCGGCGTGCACCGCGCGGGCACGTTCGATGGCCACCTCGAGCGCCACACGGACGTCGGACGGCAGTTCGTCCAGCGCGCTCTGCAGCTGCGCCGCGGGCACTCGAACCTGCGCGGGGCGCACACCGTCGAACGATTCACCGAACTCGAGTGCGGCCTCGGCGCCACGCGCCGCAACCGCTTCCACGATGGGACGAACCTTCGGCACCACCGCGTCGACGTCCACGCCACCGCGCGGCAGGGCCGAGCGCAGCCGCGCAGCCGAAAGCTCCGTGCCCCGCAGATCGATGCGGGCGAGCAGGGCTGACGAATCACTCACGCAGCCATTGTCCCAGAACAGGCCAAATCGTTATCGTCGCGCTAGCCGACGGCGCCGCTGAGGTCAGGTGCGGTTGAAAAGCGCTGCTTCTGCGCCGGCCCGGACGGCGCGGCTCCTTGATCAATACCCGGGCATCGTCACGTAGTGTCCAGATTCATGTCCGCGAAGGATCACCCCAACAACGCGCCGGGCGTTCCGATGATCTATCCGCCCACGTTCGAGCGCCTGCAGATCAAGTACATGAACCCCATGGTCAAGCGGATCGCGCGGTTCATGCCCGGCGTCGCCAAGGTCAAGCACCGCGGCCGTACATCCGGCAAGACCTACGAGACCGTCGTCACGCCGTTCCGCAAGGGCAACACCCTCGTGATCGCGCTGGGCCACGGCAAAACCGACTGGGTGAAGAACGTGCTCGCCGCGAACGAGGCCGACGTGCTGTTCGGCTCGCGCACTGTCCACATCGTCAACCCGCGGATCCTGCCCGCGGGTAGCGGCGGCGCCGAGGACCTGCCGTTCATGGCGCGCACACAGGCGAAGAAAATGGCGATCTTCGTCGCCGATATCGCCTGAGCGCTACCGCGTGTAGACCGTCTTGCCCGTCATCGTGGGCCAGACGTCCGGGGCGGCGTCCCATGGCACCGCCCGATCGACCGCGGGCGTGAGATCGCAACCCGCCTCGAGAAGTTCGACGACCTCGGGAATGACGCCGCGCGCATTGACCCGACCCGTCACGAACCGCAGCCCTCGCGTGTACATGGGTAGCAGCGGCATCTCCACCGTCCCCTGGTAATAGATGCCCGTATCGGTGCACACGCCATCGGGCCACGTCACGCGCAGTGTTGCTGCAAGCACAGCCGGGTCGGCGGAGGTGTGAACGGTGACCGGGTACGGACCCGTCGACTTGTCTGGTTTCGGCCTGTCATGCACTGTGGCACCGAGCTTTTCGGCGGCGGCCAGCCGTTGCGGATCGGTGTCGACGTAGTCGACGCCATAGCCGAGCGCCGCGGCCAGTCCCGCCGCGTACAGGCCGATCGATTGCCGTCCGGCGACCAGGACCCGCCGATCCGCCTCGTCGAGTGCGTCGAGCTCGGCCCGGTACGGCCCAATAGCCCGCCAGCCGTCGACGATGTTGTCCGACAGTGATGCGATACCGACAGGGTCGACTCCGCGCGGCATCGGCACCAGCATCGCGTCCGCGTACGGCACGTGCACCAGATCCGCCATGAACCCGCCGCCGTCCAACCCGGCGAGCGGCGCCATGCCGTACATGGCCATGAGCGGAAGTGCGCCGCACGACCCCGTCACTCCCCGGCGGCATTCGCGACATTGCCCGCAGCTGAGCTGGAACGGGATGACCACCTGGTCGCCGGGCGCCACGCTGCGCACGCCATCGCCGACGGCGACGACCTCGCCAATGCCCTCGTGACCGACGGCGTGTCCCGGCGGCATCGGCAGTCGACCCTCGGCGACCGCCACGTCGAGGTCGCAACACGCCACCAGCGTCGGCCGGACAATGGCCTGCTCAGGAGCTTGGATCTCGGGATCCGCAACCTGGCGCCAGGTGTAGGAACCCGCCTCCTCGAACACCAGCTGCTGCATCGTCGGCCCCTTCTTTAGCGATTGTTCAACTATTCTTGAGTGACCTTTCAAGTAAAGTCAAGAGATGCCCCGCCCCGATCGGAGCCGCACCGCACTCGTCGACGCCGCAGCCCTACTCTTTCGCAGGCAGGGCTATGCGGCGACCGGGGTGAACCAGATCCTGGAGACCGCTGACGTCAAGGCCGGATCGCTGTACCACCACTTCCCCGACGGCAAGCAACAGTTGGCGGCGGCCGTGGTGGACAGCGCGGGAACCGACATCGAAACGCGGCTGCGGCAGTTCCTCGGCAGCGGATTGCCGGTACCAGAGATCGTCGACGGCTGGATCGATCTGATGTCCTCCGGCCTGGCGATGGATCGGCGTGACGGCTGTCCCATCGAACCGATTGCGACCGAGTCGGTCAACGCGAGCCCGATGGTCCGGGAAGCCTCGGCCCGCGCTTTTCGCGCCTGGCATTCGGCCATCGCAGATCGGCTGCGCGACGACGGCTGGGACGAAGCAGACTCCGAGCAGACGGCGCTCGCGGTCATCGCGCTGCTCGAGGGGGCCTTGATTCTGTCGCGCATCGCGGGTGACGGTGCCGCACTCGATGCCGCGAAGGCGGGCGCGCGCACACTGCTCACCCGATAGCTATTTGCACAACTTCTCGAGGCTGGTGTTCGCGTCGTCCGCGTCCTTCAGTCGCTGGGCCTGCGCGGGATCGTCATTCGTGACACCCGCCGTCGCGTTCGCGCCGATATCCATCAGGCTGTCGGCGAAGTCCCGGACCTTGCCTGCCAGCACCTCCGGCGTCGCCGGATCCAACCGCGCGATCAGGTACTGCCCGCCGTCATTCAGCGAGACCCGCGCGTTGGCCGCTACCGCCTGCGCGCCGGTGATATCGGCCGCCCCGCCCGCAGGCATCAAATTGGTATTCAGCGAAACACCTCGCCGCACGACATCGACGGCCGTACAGGCCTTTGCTTCGGCGTCGGCGACCTGTTCGGCGCTGTACTCCCTGTTGGCAGGATCCGACCGGTACAGCGACCAGGCGGCCACCCCGAGCGCGGCAACCGCCACGACCAGGCTGAGGATGGTCAGCACCACCAGGCGGCGCGAGACGACGTTCACGATGCGCCATCGTAATGGCCTGTGCTGATTAGAGATCCAGCCCGATGTCCAGCACGGTCACCGAGTGGGTGAGCGCACCGACTGCCAGGTAGTCCACGCCTGTCCCGGCGTACTCGGCAGCCGTATCGAGCGACAGTCCGCCCGAGGACTCCAGCTTGGTTGCCGGCGAGCGCGAATCGCGGCGCTGCACCGCGATCTGTGTCTGCCAGACCGGGAAATTGTCGAGCAGCACGAGTGCCTCATCCCCCAGGTTCTCGGCGAACACCTCGTCGAGTTGCTCCAGTGAGTCGACCTCCACCTCGCATGGCAGATCAGGCGCGGCGGCACGTACGGCGCGCAGCGCCGCCACCACCGAACCCGCGGCCGCGACGTGGTTGTCCTTGATCAGCGTCGCGTCGCCCAGCCCCATCCGATGGTTCACACCGCCGCCGACCCGAACCGCGTACTTCTGCAGTGCCCGCAGTCCTGGCAAGGTCTTGCGGGTATCGCGAATCTTCGCCCCGGTGCCCTCGACGGCGGCCACCCACTGCGCGGTCGTGGTGGCGATGCCCGACAGGTGGCACACGAGGTTCAGGGTGGTCCGCTCGGCGGTCAGCAATCCCCGCGTCGGTGCTTCGACGGCCAGCACCACCCCGCCCGCGTCGAGCCGCTCGCCGTCTTCGACACGATGTTTGACGACGTACTCGCCCGCACCGAGGACCTCGTCCAGTACCAGCAGCGCGATGTCCACACCGGCGATGACGCCGGGCTGCCTTGCGACCATCGACGCGGTTGTCGTCGCATCCGCGCTGACTGTCGCGAGCGTGGTGGCATCGGGGCCGTACCTCAGGTCCTCCTCGAGGCCGAGCGCGATCACCCGGCGAGCCTCTTTCAGCTCATCGGCGGACAGTTCCATCAGGCGCACACCACCGCGGGCACCAGGCTGCGGGCCATCGCCGGATCGGTGTCCGGATAGTCGGCGCGATGATGGCAGCCCCGTGATTCGGTTCGCTCCAAAGCGGCCGTCATCACCGCACCCGCCGCACAGGTGAGCGCAACATCTTCGAAATCTTTGCGCGAGTTGA
>Ga0075363_100000430_pt1 | contig 13086 bp, 14 predicted proteins | sample EndMetdeltDD1763_FD_71470 | JGI IMG/M metagenome (GOLD analysis project Ga0075363, IMG submission 71470) | Populus endosphere microbial communities from Tennessee, USA - Endosphere MetaG P. deltoides DD176-3 | ecosystem: Host-associated > Plants > Roots > Endosphere | place: USA: Tennessee...
GCGTGGCGGTGCTGTTCGATATCGACGGGACACTCGTCGACTCGAACTACCTGCACGTCGCTGCGTGGATCCGAGCGTTCACCGACGCCGGAATCCCGGTCGACGCATGGCGTATCCACCGCTCGATCGGGATGGACGGAACGACCCTTCTGTCGACTCTCGCCGAGGGTGCCGACGACGACACGCGGGCGCGCGCGAAGGACCTGCATTCGCAGTACTACAAGGAGACCGCGTCGCTGCTGCGTCCGTTGCCGGGCGCGCGCGAGCTGCTGGAGGCCGTCGAAAAGCTGGGTGTGCAAGTCGTTCTGGCCACCTCGGCCCCTGACGACGAACTCGCCATTCTGCGTGACGTGCTGGATTGCGACAGCCTGGTGTCGGCGGTGACGTCCTCCGAGGACGTCGACACCGCCAAACCCCGTCCCGACATCATCAACGTCGCCCTGGAACGCGCCGGTGTCGAGGCCGCCCACGCCGTGTTCGTCGGCGATGCGGTGTGGGACGTCGAGGCGTGCAAGCGCGCGGACGTCGTCACCATCGCGCTGCTCAGCGGGGGAGTTTCGAAGTGCGAACTCGAAGACGCCGGGGCGCACCAGGTGTTCGAGGACGCGCGTGACCTCTGTCAGCACCTCGACGACACCCCCATCGCGGCGCTCGCGAATCTGGTGGGGGCTCGCTGATCACGCCGGGCGCCGATCAGGGCAACGGGTAGCGGAGGATTGCTGCGATTCCGTCCCCGGGGGAGATGCGTTCGTCGGTGCGGACCAGGGATGCGTCGGTGGCGATCGCCACCATCGGCAGCGCCTCATCGGCCCGCAACGTCTGCGTCGGCGCTGTTCCGAGTTCGGAGAGCACATTCGCGTTCGGCGCGATGACGGTGATGTCGTCGTCCGCGACAACGGTCGCATCGCCGAGTTCACCGATGATCAAGGTGTCGACCGCACCTGCCCGAAGCGCGGCCGTCACGCCGTCGAGACCTTCGGTGGCCAGTCCCGAGCCACGGCCGACCTCAGCGCTGAATCGCTGTGCGGCATCGTCGATGACGGTCACCCGGCGTCGCTGGAAAACCTGCTCGATCTCGTGTTGCAGCGCATCGTCGTCGAACCCGCTGTGGCGCGCTCCGACGTGGAGTTCGACCGCTCGCGACGTGACGCGTTCAGGTAGGTCGGCGACGAGGTCGCTGCGCGACTGCACCTCACCGGCGATGAAAACGAACTCCGGTGCGGTGTCGTCGACAAGCTTGGCGAGCCGGTCTGCCACTGCGCGGATGTTCTGTGCCCGGGCCCCTTCGGCAGTGCGCTGCGGATCGCCATAGCCTGCCGACTCGGCGCCGGACGCTTTGTGCACCGGGTACGCGTCACCGTCGACGGTGTCGGACACGGCGGTCCCGTCGCGCCACAGGGTGATGTCGGCGCCCTCGTGATCGACGATCGCGACGGCATACGCCGAGTGGTCGACGCCGTGTTCGACAACGGGAACGAGGTAGGGCAGCGGGGACACGCGAACGACCGGTCCCGCAGGCCGGATCAGGTGCTCGTTCAGCAGGACGCCTCCGGCGCTCGCGATCACCCCGCGGCCGCTACGGCCGATCGGTGGACGGCTGCCGGTGACGGCTTGCTCGATGCATTCGATCAGCGCGGGCTCGGCACCTTGCTGAACGAGCTGCTCGCGCAGCGCCCGCCACTTGAGTTCCAGCTGGGCGGCGGCGTCTTCGGTGTTGTGCGAATCGTCGAAGTACACCGAACCGTATGGGCCGTGCGAGGTCCGCAGAATCTGAAAATGTTCCGGTCGCATCGACCACGGATGCCCGGACCGGTGTCGGACAAACCGCGCTGCGGCCCTCGCGAACCCTTATTTCGGGGGCGTCCAGGCCACCGGCAGCCGTTTGATGCCGTGGATGAACGGCGACAACAGCCGGCGAGGTTCCTCGGTTGCGGCGATATCGGGCATCTGACGGTGCAGTTCCTCGAAGACGACGCTGATCTCACGCCGGGCCAGATTGGCACCCAGACAGAAGTGCGCCCCTCCGCCGCCGAAGCCGGCATGCGGGTTCGGGTTGCGGCCGACATCGAACAGCCACGGATCGGTGAATTTGTCCTCGTCGCGATTGGCAGAGCAGTACCACATCGATACCTTGTCGCCTGCCGACATCTTCGTGTCGCTCAGCACGCAGTCCTCGGTGAGTGTGCGCCGCATGTAGATGACCGGTGAGGCCCACCGCACGATCTCCTCGACGGCGGTCGGCGCAATCGCCTCGTAGTCCGCCCACCACCGGGCACGCTGCTCGGGATAGCGGGTCAGGGCGAGCACGCCGTGACTGATCGCATTCCGCGTGGTCTCGTTGCCCGCGACAACCAACAGGATGAAGAACGAGGCGATCTCGGCCGACGTCAACCGCTCTCCGTCGACCTCGGCCTGAACCAGTGCGGTCGTCAGGTCCTCCTGGGGGTTGGCCCGGCGGTCCTCGGCGTGCGCTGTCGCGTAGGCGCCGATGTCCATCGCCACCTTGACGAATTCCTCGTAATCAGTGGCGATGTCCTTGTCGCCGAACCCCAGAATGACGTTCGTCCAGTGAAAGATCTGCTGGTGGTCTTCTTCGGGCAGGCCCATCATGTCGCAGATCACCTGCAGGGGCAGCGGGCCGGCGAGTTCGGCGACCACCTCACCGGTTCCGTCGGGATTGTCGGCGATCATCTTCTCGACAAGGCGGCGCGCGCGCTCCCGCACCGACGTTTCGGTGCGCGCGACGACACGCGGGGTGAATGCCCTGCTGACGATGTTGCGCAGACGCAGATGCTTGGGATCGTCCATCGCGATCATCGACCCGAAGAACTCCGACACTTCGGGGTTGGCGTCGTTGATGGTGATCCCCGGGCTGGAGCTGAAGATGTGCGGATGACGGCTGGCGTAGTGCACGTCCTCGAATCGCGTCAGCGCCCAATGGCCCGGTCCGGGCTCCACACCCGGACTCTCCAGCGGCGAATGAAACGACACCGGCGCCTCACGTCGCAGCGTGGCGAAGGCGCCGTCGCGCATGTCGTCGTCCATTACCCAGAACTTCCAGTCAGACAGGTCGATGTCCGACAGCGGTACGTGCGGGGGAGCAGTGCCGTTTACCTGAGTCGCGATGCCCACACGTCGAGAGTAGGTTCACGCCACGCCGGCGTCACGGATTTCTGAAACATGTTCCAATTCGGGATCGGGCGTGGTAGCACGAATTGTGCGTAACCCACATGCCGGACAACCATTTACGACCACCGACGACGAGATAGCCGAAGCGCTGCTCGACGTCAGCATCCCGACCCTGATGCTGTCGCTGGTGCACATGTCTTCAGACCCCGAGTTGATTCGCGGTGCTTTGAAGCCCGCCGGACTCTTTCTCAACGAAGTGCAGGGCTACATGTCCGAGGAGGACAAGGCAGCCGTCCGCAAGATCGCACTGGAGGTCATCTCGGATTACCGCGACCGGGGGTGCCCGGAACCCGAACCCGTCAGCGCCGAGTTGCTGCACGAGATGATGCAGTGGCTGGTGTGCGAACCGGTACCCGCCGAGTACGTGCCGATGGTTCTGGAGGAAATGGAGCTCGACGGCCGCGACGCAAGGGCGACGGGCGAGGTGCAGAAGTCCGCCCGCGAGGATTTCGGAGTGGTCGTCATCGGATGCGGTGAATCCGGTCTTCTGGCCGGGATCCGACTCAAAGAAGCCGGTATTCCGTTCACGATCGTCGAGAAGAACGCAGGCGTCGGGGGCACCTGGTACCAGAACAGCTACCCCGGTGCGCGTGTCGACGTGGGAAATCACTTCTACTGCTACAGCTTCGAGCCGACAGATCACTGGACGCACTTCTTCGCCGAGCAACCCGAGCTACAGGCCTACTTCCAGGGCGTCATGGACAAGTACGACATCGCGCCCCACGTACTCTGGGAAAGCGAGGTGACGGAGGCCTCGTGGAACGACGCCGACGCGACGTGGCGGGTGCGGGTGCTCGGCCGCGACGGACAGACGACGGAACTCACCGCTCGCGCGGTGATCAGCGCGGTCGGACAGCTCGACCGGCCACACGTTCCTCTGATCGACGGTCAGGATGATTTCGCCGGACCGGCCTTCCATTCCAGCCAGTGGGACCACTCGGTCGATCTCCGCGGCAAGAAGGTCGCTATGATCGGCGCGGGCGCCAGTGGCTTTCAGATCGCCCCGACGATCGCACCGGATGTCAACCGTCTCACCGTGTTTCAGCGCACGGCGCAGTGGATGTTTCCGAACCCGAATTATCACGAACGGGTCGGACCCGGTGTGCAGTGGGCGCTTCGCCACCTGCCGTTCTACGGCAGGTGGTACCGGTTCCTGATCTTCTGGCCGGGGTGTGACAAGGGATTGGATGCGGCCCGCGTCGACCCGGACTATCCGGACCAGCAGAAAGCGGTCAGCGAGATCAACGAGATCACCCGGATCATGTTCACCGAGTGGATCACCAGTCAGGTCGCCGACGATCCGGAGTTGGCGGCCAAGGTCGTGCCCGACTACCCGGCCACCGGCAAGCGCACCCTGCAGGACAACGGCAGCTGGCTGAAGACGCTGACCCGTGACAACGTCGAACTGGTGCGCACCGGCATCGATCACATTGAAGCCGATGCAATCATCACCGAGGACGGCGCGCGCTATCCGGCCGACATCATCGTCTACGCCACCGGCTTCGAGCACACGAAGATGTTGTGGCCCATCACCGTTCGCGGCCGCGACGGCGAGATCCTCGCAGAGCGCTGGGGGGAGAGGCCGTCGGCGTATCTGGGTATCACGATTCCGGGCTACCCGAACTTCTTCTGCATGAACGGTCCGGGTACGTGGCTGGCGAGCGGTGGCAGTCTGATTTTCCACTCCGAGTGCCAGATGCGTTACATCAGTGAATGTTTGGAGCTACTCATCGAGGGCGGCCACGCGACGATGGAGCCGACCGTCGAGAAAACGGCGGACTGGCACGCACGCAGTCAGGCCGAGATGGCCAAGATGGTGTGGTCGCAGCCGACCATCAAGCATTCGTTCTTCAAGAACAGCTTCGGTGAAATTCACACGCTCAGCCCGTGGCGTCTCGTCGACTACTGGACCTGGACCCGCGAGCCTGATCCGAAGGACTTCGTGTTCGGTTAGGCCAATTCCCAGTTCATGTTCTTGGCGAAGGTCCTGGCGTCCTCGGAGATCGTGCCGAGTTCGTGGCTGCGCTGGATGTAGCCCTGGACCATCGGCAGGAAGTTCGTCGGGTTGTAGGCGTCCTCCTCGTTGTGCCACATCCCATTACCGCCGTACCGGAGGATCGTGATGCACGGGGCCTCGAAGATCGTGCCGTCTCCGGGATCCTTCATCCGGTTCATGATCTCGCTGAACACCCACCCCTTCTCCGTGTCGATCGAATACCACGTCACGGGGTAGAAGGGCATCTCGCTGCCGGGAAAGGTGTCCATCGTCGACGCGATCCACCGGCTGATCTCCTCGCGGCCGGCCATCTTGCCGTAGAGGTGCTCCACGTAGGTCGCATCCTCGGTGAACAGCTCGCCATAGCGCGCCCACTCCCACGACTTGCCGATCTCGACAACGAGTTCCTGGTGGTGGGCGAAGGTGTCCTCGATCTCCTGGCGCGACCACTGGCTCATGTTTCTCCTCGAATGCGTTAGGTCAGTTCCCAGTTCATGTTCTTGGCGAAGGTGCGCGCGTCGTCGGAGATGGTGCCGAGTTCGTGGCTGCGCTGGATGTACTGCTGGATCATCGCCATGAAGTTCATCGGGTTGTAGGCATCTTCTTCGTAGCTCCACTTGTCGTCGCCCGCGTACTCGAGCACGGTGATGACACCGGCCCCGTGCACGCTGCCGTCGCCGGGGTCGCGCATGGTGTTGATGTTCTTGAAGATGACCCAACCCTTGTCGGTGTCGATCGAGTACCACTCCACGGGGTAGGTCGGCATCTCGCTCCCGGGGAACGTGTTCATCGTCGACACAATCCATTCGCGGATGTTCTCGCGACCCTCCATGTTGCCGAGGGCGTGCTCGACGTAGCGCGCGTCCTCGGTGAAATGGTCGGCGTAACTCGACCAGTCCCAGGTCTTCCCGACCTCCACAACGGATTCCTGGTAGCGGCCCCAGGCCTCCTCGAGCTCCTCACGTGACCACTTACCCATCGCCGCGACTCCCTTGTCTTGCGAACGGAACTAGAACCTGTTCTACCAAACGTGACGGCGTCGAGGTGGCGAATCAGGACACCTTCAAACTCCGTGCCTGCGACCAGATCTGGTTCCATGACTGCTGGCGGCCCGTCAGCAAATACGCGCCCATGTCTTCGCCGATGTCGCCCACCCGGCGAACGTCGGTGAAGTAGAGGCCGATGTCGTCGGCGTCGCGCCCGATGTAGAGCGCGATATCGCTGCCATCTGGCGGCGGTGGGAAGTAGCCGTAACTCCGATTGAGGCTGAACGCCTTCGGCACCGCATAGCGCTCGGAGTACGCGTCGACATATGCCGCGACGATGTACGACTGGCCGATCACCACGGTCCGCTGCCGCTGCGGATCGGGAAGTGCGTGGTAGACATCCGCGGCGCCGGACGCTATCCGCTGACCGGCGTCGTCACGGACCAGGAGCACCGACAGCACGACCATGCCGACACCCAGGGCGACACTCGTTGCGACTGTCGGCCACAAGACCCATTGGCTGCGAGTGGTGCCCGCCTCGCGTCGCCGCTGCAGTGCCAGGGCGCCCACAGCTGCAAGCGGCGCGTACAGCCCCGCCAGGTAGTACGGCCGTCCCGCGGTAGCCACAACAAACACGAAGAGCACCACGAACGTGACGCCCAGGAAGCGGTAATCGCGGAGCGTGGGATCGCGGAACACACGCCACAATCCGTACAGCACAAGCAGCACTCCGGCGACGCCTGCGTACGCGATGAGCTGCACTGCGATTCCTGACCGACCGCCGTAGAGTGCCTCGGCTTCACTCATGACCACCGGTGCCATGCGCAGCTGTGGCCATCCGTTGGCGTACTGCCACACCAGGGTGGGCGAGGCCAGCAATACGGTGATCGCAGCGCCTGCCCACAACAGCGGCCTGCGCAATACTTCGCGCGGACCGACCGCCGCCACCCCGAGCAGCAAGACCGCGCACAAGAGCAGCACCTGAAATTTCGTCAGCGCTGCGATTCCCGCGACGACGCCGAACGCCAGCACCAATCGGTCCTGGCGAACCCGAATCCAGCGGACCAGCAACCACATCAGCATTAGCCACTGCACAGGCTCAAGCGCGTAGGGAGTGAGCCAATGCCCGGTGAGTGAAGTCCACAGCGCGGTCGCCTGCGCAACTGCTGTGAAACCCTGTGCGCGACGGTCGCATCCGAGTTCGGCTGCGATCAGGCCGGCCAGGACGACCGCCCCGGCGGTGGCCAGCGCCGCGGGTAAACGCAACACGATCATCGAAGTCGGCGCCAAGCCGTCCATCAAGTAGGCCAGCAGCGGGGTAACCGGCGGCTGATCAACCGACCCCCAGTCGAGATGGTTGCGCCCGATGGCGAGCATGTACACCTCGTCGAACCAATACCCGCCACCGAAAGCACCTGCAGCACAATGAAAAACAGCCACAGCTGCGGCTATCGGCAACACGACGCCCGCGGCGAACGGTGCGGTTTGGCGATCCGGAGTCGATTCGATTCTCGCCGTCGTCACGTACATCCACGTTACTGTCGAACCCATGGCACTCGGTATCGACGCGCAGATCCTCGCGGAGATGGCACCTCTGCTTGCTGAACTCGGCGAGTCAGAGCCCGCGGCCGTCGGAGATGTCGCAGCGCGTCGCATCAGCGGCCACCGGATGTTCGATCTGGTCGGCTCCCGGCGGGCACCGACTGCCGGCGTCGACACCGAACAACACACGATGACCGCGGCGGACGGCACGTCGCTGGCACTGACCTGGTACCGGCCCGCCGGTGGCGAGGGGCCCGGCAGCGCCGCGCTGTACCTGCACGGCGGTGGCATGATCTTCGATCTCGAACAGATCGGCGCCCTCTACGACCTGGCGGTGCGCGAGTACGTCGCGGCGTCGGGTGTGCCGATGCTCGTCGTCGACTACCGAGTGGCACCCGAGCATCCGGATCCGACGCCGATCGAGGACTGTTACAGCGCGCTCGTCTGGCTCGTCGAGCATGCGGCGGACCTCGGCGTCGACCCCGCACGCCTGGCGGTGATGGGCGACAGCGCGGGTGGGGGTCTGGCGGCGGGGGTCTGCCTGATGGCGCGTGACCGCGGTGGTCCGGCCGTCGCGCAACAGATCCTGATCTATCCGATGCTCGACGATCGGCCGGCCACGCCGAATCCGGAGCTGCAGCCGTTCCTGACCTGGACCTACGATGACAACGTCACCGGCTGGGGCGCTCTGTTGGGCGATCGCGTTGGGGGAGAACGTGTTTCGCCGTACGCAGCGCCGGCGCGGGCCGATGATCTCACCGGACTGCCCGACACCTACATCGACGTCGGCGACCTCGACGTGTTCCGCGACGAGGACATCGACTACGCCCGACGACTGGGCGACGCAGGGGTCCCGACTGAGCTGCACGTCTACCCCGGTTGTCCGCACGCATTCGAGGCGCTGGCCCACGAGGCTGCCGTGTCGCAGCGGGCCATCAGCGATCGCGTGCGTCGTCTGCGCGGGCTCTGACCGTCAGCCGGCGTCCGGTTCCTCGACGACCGCTTTGATCCGCTCCAGCGTCTTTCGCATGTCGCGGATGTTGCGGCGGCGGCGTAGTTGCCCGCCGAAGACCGAGAACAGCTTCATCGTGAGCGAGTCGTCGAGCCGGAAGGATTCGGTGACGTCGGTACCGCCGTCGGTCGGGGTGAGCCGGTAGTGCCAGTTGTTGACCGCCTTGCCGTTCAGCAGAACGGCGAAGCCGAATTCGCGTCCCGGCTCGCAAGCGGTGACCTCGCAGGTGGTCCAGTACACCGGGCCGATCTCGTTGCGCTTGACGTGACCGCGGAACCTGGCGCCCAGCGCGGGCCCGGTCGCCGCGCCGACCCACTCGGCTTCCATCACCTCCGGTGAGAAGCGACCGGTGTTGCGTACGTCGGCGATGAGATCCCAGATCTTGTCCGCCGGAGCCGCCATGGACACCGTGACCGATCCGTCCATAACTACCCCTGCCTCCGGTAACGGCCTTTGCTATCAGGCGTTTTCGAACCGTAGCATTGGTGACGAAGTCCAGGAGGCGCGGTGTGAAGATTCGATTCGGTATCGGATTGGGCGCGGAAACCGGCCCGGACGAACTGCCGGCCATCGTCGACCATCTGGAGGCCAGCGGCGTCGATTCGCTGTGGTTCTCCGAACTTGTGTACAGCAAGGCCGTTGACCCGTTCATCGGGATGGCGCACGCGCTGGCGCGCACCGCACACCTGAAGGTCGGCACGTCGGTGGCCGTGCTGCCCGGCCGACACCCGGTACTGGTAGCCAAACAGCTGGCGTCACTGGCCTCGCTTGCCCCCAAGCGGGTGTTGCCGGTGTTCGGTCTACGGTCCGCCATCCCGGCCGAGCGCGAAATCTTCGTGGTTCCCGACGGTGCGCGGGCCGCCGTCTTCGACGAGTCGCTTCGAGTGCTCAGATCCGTTCTGGAGCAAGACGATGTCTCGTTCTCCGGCAACTACTTCTCGGTGAGTTCGGTCGACGTACTGCCGCGTCCCAACAAGCCTCTCGACATCTGGCTCGGCGGGTCGGCGCCGGCGGGTTTCCGCCGAATCGGTGAGCTCGGTGACGGGTGGCTGGGCAGCTTCCTGACCCCGGCGGAAGCCCGCGACGCCCGCGAGCAGATCGAGCGCGCCGCCCAGCGGGCCGGACGCGAGATCGAGGACGACCACTTCGGCATCAACCTCGCGGTGAGCGACGGCGGAGTGCCGGCCGAGCTGGCCGCCGCCGTGCGGCGGCGCCGGCCCGACGTCGACCCTGATGAACTGATCGCGGACAGCTGGTCAAGTCTGCATCGCCGGCTCGACGCCTACATCGAAGCGGGACTGAGCAAGTTCGTCATCCGGCCGGCGGGGCCCCGAACCCCGGAGTTCATCGACCGATTCGTGGCCGAACTCCTCCCTCGCCAGAACTGAACCGCAACCGCCTGTGGCGCGTGTTTAAAAGTGTGTGGCCAGGGACAACCAGCTGGCCATCCGTGGGTGACCGGGAGGAGATCGGGATGAGGCATCGTTTCTTGAGGATCAGCCGGTCGGTGGTGTTGGCCGCGCTGACCGGTCTGCTGGCGTTCGCCCTTGTCAGCCCGCCCAGCGCGGTCGCCGATGACCGGCTGCAGTTCGCCGGAACGACTCTGTCCGGTGCGCCGTTCTCCGGGTCGAGCCTGGTCGGCAAACCGGCCGTGTTGTGGTTCTGGACGCCGTGGTGTCCGTTCTGCAATGCCGAGGCGCCGAACGTCAGCAAGGTGGCCGCGGCCAACCCCGATGTGACCTTCGTCGGCGTAGCGGCGCGGTCCAGCGTGGGGGACATGCAGAGCTTCGTATCGAAGTACAACCTCAACTTCACGAACCTCAACGATGCCGACGGCGCCATCTGGGCGCGTTACAACGTGCCATGGCAACCGGCGTACGTGTTCTACCGCGCCGACGGCTCATCGACGTTTGTGAACAACCCGACCGCGGCGATGCCGGAGCAGGAGCTGTCCGATCGGGTAGCGGCGCTCGCGTAGGCAGGTTCGCGTGAACCGCGGAAGCCACGGGTGAACCACGAACTGCTCGGCCTGGCGTTCGCGGCTGGGTTGGTGGCAGCGCTCAACCCGTGCGGTTTCGCGATGCTGCCCGGGTATCTGGCGCTCGTGGTCCGTCGCGACGTCCACGATGAACAGAGAGGCGTGTTGAACGCGCTCGGCCGGGCGGTCGCGGCGACCGCGGCGATGGCGCTCGGCTTCATCGCGGTGTTCGGTACGTTCGCGCTGCTGACGGTGACCGCAGCCTCGACGGTGCAGCGTTACCTGCCGTACCTGACGATCGTCATCGGTCTTGTCCTCGTCGCCCTCGGCATCTGGCTGTGGATCGGCCGCGATCTCGCGGCGCTTACACCGACCCTGCACGGCCGGTGGGCACCGACCGCGCGTCTCGGCTCGATGTTCGGCTACGGGCTCAGTTATGCCCTCGCATCGTTGTCATGCACCGTCGGTCCGTTCCTCGCGGCCACCGGCGTGGCGTTCCAGGGTGGGGCTCATCTGGGGTTCCTCGTATATGTCGCCTACACGGCCGGGTTCACGTTGGTGGTCGGCGCGCTCGCCATTGCCGCCGCGTTGGCGAGCTCTGCCGTTGCCGAGCGGATGCGCCGAATCATCCCGTATGTCAACCGGATCAGCGGCGTCCTGCTGGTCGTCATCGGTCTCTATGTCAGTTACTACGGCCTCTATGAGGTGCGGCTGTTCACCGCCGGCGGTGATCCGTCGGATCCGGTGATCGCCGCGGCCGGCCGCCTCCAGGGTGCGCTCGCGGGCTGGACCCATCATCACGGGGCGTGGCCGTGGGTGGCGGCGCTGCTCGTCCTGGTGTGCCTCGCGCTGATTGTGGCGTGGCGCTCTGCGCCTACGGCTGCGTCGAGACGTCTCCATAGAGGTCCGGCCACGGCGGCCGACGAATCATAGCCAGCCCCGCCAGGGCGGACGAGACGAGTCCGACCACGATTCCCATCACAGCGATGCGGGTGGTATCGACCGCTGGTTGCCATTTGGCCCCGCCGTCTTTGACCACGAACACGCCGAGCGCCCCACCGCCCGCTCTGGCCACGGTGATGACCGTTGTGCCGTCCGCGGTCTCGTAGGGCTTCCCGTACACACGTGAGGCATCGTGGTCGACGATGCCGCGCATTTCGGAGACGTCTCGCAGGTTCATGCCCTCATGCTTACACCGACATAACCAGGAGGTTCTCATGATCATCGTCGCCGGCCATCTCATCATCGATCCCTCGGGTCGCGACGATTATCTGTCGGGCTGCGTCGATGTGGTTCGCGCGGCACGGTCCGCCGAAGGCTGCCTGGACTTCGCGTTGTCGGCGGATCTCCTCGACGCGGGACGCATCAACATCCTCGAACGCTGGGAGTCCCAGGCAGCGGTCGATGCGTTTCGGGGCAACGGCGTCGACGGTGAGCAGGGCGCGGCAATCCTTGCCGCATCGGTGGCCGAGTACGACGTCGGCGCGACCCGCAGTCTCAGCTGACGGAACCGGTCAGGCTGCGCGACCAATATTCACCGATCAGGTCGTGTCCGAAGCTGTGGTGGGCTTCACGACGATCACATCCGAAACCCGCGCGTTCATAGATCCGCCGGGCTTGCAGCAGGACGTCGTTGGTCCACAGGGTGATCCGCGTATACCCCGCCCCCTGTGCGAATCGCAGACACTCGTCGACGAGGCGTGTGCCGACACCGAGACCACGGGCGGACGGTTCGACGAGCAGCAGCCGAAGCTGCGCGGTGTCGGATCTGGCGGTGGTCGTGCAGAACACGCAGCCGATGCGTTCGCCGTCGCACTCCGCGATCCACCCGGCCTCGCGCTGGGTGTCCCCGCGGTCGGCGAAATCGGCGACGATGCGGGCGACCAACGACTCGAAGGTCACATCCCACCCGTACTCCGCGGCGTAACGCGCACCGTGACGCTCCACGACCCAGCCGAGATCGCCGGGCCGGGGAGCGCGAATGACCACACCCGGCTGTCGTCGTGGACCGTCGAGAACACGCTTGACGCGCCCCATGGATGTGACGAGTTCCTGACGCTGCGGCTCGCCCAACGGTGAGAGCAATTCATCGATCGCCTCGGCCTGTAACCGGTCGAGGTCGGCAAAGGCGCGTCGTCCGGCGTCGGTCAGCGCGATGATGTGCCGGCGGCCGTCATCCGCGGAACGTTCGCGGATGACGAGACCGGCAGAGGTGAATGTGGCAAGGATGCGGCTGAGATAACCAGCATCGAGATCGAGTTCGCGCCGCAGGTCGGACGCGGTGATCCCGCTGCTGTGCGCCACTTCGAACAGCACCCTGGCCGGCCAGGGTGCTGTTCGAAGTGGCGCACAGCAGCGGGATCACCGCGTCCGACCTGCGGCG